>Ga0183101_1000389_pt5 | contig 11517 bp, 8 predicted proteins | sample Biomet3_FD_127790 | JGI IMG/M metagenome (GOLD analysis project Ga0183101, IMG submission 127790) | Microbial communities from bioreactor (seeded with sewage sludge) at LBNL, California, USA - Biofuel metagenome 3 | ecosystem: Engineered > Bioreactor > Anaerobic > Unclassified ... | reverse complement strand
GGATACTTTATGAGTTGTTAAAAAAGATATGCGAAACGCCAACTGCGTAACTCCTAACATAGTCAAGATAGGTTTTTTAAGTTTATTTCAAAGAGCTCATAGTTTTTTCGCCTGATGAGGAACTCTTCCTTGAGTTTTTGCTTCCAGAATCGCTTTTACTCAGACCTTCAAGAAATTCAAGATCCTTGTTGAAGTTTTCTTTTGATCCATTGGATCATTGCTTAAAAGTTGAAAGGAGAATCTACCTCTACGATAGTGAGATCTAAGGGATCTCAGCTCGCCGAGTTCACCAGATATAAAGATCTCGCACTTAATTTTTTGAGAATATGCAAGACAGCTATCTTTTTCAGTCATGAACCTCCACTTATTTTGGAGAGATCAGACCAAATTATTGTAAAAAGTATATAAGAAAAGTTATATCCAAGCCTCACGTTTACGAATCCTATGAAAAAAACATTTTCTAATAAAATCCTCATTATAGGTTATGGATCAGTTTCACAATGCACCCTGCCCCTTTTACTGGATAAACTCGATGTTCCGTTAGAAAACATTACCTTAATTGATTTTGAAGACAAATCAAAAGCCCTAAAAAAATATACAAATCAGGGATTAAGATTTGTCTGTGAAAAACTTACCCCGAAAAATTTGAGTCAGGTTTTGTCACAATATATGGAAAATGAAGGCTTGATCATTGATCTTTCGTGGAATATCGATGCCAATGAAATCATTAGGTGGTGTCATGATCACAATGTGTTGTACGTTAACACGTCTGTTGAAGTATGGGACCCTGCTGAAAAATTTTTGACTCAAAGCCTATTGGAAAAATCGCTTTACATAAGGCAAATGAGATTGCTTGAACTTTCCCGTGATTGGAAAGACTCGCCAACTGCTGTTGTTGACCATGGCGCAAATCCTGGCCTGATAACTCACTTCGTAAAGCAAGGATTACTGGATATTGCCGCCCGCACCTGTGCTGATAAGAAAGTATCTCCCGAAGATGAACAGGAAATTGCCCTCCTTGCAAAAAACAGGGACTTTGCCCGTCTGGCTCAGAAATTGGGAGTCAAAGTGATCCACTGTAGCGAGCGGGATACTCAAGTCGCAAACAGGGCAAAAGAAGTTAATGAATTTGTAGGAACATGGAGCATTGAAGGATTGAGGGAAGAAGGAACTGCTCCTGTTGAAATAGCCTGGGGAACGCATGAGAGCAAATTGCCGCCCCTGGCGCATGTACCTCCACACGGACCGAAAAATGTGATTCTCTTGCCTCAGATGGGCATTAATACATGGGTCAGATCATGGATACCGGATGAAGAAATTGTAGGTATGGCGATCCGTCATGGTGAGTCATATGGCCTTTCAAAACTGTTAACTGTGTGGGAAAACGACAAACCGGTCTATCGTCCTACCGTGCATTATGCTTATATGCCCTGTCATGATACGCTTTCCTCTCTCTGCGAACTGCGAGGCCGGAATTATGGACTTCAACCAAGACTAAGGATTATGACAAATGAAATCACATCTGGCGAGGATATAATGGGAGCACTCTTAATGGGCCATTCTTATAATTCCTGGTGGACTGGAAGTGCATTGAGCATTGAAGAGACCAGATCCCTTGCTCCCGGTCAGAACGCTACTACTCTTCAGGTAGCTGCAGGCATTGTTGCAGCTATACTCTGGATGCTTGAAAATCCGCGAGAAGGCATTAAAACACCTGAAGACTTGCCTCATGATTTTGTCCTCGATATTGCCAGACCGTACCTTGGAAATTTTATTTCCACACCATCGGACTGGACGCCGCTTAAAAATCGCAAAATATTTTTCAAAGAAAGCCCGGCAGTAAAACACAATATAGATCCATGGCAATTCGAAAATTTCCTATTCGTAAGTTAATTTCAAGTAAACTACCCCTCCAGAACAGACTTATGTTTGTCTAGGAAGGGTTCTTTCCCGTGCCTCTGCATTGAATACCAAGCAGAAGGAACAAAAATCATAATAGAAAGATAAAGAAAGAAACTAAAAAGATAAAGAAAGAAACTAAAAAGATAAAGAAAGGAACGCTAGGAGAATTTCAGTCAAAACTTTTCGGCCTGTAATTAGCGTTCCCACTGCTTTTTTAACTGTTTTTTTGTTTATTAGAATCGCACATCTCGCACTAAAACTTTTTTGATTTTTCAACTTTGACAGTTTTTTTGTTTTCAGTTTTAAAATTTAGATTATGTATTTATCAGAACTGATTTTATTGCTAGGAAAATATCAGATGTTAAAATGAATTCAGATTGAGTAAGCAGATATCGAGTTTTATGATAAATTCCCAAATAATATACACCGCATGGAAATAGTTGCATAAACTATCTTTTCACAAAAAAAGCTGACAGTCTCATTTTTGTTTGTAGCGCCAAGAGAATAGATTAAAGGAATATAATGTTCAGCGGAGTTAACAGATAACAATGCGTCTTCTCCAATTAACTTGTAATTTACCAGTTTAAGATCATCTCTGGTTGTGACAAACTTTTTCACTTTCTCATCAAAACTTATTGCCCATATATAAGGACTTTCGGATATATCTGCCACCATAAGATTATGAACGACATTGCCAGTACAGAAAATAAGAATTTCTTCATCTCTTAATTTATAGAGTTTCTTTCCCAGTTCATAATGCTGTTGCATACTAAGCTTTCGATTTATACTCAGCTCAACTACAGGAATCTCAGCATTTGGATACATCTTAGAAAGTACACACCATACTCCATGATCAATGCCCCAATTAGAGTCGAAATTAACATCTTTAATTAGGTTTTTTATTTTAAGAACAAGTTCCTGTGAACCGGAACAATCATATTTTTTATCATATAATTGTTTAGGAAACCCATAAAAATCGTGAATTGTTTTGAGTATTTCGTTTGAAGTAACGCTAGTATCTTCTCTTTCATAGTGTGCAGATATGGCCAGTATTGCTTTAGGTTTTGGAATTTTTTTAGAAATATTTTCCCAACTTCTTGTAAACTCATTGTCTTCTATGGCATTCATTGGTGAACCATGACCTACAAATAATACAGGCATAATTTTTTCCATACATTAAACTCCGGTTTAATTATCTCTTAACTGTAAAAGACTAAAGCATTTGAGGTGAAAACTCAAGGGAAAGTGTTTCAGTTCTAATTTATTTTTTTGAAAATTTATGTTTTTGACACTTTCGCAATTGATTACTTCACAGAAGTTGTTATTTACCAAGTAAATTCCAGGGAAAAATCAAACAATAGTCTTATAGAAACCTTAAGGGATTGAATAGATCAACGAATTTGTTTTCTTGACCATTAATGAGATCAGTAATCACCATGGCAGCAGTGGTGCCGTTTGCCATTCCCCAAAATCCAAATCCAGCTGCTACATAAATGCCTTTTTGAGATGTCATGCCTATAAGAGGTAGACCATCGTCAGTAGTGCAGTCTTTACTGGACCAGCGGTATTCAATAGACTTAACATTAAGGTGTTGGCGTGCATAGTTTTCAAGCCGGCCATAGTAAATATTTTTGTCAGCTACATCTGCAGGACTGTGTTCTCCAGCAACAATGATCAGTTTACCTTTGTCTGTAGGGGCAGTCCTATAGGTGTGCACAGGATTGAAGTCTATAAACATCCCTTCAGGAAAATTGCCTTTAGCATATAATGCTAACACGTAGGATCTTGCTGAATGCAAATGCCTGTAGAGTTGATCGGGATCATATACTGGTGTATGTGTTGCAATTATTACTTGATCGGCCGCTATTGATCCCTGATCTGTTACTACTTCTTTGATTTCGCCACCTTTAACAGTGATGGCAGAGGTATTCTCAAAGATATAACTTCCTTTTCCAGTTATATATTTTGAAAGAGCCAGAAGATACTTACGCGGATGAAATTGGGCCTGATTCTCATATTTGATAGCAGGACCAGTTTTAAAGGGTAAAGGTACTTCTTCGGTGTAAGAAACTGGAAGTCCTAACTGTTTTGCAGCTTCAAATTCACCTTTAATCTCATCAATTCTTTCACCAGACTCTGTGTAGATGTAAAGAGGAAGGCGTTGAAATTCACAATCAATGTTCCACTTTCTTACAATATTAGCTATCTTTTCAACTGCCTTAATATTAGCATTAGCAAAATTCTGAGCTTTTGGCTTACCTAATTTTGATACAAGATTCTTGTAGATCATATTAGGTGCCACACTTATCTTAGCCGTGGTTCTAACTGTTACTCCTTTTATGATCCGGTCTGCTTCTACTACTGCTACTGTATATCCGGCTTCCGTTAACAATGCTGCAGAGGTTATACCTGCAATGCCGCCTCCCAGAATCGCCACGTCGACTTTCAACCTTTTGTCAAGTTTAGGAAAATTTGTATCAGGAGACGTTTCTAGCCAGAACGAAATTTCTTTTACATTGATATTTTTCCCATATTCCATCCTCTGACCTCACTGAGTTATTTATCTCTTATTGGATAATAAATTAGATTGGAAAGGCCCACTTAAATTACTCTGCAGCTTATATATTAAATAATTATAAAAACAAATCAAAAATATTTGAAAGAAAAATTTTCTATACTTTAAGCTGTAGATATATAAAGTTTCAATCAAAGTCGCACCAGCGCTCCGGTTATAATGCAATTACTAAAAATTGATTATTCACCATCCCAAAGCTTTTTTTGATTTTAGGTTATTTCAACAGCTCAACTACTTTTTTGAAAATTTGTTTTGGTACCAGATATTATCAGACATTATTGTTGGCACTGTAAGATAGCATTTATATACTGATACTTAGGTACCTAAATATATTAGATCCCTAAATAACACAGTTTAGAGGTAGCCAAATGCAGGATCAGAACGTTATATAGCTATACAATACGTTGAATCGCCTAAGCAGGCAAATGCACCGTTTTTCTCATAGGGCAGAACACAAACGCAGCCTATTCTTCGGGCAGTCAAAATTGCTGCAATTAATCGCGAAAAATGAAGGAATTATACAGCGGGACCTCGCGGAACAAATGGATATGCGTCCTTCGTCTATGACGGAAGCGCTCGGAAGGCTGGAGCAACTTAACCTTATTTTACGTAAACGAGATGAAAAGGATCAGAGGTCAATGCACATCTACCTGACAAATAAAGGCAAGGAAATTGTTGAAGACGCTATCAGGTCCGAAGAAGAGTTCATGAAAAAATTTACAGATATCGTGTTCAAGGAAATCTCGGAAGAAGAGATCGAAAAGATGCTCGCAATTACCTCAAAGCTGTGTAAAAGTCTTGATACACTGGACTTGAAAGAATCGAAAGATAGGGACGAGGAATGCTGTCCATAATCACTGCCATTGTAGAAAAATAAGGACATAACGCTATCATTTTGAATAATTACAAAACAGCGAAAGGATACATTTATGTTTCAACTTATTAAAAAAAATCTTAAGGGCATAGCTCTGATTTATTCTTTACTTGCTCCTCTTTTGATGTTAATAGAGGTTTTCATGGACCTCCAACAACCCAGGCTTATGGCAAATATTGTGGACATAGGTGTTCAAAACAGAGACCTGGGATATATATTATCGACAGGCTTCGAAATGGTGCTTTGTGCGCTTACAGGATTAATTGGCGGCGCAGGCTGCGGTGTAATCGCCTCATTTGCATCTATGATGTTAGCCGGGAGTTTGAGAGAAGAGCTATTTCATAAAATACAGTCACTTTCCTATACGGACATTGACCATTTCAAAACATCGTCGCTTATTACAAGGCTGACCAACGATGTAACGCAAATTCAGAACATGTTTCTTATGTTGCTGCGTGGCATGGTGCGTTCACCATTGTTGTGCATTGGCGGCATATTTATGTCCTTTTTGCTGAGTCCCCGTCTTGCCATTGTTTTCTGCATAATTCTGCCTATTCTTATCACTTGTGTCGCATTTGTGATGATGAAATCAGTGCCGCTTTACACGCAGATGCAACTTTGGCTTGACAAAGTTAATACCGTCATGCGTGAAAATCTGCTGGGTGTACGTGTTATAAAAGCCTTTAATTTAGAAGACAAACAGAATGCGCTTTTCAGCAAAGTGAATACAGAGTTTACAGAAAAAAGCATACAAGCACAGAACCTGACCTTTACGCTGATGCCGATAGCTACTCTGGTTATGAATCTGAGCGTGGTTGCCATCCTGTGGTTCGGAGGCAATATGGTCGTTTCCGGAAATATTGAAACAGGTAAGATAATGGCGTTTGTCAATTACCTTGTGCAGATAACAAACTCTCTTATAATGCTTGTCAACATGATTATAAACGTTTCACGCGCACAGGCATCTGCAGGTCGTATAAAAGAGGTTTTGGACTGCGAAACGAGTATTAAGGAGTGTAATTCTCCCGTATTGCCAGAGAATTATGACATTGAGTTCAAAAACGTCAGTTTCAGATACGGCGAAAGCGGAGAATATGTTCTGAAAAACTTGTCCTTCCTGTTTAAGGAAGGACAGACAATAGGTATTATCGGAGCTACCGGCTCAGGAAAGAGCTCAGTTGTAAGCCTGATTCCGCGGCTGTATGAGGCAACCTGTGGACAGGTTCTGATTGGAGGTTGTGATGTTAAGGACATACCAGTACAGTACCTGCGTAGCAGTATCGGAATCGTGCTACAGGAAAATGTCCTTTTTCAGGGAACGGTTAAAGAAAATATGAACTTTGGCAATGAAGAAGCAGACGAAGAAGAAATATGGGATAGCCTTCAAGCTGCTCAGGCAGAGGATTTTATTCAGGCCCTCCCTTACAAATTACAAAGTCAAATTGAACAAAGAGGCAAAAACTTTTCAGGTGGGCAGAAACAGCGCCTTTCCATTGCAAGAACTCTTCTGAAAAAGCCAAAAATTTTGATTTTTGATGATTCCACAAGCGCAGTTGACCTTTCTACCGAAGCTCGCCTGCAGTTTGAAATTGCAAAAAAAATGAAGGAAAACACGATAATTGTCATTGCGCAGCGTATCTCTGGCGTTATGGACGCGGACACAATATTAATGCTTGACCATGGCAGCGTTATTGCAAAAGGCACCCATAAAGAATTACTGCAAAGCAATGAAGTATATCGCAATATAGCCGTTTCACAGCTTGGCAAAGAGGTGCTCCTGGATGCCACAGAATAACGTGATGCCCCATAATATGCCTCATAATATTACAGGCCGACCTGCAGGGGGACCGAGCGCTTTTCTTCACAGGGAAAAAACGGAAATCAAGGACGTTAAGGGAACACTCAAACGCATTATTATGTACCTTGGCAAATGGCAGCGCACATTGCTCATCGTTTTTTTCTGTGCCCTTGTTACAACAGTGATCACTATTATCGGCATTCAACTAAATGGGTACGCGGTCGACGAGTTCATATCTAAAAAAGATATTGCCGGACTTGCTCGCATCTGTATTGTCATGATCCTCATTTACCTTGTTTCGGTTTTTTCTACTTACATGCAGAATTCTCTGATGATCCGTGTTGCTCAGAAAACTTCGGCCAATATCCGGAGCGATCTTTTCAGCAGCCTGCAAAAGCTGCCCCTCAAGTATTTTGATACCCATTCAAGCGGGGACCTCATGAGCCGCCTGACAAACGATGTTGACAATATCAACCTTACACTTTCACAGAGTGTCGTGCAGCTTTTTTCCGGCATCGTCAGTGTTGTCGGTATGCTGATAGCAATGCTATTGCTCAACCCTCTGCTTACGCTAATCGGGCTGCTGACAATGCCTCTGATGTTCTTTACATCAAAAGTCCTTGCCGTAAAGTCCCAGAGGTTTTTTAAGGAGCAGCAATATGAGCTTGGACGGCTTAACGGATACATCGAGGAAATGGTCTCCGGCCAAAAAGTTATTAAGGTCTTTTCCCGAGAAAAGGAAGTAGAGGATCACTTCAAGGAGATCAACGAAAAGCTTGTCTCCAGTTCTATGAAAGCACAGGCGATAAGCAGTGTTATGGGACCGGTAAATAACACTATTAATAATCTGACCTATTTGATTATCACGGTCTGCGGTGGCATTTTAATTATAAATGGATTTGCGGGAATCACTGTCGGCGTAATATTTTCTTTTCTGCTCTATATGCGCAATTTTACTCAGCCGATCAACAATATTCTCAACCTTTTCAGCACTATCCAGTCAGCCCTTGCAGGCGCAGAGCGAGTGTTTGAGGTAATGGACGAAGAAAAAGAAAAGGACGTGGATAATGCCAGAGACATTCAAAACATTGAAGGCAACGTGAAAATTGAATCCGTTAATTTTTCATACATACCGGGTAAGCCTGTACTTAAAGAAGCAACAATTTCTGCAAAAAAAGGACAGACGATTGCCATCGTGGGCCCTACGGGTGCAGGGAAAACAACTATTATTAATCTGCTCACCAGGTTTTATGGAATTGATGACGGAGCAATCTATATTGATGGACAGAATATAAATGCCATTACTCGAAAGAGTCTGCGGCAGTCCATTTCAATGGTACTCCAGGATACTTTTCTCTTCTCGGACACAATACGCGAGAATATCCGCTACGGCAAGCTGACAGCAACGGACGAAGAAGTTGAACAGGCAGCAAAGCTGGCTCATGCCCATGACTTTATTATGCAACTGCCACAGGGTTATGATACAATTCTTTCTGACAATGGCGGTAACCTTTCACAGGGACAGCGGCAATTGCTCAGTATTGCGAGAGCGATGATCGCACAATCTTCTGTGTTGATACTAGATGAAGCGACTTCTTCAATTGATACACGGACAGAGCTGATTATTCAGAATGCGCTGCTCAAACTGATGCATGGAAAAACGAGTTTTGTCATCGCACACCGCCTTTCTACCATCAAAAACGCAGATAAAATTATCGTTTTAAACGGCGGACGAGTGGTAGAAACAGGCACGCATAGCGAACTGCTTCTTTCGGGCGGTTTTTATGCCAACCTTTACAACAGCCAGTTCAAAAAAGGTATGGCAATATAAGTTAGTCGGATGGTTCAAAAATGACAATATTTTGCTCTGCCTTGTGAAATAAAAGTTGCGCTGGCGCACCCAGTTACAAGCAAAGGGATATGTTCGCGCCACAGCTCTGGTTATAATGATTGAGCCTCTTTCAAAATAATATACCCCACTTTCCGCAGTAAATTTTCGTAGATTCATATTTTTACTGCTATCGATTTTCAATCAAACGTGGATTTATTGGACTTTTATGTAGTAGGTAAAAGCAACTATGTGGTGTATTTAGAGGCAAAAAACGATATCATTCAGTTTTCACCAAATACCACTAAAAATCCAAATTATTTGCACCTGTTCAAAAAACGCTATCTGGAAAAATATTGATTTTCAAAAAAATACTGCGGAATGTAGGTTATAAGTTTTCCGCCAGTGTAATATTTACTTTTTCACTTATATTTGAAGAAGACAGTATTGTTGAAAGTGCTATTTCTCGGTAAATGTGAAAAAGTAAAACATATATCTACCAAAGGAAATTTATGTTTTTATATGTAGAAGATGGTGGCGAAATGCAAGAGCATTCGGATATAATGTATTTTCAAATTACCCTTGAATCTGGAGAAGTTGAGAAATCTTCAAAATGGCAAAAACAATGTCAACTACTATATGATTCCGTAAGAAAAAACCTACCTGATGGTTCAATTGATCCTGTAACCCGTAAGGGAAAAGAGGGAGAACGAAGCGGCGTAATTCTGTCATATGATACTTTTGCCCTGGCAGGTGTTACTCTAAACTCATTTTACATTCTTCTCAGATTGATTAATGTCTGGGAACGAAATCGAAAAAAAGCGAATGTAAAGTTGAGAACTAAAAATGGAAGTGAATTTGTTTTATCAAATTTATCTGTAGAGGAAGCCCGTGAAATATACGAGAAACTACAGCATGAAGATTATTAACAGGAGTACGCAAAAATGGCTGGGAGAAGACTTGGTATTGTCATTGGCACAAATGAGTATTCTGACAGCAGTATTCGAAACCTACGCTTCGCAGAGAAAGATGCAACAGACATAAAAAATATACTTCTTGATCCTGAAATCTGTGGATTTGATGACGTTCTAGAGTCAATAAACAAAACCAGAACACAGACTTTTTGTGAAATTGACCAATTGCTTAAAAACGCAGAAAGTGAAGATTTGATTCTGATTTACTTTTCAGGTCACGGCGAACCTGACTCTCAACATGATCTGTGTCTATTATTTAAAAATACGAAAATTGATAGTTTAATTCCCACGTCTCTGAATTATTCATTGGTCAGGAAGTGTATAGATGCTTCAAGCTGCAAGACTGTTGTTGTAGTTCTCGATTGCTGTTACAGTGGAGCTGCAAGCATAAAAGGCAATAATTTAAAAGAAATTATTTCTAAGTCTTCTGGATCAGGTACTGTTATACTCTCTGCATCTAGTGAGTTCGATGTAGCAAAAGAAGATGAAAAACTGGAGAATGGCGTTTTTACGTATTATTTTGTCGAAGGACTAAAAAGCGGATCTGTTGCTGGTGATAATAACGGCGACATAAATCTTGACGATCTTTATAATTATGTTTATGAAAAAACGATTAGATATTCGCAAGTTCCTTTTAAACAAGTCGCTTGTGAAGGAAAGGTTCTTATTGGAAAGAATCCCCTAAAGGTCAAAGAGCAAGATTTCAAGAGGAAGAAACGCAAATTGGCTAGAATAATCAGAAAAGAGCTTCCAACTGATGTTTACAATATATCCATGATCGTTCTTGTTGATGCTTATGAGAAACCAGGAAAATTAACTGAAACTGACATAGAAATTAATAGTTCTTTAGAAGATCTTCTGAAAGATGAAATGAGTGTTAAAGCATATATTAACACAGTTCAATGTTACTTGGAAAATGAAGAAATAGAATACTCACCTGTTTTGGTGAAATTTAGGGAACAAGAAATTCCAAGAGTTTTTAAAGATCAAGAAATACCAAAAACCTTCTTCAGCCCTTCTACAGAAATGGAATTCGTACTGATCCCAGCCGGAAGTTTTTCAATGGGCTCACCTTCCAACGAGGATGGTAGATATGAGGATGAAGACCCGATCCATAAAGTAACAATCAAAAATCCTTTTTACCTTGGCAAATATCCTGTTACTCAGAGGCAGTGGATTGCTGTAATAGGTAACAATCCTTCCAGTTTCAAAGGTGATAACCTGCCTGTTGAATCTGTCTCATGGAACGATGTTCAGGAGTTTATCGCAAGACTCAATGAAATGGAAGGCACTGATAAATATCACTTGCCTTCCGAAGCTGAATGGGAATACGCGTGCCGTGCTGGGACAACAACGAGATATTCTTTCGGGGATGATGAGTCGAAGCTTGGGGATTATGCATGGTATAGCAATAACTATGGAGCTGAAACTCATCCAGTTGGTCAGAAGAAACCCAATCCATGGGGTCTTTATGACATGCATGGTAATGTCTTGGAGTGGGTTCAGGACAGGTGGCACGCTAATTATGAAGGGGCTCCTTCTGATGATAGTGCTTGGGAAGAGGGG
>Ga0183101_1001825_pt2 | contig 11554 bp, 5 predicted proteins | sample Biomet3_FD_127790 | JGI IMG/M metagenome (GOLD analysis project Ga0183101, IMG submission 127790) | Microbial communities from bioreactor (seeded with sewage sludge) at LBNL, California, USA - Biofuel metagenome 3 | ecosystem: Engineered > Bioreactor > Anaerobic > Unclassified ... | reverse complement strand
GCATTATGGCCCCCGAAGCAAAGGCTCCCATCATCAATCGAAGAATCGCCCAAAGCCACGATTTTGATGAAAGAGGGCGTCGAATCATTGAAGTTGCATCTCACCGCCAAATCCGAATCGGCGCCAAAGGTCTGCGAATTTGTCTCCTCAAAAGAAGCCGTCGCCGACCAATAGATCTTCAGATTCGCCGAAGCATCCGCCTTCTTCAGGGACAGTTCCTTCAATCCGCGAATCGGGCTGGTGTTCATAAGATAGCCACCCGATTTGATTGCCTGCCAGCGATCGAGAGGGTTGCAGAAGCCGGCATAGGCGAAGGAGAAGCGGATTCCTTGTGAGGAAACGGCGATGCCGTTCCCCGAAAGGCCGGTAGACGAGGCCGGCTGATCGCTCAGCCGGTTCTCGCTCTTGGAAAAGCCGATTTTGTCGAGCTTCGATTCCGAGTACTGGGCGGTATACGTCGCTGGGCCCTCAACGGCGGAAATAGCGGGGAACCATCCGATGAAATCATAGCCCGACTCTCCCGAGACCGGTTTCGTTGGCAAGGCTCCGGAATAGGCCGGTGTGGTCCCATAGTCCCATTCTTTGGATTCGAGGACCGACCCATCGTAATTGGCGAAAGTGACGCTGTATTTTTTGTGTGTCTCTGAATAGGTGGCCTTATAGGTTGCTGGCCCTTTAACGACTTCGATCGAATGATCCCAGCCATTAAAAACGTAAGAAGCCTTCACATCATCCGGCTTCGAAGGAACTTTGTCGTAAGAGGGAGTCGAGCCATAGGCCCACTCCTTGCTTTCAAGGAAGGCGCCATCGGAGTTTTCAAAAGTAACCGTGTAATGGCGGGCCGAGGCATCGTATTGCGCTTTATAGGTCGTATCAGCGAGCAAAGGCGCTGGAGTAGGCGCCCAGCCCGAAAAAGTGTAGTCGTATTGGACCCCGGAGTTTTTCTTCGGAGTCGAACCATAGTACGACGGCGTGTCGCCTTCGGCCCATTTCCGGGAGTCGAGCACTTTTCCGTCATCATTCGCGAACGTCGCAACGTGGCGAATAAGTGTGGGATCGGAGCAGGGAAGATCCGGATGCGAAGCGCCAGAACCAGCTGACGAAGAGGAAGAAGAGGAATCTGAGGGGAAACTAAAGGCTATGGGCGAGGACCCACAGGAAGCCAAAAGCAATAAAGAAATGGAAATAAAGATAAGACTTTTGTTTAGTTTCATTTGCAGCACCCTCTTTGAAAAACAATATGAGCCGAGGCCTCGCCTGAAGAAAGATCTACGCAGCATTTTTCATCAATTCCCTTGCAAAAAGCCTGAGCCAGTTTGATTTGCGCTGGCGAGGCTGATGGGCCAAGCGCTATCTCTTGAAGAAAGTTTTTGTTCTCATATTTCAATAGCTGATGCTGGCGAGGGTTAAGGATACGGATGAGACGATATTCACGCTCCGGTTTCCAGCAAGACATCTTCTGAGAAACCAAATACTGGGTTTGACCAGGATAATTTTTGATAACTTTAGGAAGCAAATAAGGAACGCGAACGAAAAATTTATCTGCTTTTTGGTCCTTGGGGTCTTTCTCTTTTAAGAACTCTCCAAGTGAAGCAATGATTAAGGCATTGGAATTTGTCTCAGTTTCCAAGTTGTTTCGCTCATAGTTTACCTTCGTCAAATTCTTTTCTATATCTAAGCAGCCTTTTTGAGGGCGAAAATGCGAAAAATCATAAGCGATCCGCATTCCTCTCGATTTGCCACCGTAATAGCCCCACATCGTTGCCAAATCGAGATCATCAGGTTTTGCGAAAGAGGAGACATAGATACATTTGTCTATGGCAAAGGCAGTTTGCTGAAGGAAGGAATCAAATCGTCTTTCATCGACCCCAATTGTGTGAAGGATGTGACGGATTTTGGGATCGCTCAAGAGTTCTTTCACATTGGGGCAAAGATGAGAATCCTGCGGGTCGTTAAAAGAACTGGTGGGCGAAAAATAGAGTTGCCGGTTCGCAACGTTTTCCAACTCGCAAATCGAAAAGTCACAAAAGTGATAATAAATCTGGTTGTCTTTGCCCATATGAGTTCTCCTTTCTCCCCAACGTCCCGTTTAGGAATTAGCAATGCGAACTAAAGTCGGCAAAGTGGCATTGAAGTTCCACGCGGATGTCGACCAATGGGCTTTGCACCAGCTCACGATGTCCGCGGTGGTTGCCGAAGTCCCCAGTTCGTTGGCGTAAGAATTGCTGACGCCGAAGCGGGTGAGGCTTTGGGCGGACGAACGATAGCAATCCGTCAAGGTCGCGGCCGCATCCAAATCACCAACAAATCCGCCATTCTGGCTGTAAGACTGGACATAGCCATGAGCGCTCACGCTTCCAAGAGCAAACGAGCCCGTCGCGGTGCCGGTGATCTTGCCGGCGAATCCGCCAGCGTAGGCATAGTTCAAAGTCGAAGTGTCGCTCACAGACACGTTGGCATAGCAGTTCGTAGCCGTGCCACTCAACGAGCCAACCAACCCGCCGACGGTGACGCCGTATTTGTTGGTCGCCGTAATCGATCCGACCGCATAGCAGTTGGTGATCGTCCCACTGCACAAACCCGCCAAACCGCCGACCACCACCATCGCGCTCGCATCCGTTTCGTAAGTTCCCGAAATCGTGAAGCCAGTGATGGCGAGGCCATCCACGCTACCCGACAATGTGCAGAACAAGCCCAACGGATTGGCGGTCCCGGTAATGGTGAAGTTCTTGACGCTGCGACCACCGCCAATAAGGTGACCGGCAAACGCATTCATCGGATTGATCGCCTTGTTGTTCAAATCGATGTTGGAGCAAAGCTTGAAATACATATCGGCGTAGGATAGGCCAGAATTTACCTGCGCAATGAAATAAACAAATTGAGAAGGATAGTAAATAAGATAAGGATCAGACGAGGTACCTGTGCCCGATTGATAGGACGAAGCGATTGTTGTTCCGTCCCAGACCGTTTGCACTTCGGTCAGCGGAACATCATAAGTGATGGTTGCACTGCAATTTTGGAAGGCGTAATCACCAATAGTCGGATGTTCCACGAGCAAATGGATGTTGGTTATGAAATCGCACCCGTTGAACGCCGCGGTCGGGATGGCCGCCTGGGCCGTGATCGAGACGGTCCGGATCGACGAGGGGATGGAGTAGAAATAATACGTCCGGCAATACCCGTTGCTGCTGCCGCCGACGTAGGTGTCGCCGCAGGTGTACTGCCAGACCGACCCGGCTTGGGACGACGAGACGTTCTCGAAGGCTCCGCTCGAGGAGAAGGACTCCCAAGTGGACGAGACCGAGGAGGCGCGGCCGAAGGCGTAGCCGAAGACCGCGTCTTTGCCGGCCGCGGAGGCCGAGGCCCCGCAGAACGGGAGGCTCACCGTGACGAGCGAGTCGCAGCCCTTGAAGGCGCCGAGGCCGATGGCCGTTGCTTCATTGCCAACCACCAAATTGACAATTGAAGACATACCATTACAAGCATCGGCAACGAGGACGCCACCCTTGATGGTCAAATCCGTCAAAGTGGAAGGAATATAATAGCCATTCGCTGAATAACTACCGGTATAGGAAGTCTGGCCGAAGATAAGACCGAGATAGGAATTGCTGGTCGAAGAAGTGCCGGCGAAAGGCACAACCAACTTTTGCAAAGACGAGCAACCGCTTAAGGACGACGCGCCAATCGATGTGACGCCATCGGGGATGCTCATCACCGTTAAACCAGAGCAATTGCTAAGGCAATAGTCCCCGATCCCCGTCAAAGAGGCATCGAGGTTGATCGTGGTCAAGAAACTCGCGTTATAGAAAGCGTAATTGCAGAGTTTCCCGTCCGTTGCGGAATTGACGTTGACTGTTTTTAACAGCGGGGACACGTAATAGACGTGGCTGGTGTTGTCCGTGACAGATACCGCCGTAGAATCGACATTGCTGCCGCCAAAGAAATAATAGAAGGTATGCCCCTCGGTAAAGGGCAAAGTGACTTCGGTGAGCTTAAAGCAATTGCCAAAGGCCGCTTCGCCGATCGAGGTGACATTCGAGCTGATCGTGATTGTGCTCAGACTATTGCAGCCGTAGAAAGCGTAGTTGCCAATCGTCTCCACCGCCGCCATCTCAGGCAGGGCGACAAGAGCTTTGCAGCCGAAGAAAGTCGAGTCTTCAATCTTCGTCAAAGAATTGAGTTTGGGCAATTCCGTCAAAGAGATGCAATTCTCAAAGGCGTGGCTCCCCAAAGTTTGAATTCCCGTGCATTCGGGCAACGTTAAGAGGGAGGCGCATCCAGAAAAAGCATAATCGCCAACGGTGGCAAGTTTGGAACCAAAATGCGTCGTCAAAATACCGGTGCAATCTTGGAAAGCATTTGAGCCAATCGAAGTCACGGAAGCAAATTCAGGCGTCGCTTGAAGGAGTTTGCACCCCGTGAAAGCATAATTGCCGACCATCGTCACGTTTGCCGTCCCGGTCAAAGAAACCAGACCGCTACAATTCTGGAAGGAGCCGTTGCCAATTGAAGTCACCGTGGTGGGCAAGACGATGTCGGTGACATCAAGATTGTTGGCGAAGGTATTCACCCCAAGGGCAACCACGGGGCAATCATTAACAAAAGCGGGAACCACCACTTTGCCACTTAGACCATTTGAGACATTGAGCGTGGCCTCGTTACTCGCAAAACCGACCGAGAAACGGCAGGCTTTAGCTTCTTCACTCCACCAGGCGTAGGCTTTCACATCCGTTGCTGGCATCGAGACGAATTCCTGGCTTTGATCGTAAGAATCGAACCAACCACCAAAGGTGTAGCTCGTCCGGGTTGCTACCGTCGAAGTCGGAATCGATTGCTGATAGCGGAGCGTCATATCTGCGACAGGATCACCGCCGTTGGTAACAAAAGACAAGGTATAGGTATTGCGTGTGTAATAGAAATCGATCGTGGTCGTCCCGTCAGGTGAAACGGTCTTGCTCAAACTCGCCTCTTTCGGAGTGAATCCGGTATAAGTTTTGGCATTAAGGGTCACATTTTGATCGGCTGAGCCAAGGCAAGGAACCGATTCCATCAAAGTGTAGTTATCGTCACTGATGTTCTGCCCATAGTAATTGACCACATAAGCAATGTCGTTCCGGGCCGACCAATTCGCGGTGAGCGTGACATTCTGAGCAATCGCCCATTTCCCGGTTTGAGGAACAGAATCCGCGCCATCGAGCCAGCCCGCGAAGGTATAGCCCGTCCGGGTCGGAGTCGGCAAAGCATAGTTCGCATCGAAAACAAAGGAATCCGTAATGTGATCCACCGTTCCTGCGCCCGCGTCGTAGCTGACCACATAAGTGTTTGCGGACCAGTACGCCGTGAAAGAGAGGTCGCCAACGCTTCCCTTTTTAATCGTCAGCCCCTTCGTCGGGGTGCTCACATTGGTATTAGTCCAGCCCGTGAAACTGTAGCCGGTCTTCGAAGGATCGGCCAAAACGATATCGTTCGACGTCACCGTGTACGTCGCGGGGTTTGCCACCGCGTTCGTCCCGCCCTGGAGGGCGTAACTGATTGCGTAATCATGGAGATTCCAACGGGCGGTCAAATAGACATCGTGCGCTTGAGACCAAGTCCCAGAGCTATAACTGACTTCATTCGAATCGAACCAGCCAAGGAAATCGTAGCCGGCATAGGTCGGAGTGGGCAAAGAATAGGCCGAATCGAAGGTTACTTTCATCGAGGACGAATCAACGACGCCGCCTGCGGCATCGAGATGAAGAACATAATCATTCGCCTTCCAATGGGCCGCGAAGGTTTTGTTGCCAATGACACCGGGGGCAATCGTGTAATCTTTGGTGGGCGTCGTTAAATCCGTTCCGCTCCAGCCCAAGAAAGTGTAGCCATAGCGCTCAACGTTAGGGATGACAACCCCGGTTTCGATGTTGTAGCTCGTCGGCAAGGCGGCGGGCTGGTCAATCCCGTTCATTTCGTAAGTGATCGTATAGGTAATCGGCTCATAGGAGGCCTTGAGACTAAGCGAAGCCTGATGGCCTTTCGCATCCAAAGTGTAGCCAGTCAGGACCCAACCGTAGAAGGTGTAACCATCTTTATTGGAAGACGAGGTGACGTATTTTTGCTTTTTAATGGTCTGGCTGGATTGATCCGGGGTACCCCCGTTGCCATCAAAGGCGATGTCCGTCGTCCCGCCGATGGCATAGATCTTATCGATGCCAGTTTCGTAATCAAGGGATTTGAAAGCTTTGCCCGCATAACACATCTGCTTCAAATTCTCCGTATCGCCAAAAGAGCCCGTCCCATCCAACTGTTTCAGAGCGGTGTCATAGTCCCCCGAGTTGATGGTATCGACGGCTTTATTCACCTTAATGGTCGGAGTCAGCCAAAGGAATACAAACAAGAGGATACCAACAAAACCCAAAAGCGAAGGGATGAAAATACGGAGAAACCGATTCCGCTTGGCTTTTTTCAGTTTGGCGGCATTGGCCGCTTCTTCCGCCTGTTTCTTCCGCTCCAAAGCGTAATCATCGATGATTTTCTGATATTTGGCGGCCAAAGCGTCCGCATCTTTATACCCGGAAATCCCCTTTAATTTCTCGATGCTGTCCGTCAAGGCGTCCATATCGAAATAGGGACGGATCTCATGAGCGATAACGGCTGCCTGATAAATGCCTTCTTTGCGAGCTTCTTCTTTTTCTTTCTCGCATTCCTCGATTTGGTCTTCGCTATCTTGGAAAGTCAAAACCTTGGTGAATAGATCGATAGCCTGATCATATTCCCCGCTGTTTTTAAGTTCGAGGGCCCGGTTATAGACATCCTGAGTCCCCAACTTGACGCATTCCTCGGCCTGCTCTTTGGCATCGCGATAACCAGCGATGTCGGAGAAGGCCTTTTCCGCATCAGCCCACCGCTTTGCCTCTTTGAGGGCGAGGGCGGACGTATAGAGCCCGTTCAACCGCTCTTCTTCGATCCGGTCTTTGATAGCCTGGTTGAGAGCATCGAGTCTCTTCTTTTGCTCGCTGTCGCCAAACTGGTAGGCTTTTTGAAAATTATTCTGGTCGTCAAGCGGCTTTGACTGAGCCTCAAGATCGTTCACCTGACGAAGTTGGAGATCCTCCAAGAGCTTATAAAGATAGGCTTGGGAATTCGTCGGATCATTGTCGAGGATTTTCTCGAGCAAAGAGTCCGCCTTTTCGTAATTGCCATCCCCAATCAGGATTTCTGACCGTTTCAGAAGCGAAGGGATGTTCACATCACTTTGAATGATGGTTGTTTTCTCTTTGGTCTCAACTTTTGGCGCATCGCGTCCCATCAGTTTGTCGATGCCACGGAGCAAGTCCTGCATGAAGCCCAATTTCGAGAGGTCCTGCGCTTGGAAGTTGAGCATTTCTTCAGGCAAATCGTAGGCATTCATCTCCCCATAGCACGGAATCAGATAGCGATCACCATGGGACGACATAAGGGAAATAAACCGCGACCACTCGTTTTTGACCCAGACCGCGTTGAAATACTCGGCTTTGGTCCCCACCACCAGCATGATTTTCGCCGAATTGAGGGCCGCGAAAATATAGGGCTCGTACAAAACGCCGATCTTCTTTTCCAAAGTGACTCTCGAGAAGAAGACCTTATAGCCTTTTTCCGTCAGCTCGTCATAAATCTGCTGAGCCAAGACCGAATCCTTGGTCCGCTTCCCCGAATCATCGGATTCCTTGTAGCAGATGAAGACATCGAAAGGATCTTCCTTTTGGGAGATGGCCAGGATGTTTTTCTGAATCGCGGCGATTTCTTCGGCTTCGACTTGGTACTCTTGACGAGCTACCACGTCGGCTTTGGCAAGGGCGTTCTTGTAATCGACGTCCTGGACGATCGACTCAAACGAGGCTCGGTGCATGGTCGGCTTCTTTTTCTTCGTGGCCGGGTCATCGACGTACTCGATGCCATAGCGGCAGAGAACGATGCCCCAGTAAGCCTCGGCTTCGTCGGGGAATTCGGCCAAGATGGCTTGATAGGCCAAAAGGGCTTTGTCGAATTCGTTGCGCAGGCGCAGCGCGTTCGCGCGATTAAAAAGATTAGTTTTCTTTTCGGAGTCGTTGCTGGCGATGGTTTGTTTAGTACCACAAAAAGGGCAGGTTACAACGGCCTCGCCCTCTTTCGGGTCGAGATCCCCGCCACACATCTTGCATTTGAACGTTGCCATGGTCATTCCCCCCGTATCTCCCAAGAAAGGCGAAGGCTAGAATGCCATCGCCTGTCACTTCAGAACATCGTCAAACTGATTTCTTCTTGCCGGATTTAGCCAACTCAGCTCGTTCATCAAGGAGCCGACTTAGCTTATCAAGCAAATCATACGAATTGTGAGCATCATTTTTTGATACTGAGTCGCGCAATTCAACATAGTTCCGATTGATTTCGTCTTCGATCTCGGCCAATGAGGAATCAGAAACCGGATCACAGTATTGGACTTTTTCCTCTACTTCCGAGGCTTTCTTCTTCAAATCTCCATCGGAAATTTCAGCCACCAAAGCCTCCATATTGATTCGAAGCTCTTTGACGAACGAAGTATCCACGGGTCTCGAAGAGCTTCCGCTCTCGACTTTCTCGACGTAATCCTTGGCTTCGCTCGTCCCGACATAGCCGATAATCGCGAGAATCAAGAGAATCCCGCTCACGACCGCGGGCGCCCAAAGCGGGACTTCCACTTTGGCATAGGTCACTAAGACTCCTTCGAGAATAGTCACGGTGAGAGTCACGGCCGATTGAATGATCGCGTACGTCAAACCCACTTTGAAGACGGGCCAGCCATAGAGTTTGCTCTTGATCCCCTCGTGAGCGAAGGCGTCATAGGCAACGAAGCCCAACGACAGCAGCGAAACCATCTCGAAGGCATAAACGAGCCACCAAAGCCCCAGATTCGGATGGGGATAAGGAATAGCGAAATAAAGAATATTGAAGACCGCGAGGATCGAAATGAGAACGACGCACCAACGGATCAGGGACTTCTTGCTCATAATCAAGCCCCCTTCTTATGCCCGCAGTTCGGGCAGAAATTGGTCGTGATGCCTTTCGTGTGGCATTCCGGGCATTCCCAAGTCGTAGGCTCTGGGGTCGGCGCTTCCGGCCGCTTCGTCCCGCAGTTCGGGCAGAAATTCGAGGTGATGTTCTTCGTGTGGCAGTTCGGGCATCCCCAAGCGCCCGCAATCGTCCCGCCGACGGCGCTTCCGGCCCCGACAGCCGACTGAGCAACCGGGGTGACCGCGTCTTTGACGGTTCCGACGACGCCTGCCGCGACACCGATTCCAACGCCCAAGCCGACGAGGTCCTGAGCGATTCCTCCGCCCTGGCCCCCACCTTGACCGCCGCCGTTTTTAACGGCTTCCGTTGCGACTTGGCGCTGGGTCTCCTGCTGATAGGTGTAGCCTTGCATCTTCATCGCGTCGGCCTTGGCCTGCGCCTCGGCCCGCATCGCATCGGCGTGGCCCTGGGCCGCGATGACTTCCGTCTTCGCCCCCGTGGTCGCCTCGACGATCTTGCGTTCCTGAGCCGCCTCGGCCTCGGCTTTCTTGATCTTCTCCTGATTGACCGAAAGATAGCGCTCGGCGTACTGCTCCTTGAGCCGCTTGAAGTTCGGGTCGTCGTCCGGGGTCTGGATGACCATGACGAAGAATTCCGGCATCAATAGGCCGTATTCCGCCAAGGTCGGGTTGATCTGCTCTTTCAGATATTGTGAGATCTCATCGAGGTGCTCGTCGACCTCGAGGATGTTGATGTTCTCCTCGCGGATGGCTTTGGCGAGGTAGGCCTTCACCTTGGTCATCACCAAGGACTTGAACTTGCCGACCATCCCGGTGAGGGAGTAGTCGTCCCCCATCAGCTCGTTTTGGCTAAGGCCAGATGTCGTACCAACAACCTTAAGCAAAAGCTTGCGGCCATCGACGGCCTTGATGTTGAATTCGCCGCTGGCGCCGAGCTCGACATGGAGCCCGCTCGCAGGGTCGAACATCCTCACTTTGGAGTTGGTCCCCCACTTCACGCCCATCTGGGTCGTGAGGTTGATGAAGTAGACCTCCGAGTGGAAGACCTCTTTGCCGCCCGTGGGCAGCTTATATACCTTATTTAATAAAGGAAGCTTCTCCGTGTCGAGCGTGTAGCGGCCCGGCCCGAAGGTGTCGAGCGCCTCACCATCGCGGAAGAACACGGCTTCTTGGGATTCGTGGACGATCAGTTGGCTCCCAGCGCAGAAGTCCTCAATCGGGTGCTTCCAGATGAAGGTCTCGTTGTCGCCCTCGTACTTGAGGACGCTGATCATGCCCTCTTTGGCCATCTGGGCCTTCTTCAGTTCTTTCTGGACGTCGACTTCGCTCTTGCAGACCGGGCAGGTGTAGGCTGAGGCGTTCTTCGCCACGCTCAAATGGCAGCCGCAGGTCGGGCAGTCGACCTCGACCATGTTGCCAAGAGTTTCAGGTGTTATAAGTTTGGCGCCGCACACCGGGCACAGAGCGTTCTTCGCTTTGGCTTGGTCATAGACGACCGTGTTCCCGCATTTGGGGCAGACCATCGAGGCCATTCTGTCTTTTTTGACGTCGATGAGATGCCCGCAGGTGCATTGGATGACGTGATTAGCGAAGAAACCATTGTTCGCTTCGAGGTATTTACCACAGTTCGGGCATTGGATGACAAATTTAGCCATATTTTGTTCCTGCTTTCTCCTATTTCTTTTCTTCAGAATTTGAGATGACTGTATTATCTAAAGCGAAATCGAGACACATTGTGATAATTTCGTTTCGGGTCCGGCCGGTTTCTTCGGCCAGCTGATCGATTCGCTTTATCAAGTCGATTGGGACGCGAACCGAAATCACGAGAGAATCACCTTTATATTTTTTTAAAGGTATCGTCAGTGTTTTGGAACTTTCCATAATCGCCCCCTAACCGTCGCGATAGATTACAACGGTATTACATGTGTATATGTTAAAAGATGAAAGCATCAGTTTTTGATACTCGGACAAAAAAGTAAAAAAATACGCAATGTTTTACAATTGCACCAATAGAATTCTGAATGCAGAATAAGGGCTAATCATCCGAAAAGGGAACCCACGACTGGTTCTCATTTTTGAACGGAATTGATGAGCTTCCACAATTCGTGGACACGTATCAAGCCATTTTTTCAGAATGCAGACTTTGTTAGGTAAAGCCAAAAATTGGCGCTAATTCAACTTTAAAGTCCTTTGAAAATCGCCACAAACGCTATAACAAAGGAAGTAACTTCATTGTTTCGAACCGCCGAGAATTTCGAGTTGCCTTTTTCTTTGATTAAATTGGCTAAGGCATAAGCGGAGGCTTCAAAGATGAAGAGGAGGGGCGTCAAATTCTCAATGTGGGCAAGACCTAAAGTCAGAAATCCAATGAGAGGTAGGTTCCGTCGATAAACATATCGACGCTAGAAAAGATAACAGCTCACCATAAAAAGGCATCCGGACCATCACCGCGATAAATGTCGTCTTTTTACCGTTTTAAAAGAAAACCTCGACTAAATCGAGGTTTCGATTTTCATGGTCGGGATGGCGGGATTCGAACCCGCGAT
>Ga0183101_1000889_pt1 | contig 11565 bp, 12 predicted proteins | sample Biomet3_FD_127790 | JGI IMG/M metagenome (GOLD analysis project Ga0183101, IMG submission 127790) | Microbial communities from bioreactor (seeded with sewage sludge) at LBNL, California, USA - Biofuel metagenome 3 | ecosystem: Engineered > Bioreactor > Anaerobic > Unclassified ... | reverse complement strand
GGTGTTGTGTGGCGGGTCGGTATGGGGCCGGCGGTGGCGGGCGAGGGCCGCGCGATTGTCCGGCCCTGCCTGCCCGGAATATGACGAAGACATTCAACAAGGTGGCTTTTTATGGTGCCTACGGTTGCCGGAGAAGAGTATCTTGCCATACTGCTGCTGCTCGTTATTGCGCTGCTTTTTGGCGTTCTTACGTTGTTTTTCGGGCGGTTTTTCCGCATGCGTCGGCCCTACCGAGAAAAGCTCATGCCCTATGAATCCGGCAACGAGCCAACCGCCGAGCCGCGCACGCGTTTTTCCATCAAATTTTATTACGTTGCCATTCTTTTTGTCATCATCGATGTGGAAGCCATCTTCCTCTACACCTGGGCAGTGGAGTTTGTGCGTCTGGGCAGCCTTGGGCTGGCGGAAATGCTGACCTTCATGACCCTGCTGGTGCTGGCCTACGCCTATGCCTGGAAAAAGGGGGCCTTTGAATGGGTGAAGTAGAAACTCATACCGTTGCGCGCGATGGCCAGCCTCTTGTGGTGCACAAGGACGGCCTGCGGTTTTTCCCCGGCGCCAACGCCGTGCTCGGGCCGCTCAACGCTCTGGTCAACTGGGGCCGTTGCGGCTCCATCTGGCCAGTGACCTTTGGCCTTGCCTGCTGCGCCATCGAAATGATGGCCACAGGCGCGTCAACGCACGACCTTGACCGCTTTGGCATCATCTTTCGCGCCAGCCCCCGGCAGGCAGACTGCATGGTGGTGGCCGGAACCCTGAGCAAAAAAATGGCCCCGGTGCTGCGCAGGGTTTATGACCAGATGCCCGAGCCGCGCTACGTGCTCGCCATGGGCAGTTGCGCATGCAGCGGCGGGCTTTTTCAGTCGTATGCCGTAACGCAGGGCGTGGATCAGATTATCCCGGTGGACGTCTATGTGCCGGGTTGCCCCCCGCGCCCGGAAGCGCTTTTTGACGGCTTTATCAAGTTGCAGGAGAAAATTAACAAGGAGCAATTTCGATGGAGTCCCTGGAGATAGCGCGTCTGCTGCGTGAGGCTTTTCCGCAGGAAGTGCTCGACATACAGGAGTTTCGTGGGCAGGCGGCAGTGCTGCTGCGTCACGGTCGCATCCTTGATGTGCTGGTCTACGCCAGGGAGCATTTTGACATGATGCACCTGCGCTCGCTCTGCGGGGTGGACAACAGCCGCCGCAAGCAGGAGGGCCTTGGCGCGTTTGAGGTCGTCTACAACCTGTATTCCGTGAATCAGCGCATTGCCCTGCGTCTGCGCGTCCAACTGGACGATCCCGATGCGGGCATTGATTCCGCAGTGCCCTTGTGGCCTGTGGCCAACTGGCTTGAGCGCGAAGTCTTTGACCTCATGGGCATACACTTCAAGGGGCACCCTGACCTGCGCCGCATTCTGCTGCCGGATGACTGGCAGGGGCACCCCCTGCGCAAGGCCTATCCTGTGCGCATCCCCTCGCGTGGCGTGCCTGAGTGGTCTGGTCTGACCGAACTGCGCGAACACGCCAGGGCGGCGGACGCCCTGAGCTGGCAGGGGGGAGAAAAGCATGAGTGAAATCCGCAAGCAGAGCATTGAATGCCCCGTGCGTCACGGTCAGCCTGTGGGGCGTCAGAACGTGCAGGAATTGCTGGGCAGGGAACTGCCCGAAGACGCTGACAACTTTGACTGCTTTGACGAAAGCGACGAGGACCGTACCAGCCTGCGCCTCGGGCCGCAGCATCCCGCCACGCACGGCGTGTTGCGCCTCGACCTTGAGCTTGAGGGTGAAACCATTTTGAGCTGCGACCCGCAGGTGGGGTATCTGCACCGCGGCTTTGAAAAAATGGCCGAAACCTTCACCTACGCGCAGGCCCTCACCCTCACCGACCGGCTGGACTACATCGCCGCCATGTCCAACAACACGGGCTACTGCCTTGCGGTGGAAAAGCTGCTGGGCGTGCAGGCTCCGCTACGGGCGCGCTACATCCGCACCATTGCCTGCGAGATGTCGCGCCTGTGTTCGCATCTGCTCTGGCTTGCCACTCACGCGCTGGATATCGGGGCCATGACCGTCTTTCTGTACTGCTTCCGCGAGCGCGAAATGCTGCTGGATCTGTTTGAGGGCCTCTGCGGCGCGCGCCTCACCCTGACGTATCCGCGCATTGGCGGCGTGCGGCAGGACGTGACAGGGCGCTTCATGGACGGCTTGCAGGATTTTCTCAATATCTTCCCCAAGCGCATACTTGAGTACGAAACCCTGCTTGATACCAACCGTATCTGGTTGCAGCGCACGGTGGGCGTTGGCGTGCTGAACGGCAAGGAAGCCCTGGCCCTGGGCCTCACCGGGGCCTGCCTGCGCGGCTCGGGCGTGGATTACGATGTGCGCAAGCACGAACCCTACGATGCCTATGATCTGGTGGATTTTGAAGTGCCGCTGGGCAGCGATGGTGATATTTACGCCCGCTACCGCTGCCGCATGGAAGAAATGCGCCAGTCTGTGCGGATTCTGCAGCAATGCGTGGACCAGCTACCCCCAGGCGCGACCCTCGCGGCAGACGCCCCTGATCTGCTCATGCCCTACAGGGCATGGCGCAACGAGGCTGAAACCGCGCTTTTTGGCGGCAGCTTGCGGCAGGTCATGCACGACAACAATATCTACATGCCCGGCGATGTGTACGTAGCCACGGAGGCTCCCAAGGGCGAGCTTGGCTTCTACTTTGTGAGCGACGGCAGCAGCAGGCCTTACCGCATGCATGTGCGCGGCCCGTCGTTTATCCATATCGGCGCGCTGGCAAGCATTGCCCCGGGCGGGCTTATTGCCGACCTTATCGCCAATATCGGCAGCATGGACGTGGTGCTGGGAGAATCCGACCGGTAAACAGGGGGCTTGCCTGCAAGGCCTCTGGCTGCGCAGAGCAAACCGGGTTTACGGCTACAACCAATCTGGCAGGGAAACCATGAATGTTCTGGTAATTGTGCTGCAACTTGTCGTGCTTCTGGTGGTCGTGCTGCTGCATGTGGCCTATGCCACATACTTTGAGCGCAAGGTCATCGGCCATATGCAGATGCGCATGGGCCCCACCCGCGTGGGCTGGCTCGGCTTGCTGCAACCCATCGCGGACGGCATCAAGAGCTTTTTCAAGGAAGACATCATCCCATCCGCGGCAGACAAGCCCATCTTCATGCTTGCTCCCATCATCTGTCTGGTGCCCGCCTTTGCCTCGCTGGCAATACTGCCGTGGGCCGAGGGCTGGGCCTTGTCCAACATCAATATCGGCCTGCTTTTTGTGTTCGCCATGAGTTCCCTTGGCGGCTACGGGGTCGTGCTGGCGGGTTGGGCCTCAAACTCCAAGTTCAGCTTTCTGGGCGGGCTGCGGGCCTCGGCACAGGTGATCAGTTATGAAATCGCCATGGGCCTCAGCCTTGTGGGCGTGATGCTGCTCTCCGGTTCGCTCAATCTGGGCGACATTGTGGCTGCGCAGGGCGATTCGTTTTTTGGCATGTTTGCCTTCCGCCAGTGCATTGGCTTTTTTATTTTTTGCGTAGCCATGCTGGCGGAAACCAACCGTGTGCCCTTTGACCTGCCCGAGGCGGAAAGCGAGCTTGTTTCCGGCTATTGCACGGAATACAGCGGCATGCGTTACGCCCTGTTTTTCATGGCCGAATACACGTCCATGTTTGTGATGGCCACGGTGGGCGTGGTCTGCTTTCTGGGCGGCTGGCGCGGCCCGGTTGAGGTGGGCTTTTTCCCGCCGTTCTGGCTGGTGCTCAAGGTGTACGGCGTCATGTTTTTCTTTTTCTGGGTGCGGGCCACGCTGCCGCGTTACCGCTACGACCAGCTCATGGCCCTTGGCTGGAAGGTGCTTATCCCTCTGGCGCTCTTTAATATTGTGATTACCGCTTTGGGCAAGGCCCTGCTGGGTTAGGGCCTGTTAATACTATGGCTCTTTTCCCCTCTGCCTGCGTCAGGAATCCTTTTTATTCCGGTCGAGTACAAAAAGCGTACACTCCCTTCATAAAAAGGCTTCCTTCCTTGGTAGAGAACAAAATTTCTCATAGTGTTAACAGGCCCTAGGCCTCTGACGAGGAGAGCAACTATGCAGATTCAGTACAAAGCGCCCCGCAACTGGCTGCAAACCCTGTTGCAGACAGAAATAGCCCAGGGCATGGCCCTGACCTTGCGGCGCATGTTCAACCGCCCCATCACGCGGCAGTATCCGGAAGAAAAACCCGTGGTTGCCGCGGGCTTTCGCGGGCGGCACGCCCTTGTGCGCGATGCCGCAACCGGCGAGAGCCGTTGCGTTGCCTGTATGCGCTGCGCGCGGGTATGCCCCTCGCACTGCATACGCATCCGCTGGAGCCGCGCCGCAGATAACAGCCGCGTGGTGGATGCCTATAATATCGATGCCCTGCGCTGCATTTTTTGCGGCTACTGCGCAGAGGTCTGCCCGGTGAACGCCATAGTGCTGACAGAAGTCTATGCCTACGCGGCCAACGGGCGTTCGGCCTTCAAGTTTGACAAGCAGGCACTGCTGGACAACTGGGACGACTTTGCAGCGCAGAAGGGCGATATGCAAGGCTATGTGAATCCCCTGTGCCGCCCACGCAACATGCCCGAAGGTGCGCTGGCGCATGCCAAGCGGGTTGCGGTGGATGCGGAATGGAGCGGAGCGGAGCAGTGGGTGGGCAAGAATCACCGCGCTGCGCTTGCTCATACGCAAGGCGTAGAGCCGACTCCAGGCGCGCCTTGTCATGGTCAGACAAATCAGGGCGGTGCCGCGAAATGACCTGCCAAAAATCTGTGTTGAGCTGCGGCAATGCCCGTACGTTGCAGGCCTCCCTGCCCGTAGCGGAAAAGGCATGCACGGCAGAACTGGCGGAGAACGTGGATGACAGGCCTCCTTGCCGAGGCATCCCGGAACAGAGCGCAAGTCCACTGCGGAGGTGGAACGGTGTTTGGTGAAATATTTTTTCTATACTGCGCCTTTGTCATAACCGTGTGCGGCGTGCTGGCCATCAGCCTGCGCAATCCCATTCACTGCGTGCTGCTGGTGCTGCTGCTGTTTTTCCACATGGCGGCGGTCCACCTGACCTTGCAGGCCGAATTTCTGGCAGCCATACAGATCATCGTCTACGCCGGGGCCATCCTGGTCATGTACCTTTTTGTGCTCTTTCTGGTGAACCTGCAACGGGAGTTGCGGCTGCCCGCCCTGACCCCCAAACCCATTGTGGGCTACGCGCTTGCCGCGGCCCTGTGCGGCGGCATGCTCTGGGGCGTGGCTGGCTTTGTACCGGGCGGCAAGGGGCAATGGCCCCTTGAAGCCCTGCGCGAGGTCACGCACACCAAGGCCTTGAGCCGCGAACTGTTCACCAACCATTTTCTTTCGCTGGAAATTGCGGGTGTGCTGCTCTTGGTGGCTCTGGTAGCTGCCCTGACCCTGGCGCGCAGACAGCCGGTGTGCACACCCGCCCCGGCGCTGACCCAAGACAAGGCCTGCCCCTGCGCGAGCGGCAACAAAGACCAAGGAGGCGCGGCGTGATTCCCCTTTCCTGGTACATGGCGCTGGCAGCAGTGCTATTCTGCATAGGCGTGGCCGGGTTTCTGACGCGCCGCAACATCATTGTGATGCTGCTCTCGCTTGAGCTGATGCTCAACGGCGTCAATCTTAATCTGGTGGCCATGAGCTATTTCATGGACGCGCTGCGCGGGCAGGCTTTTACCATCTTTATCATCACCGTTGCCGCCTGCGAGGCCGCAGTGGGGCTTGGCATTGTCATCTGTCTGTTCCGTAGCCACAAAAGCGTGCGCAACGAAGACATAACAACGATGCGGGGGTAAACATGCCAATATATTTGCTGCTTATTCCTCTGTGTCCGTTGCTGGCCTTTGTGCTCACCCTGATCTGCGGCCGCCAATGGGGCGAGCGTGCCCACTGGCTGCCCATTGCGGCCATTGGCGTCTCACTTGTCTGCGCCTTGCTTGCCCTGCGGGATGTGCTGGCTGGAAATATCGTCAATGCCGATGTGCATACCTGGATAGCCTCCGGCAACCTGCGCGTGACCTTTGGCTTTCTGGTGGATCAGCTCACGGCTGTCATGCTGGTGGTGGTTACCAGCGTCAGCACCCTGGTGCACATCTATTCTGTGGGCTACATGCGGGGCGAAAAGGGCTATTACCGCTTTTTCGCCTATCTTGGCCTGTTTTCCTTTTCCATGCTCATGCTGGTCATGGGCAACAACTTCTTGCAGCTTTTTTTTGGATGGGAGGCTGTGGGGCTTTCGTCCTACCTGCTCATCGGCTTTTATTACGAAAAGGATTCCGCCTCGGATGCGGGCAAAAAGGCCTTTATCGTCAACAGGTTTGGCGACTTTGGCTTCCTGCTCGGGCTGTTCTGCATCTTCACCATCTTTGGAAGCCTGCATTATGCGGACGTGTTGCCCCAGGCTGGAATGCTTGAGGGCATGACTTTTACCCTGTGCGGCTATACGGTCAGCGCGCCAACGCTTGTCTGCCTGCTGCTGTTCTGCGGCGCGGTGGGCAAGTCGGCCCAGCTTCCTTTGCATGTGTGGCTGCCCGATGCCATGGAAGGCCCCACCCCGGTGAGCGCGCTTATCCACGCGGCTACCATGGTAACGGCGGGCGTGTTTATGCTGGCGCGCTGCAATGCCCTGTTTGCGTTGTCGTCCACGGCACTGGCCGTCATTACCGTGGTGGGCGCGGTCACAACGCTCTTTGCCGCCACCATCGCGCTCACGCAGACCGATATCAAGAGGGTGGTGGCCTATTCGACCATCAGCCAGCTGGCCTACATGTTCATTGCCTGTGGCGTGGGTGCCTATGGCGCTGGCGTGTTTCACCTGTTCACCCATGCCTTTTTCAAAGCCTTGCTCTTCCTCGGTTGCGGTTCGGTGATTCTGGGTATGCACCACGAGCAGGACATGCGCTCCATGGGCGGGCTTGGAAAGTACATGCCCATTACCAGCGCCACCTTTTTGCTTGCCTCGCTCTCCATCGCCGGTGTGCCGGGGCTGGCTGGATTTTTCAGCAAGGATGAAATCCTGCTCATGGCCTTTAACGCGGGCACGTTTACGGGTTATCTGGCCTGGGGCGTGGGCGTGCTGGTGGCCTTTATGACGGCTTTTTACTCCTTCCGCCTGTATTTCAGCGTATTTACGGGGCAGTTCAGGGGGACGGAGCACCAGCGCGAGCATCTGCACGAATCGCCGCGCGTGGTCACTGTTCCCTTGCTGGTGCTGGCCGTGGGGGCCGTGGCCTCGGGCTGGCTGGGCATTCCGCATGTTCTGGGCGGCTCCAACCACTGGGCGGAGTTTCTCGCGCCGGTGACGGGGCACCCGCACGTGCACGTGTCTGGCGCGGTGGAGCTTGGGCTGATGGCTGTTTCCGTAGCTGCAGGTTTTGCAGGCATCGGCTTGGCCTGGCTCATGTATTGCCGCAGCCCGGAACTGCCGGGCAAGGTGGCAGAGGCTTTTGGCGGTCTGTACCGATTGTTTTCGCGCAAGTACTGGGTGGACGAAATCTATGTGGCCTGTCTTGTGCGGCCCACGCTGTGGTTGGCGGATAACCTGCTGCTGGGCGTGGTGGACACGCGCGGTATTGAAGGCGTGGTCAACGGCGTGCCACGCGCCATCGGCAGATTGTCCACAAGCCTGCGAAGGATTCAGGACGGGCAGGTGGCGCACTATCTGACATGGCTGGCCGGGGGCGCGGCAGCGCTTTTGCTGGTATTGCAACTGGGCTTTTTTTCCTAACAACAGCGGGGAGATCGCATGTCTGTACCTGTTCTTTCCTTGCTCATCTTTGTGCCTCTGGCGGGTGGGCTTTCCCTGCTGGCTGTTGCGCGCCGCAACGAAGAAACCATCAAGCTGGGCGCGCTTGCCGTCTGCCTCATTGAGCTGTGCCTGAGTTTTGTGGCCCTGAGCCGCTTTGATAAAAGCCTGTGGCAGATGCAACTGGTGGAAAACTGCGCGTGGATTGAGAGCCTGAACATCAATTACGCTCTGGGCGTGGACGGCATAAGCGTGTTGTTTCTGCCCCTGACGGCCCTCATAACCCTGATGGGCGTTGCGGTGTCGTACAAAAGCATCAAGGTCAAGGCCAAGGAGTTTTTCATCAGCCTGCTGCTGCTTGAAAGCGCCATGGTGGGCGTGTTTTGCGCCACCGACCTCATGCTGTTTTACATTTTCTGGGAAGCCATGCTCATTCCCATGTTCCTGCTCATTGGCGTGTGGGGCGGGCCGCGCCGCATTTACGCAACGATCAAGTTCTTTCTGTACACCCTGCTGGGCAGTTTGCTGATGCTCCTGGGCATCATCCTGCTGTACCTCAAGGGCGGGCATACCTTCGACATCATGGCGCTGGCGCGCAACGACTTTGATCCCCGGCTGCAACTGCTGCTGTTTTGGGCCTTTTTTGCCGCCTTTGCGGTCAAGGTGCCCATGTGGCCCGTGCACACGTGGCTGCCAGACGCGCATACCGAAGCGCCCACGGCGGCCTCGGTCATTCTGGCTGGCGTGTTGATCAAAATGGGGGCATACGGCTTTTTGCGCTTCTCGCTGCCGCTGTTTCCCTATGCCGCATGGGTGCTGCTCAAGCCCATGCTGGTGCTTTCCGTCATCGCCATTGTGTATGGCGCGCTGGTTTGCCTCGCGCAGACGGACGTAAAGCGGCTGATCGCCTACAGTTCCGTCAGCCACATGGGCTTTGTGACTCTGGGGCTTTTTGCGCTGACCCAAAAGGGCGTGGAAGGTTCCATTTTGCAGATGATCAACCACGGCATAGTGACGGGTGCGCTTTTTCTGGGCGTGGGCATGCTCTATGACCGCACCCATACGCGCGAGATCAAGGTCTACGGCGGGTTGGCCTCGGCCATGCCAGTGCTGGCGGCCTTTTTTATGATCTTTACCCTGGCGGCGGTGGGTTTGCCCGGCACCAACGGCTTTGTGGGTGAATTCCTGATTCTGCTCGGTGGTTTTGAACGCGCGCCCTGGGCTGCAGTGGTGGCGTCTTCTGGCCTGATACTGGGCGCTTGGTACATGCTCTGGCTGTATCAGCGCGTGTTTTTCCGCCAGGTATCTGAAACCGTGCGCGGTCTGGTTGGGGAAAAGCTTGATGGGCGCGAGATAGCTATTTTGCTGACCATGAGCCTGCTTATACTGGGCATCGGCATCTTCCCCAACGTGCTGCTGGAATACATGCACGTAACGGTGGAACATCTGGTGGCAGATACCCAGCAGGCCTTTGCGTTTTTTGCCGCAAACTAGAAAGAGTTCCGGCCCGCTCACAGGAATAAATGTTTGCGTCCCCGCCACAGGCCAGCGCTTTGCCCATACAGCTGGCGGTCAACGTGCCTTGCGGCACGAGGGCAACACCATAGGAGCTATCATGACAGCCATATCCGTAGCGCCTCTTTCGGCCCTGCCATTGCTGAAAGAACTTCCGGCCCTGCTGCCGGAACTGACGCTCTTGGTCACGGCCATTGGCCTGCTGTGCGCCGACATGTTTTTTCCAAGGGCGCGAGCTTTTCTGCAATGGCTGACGGTCGTTGGTGCAATAACAGCTTTTGCAGCAATAGTAGCAGTTTCTGCGGGCGGCGGGAGTGTTTCTTTTGACGGAATGTTCCGCGCTGACGGTTTTGGAGCGCTCTTTAAAGCCATTTGCGTAGTAGCACTTGCTTTTACGGCGTTAATGAGCGAAAGTTTTTTTTCACATGCCCAAATGCGTCAGGGCGAATATTACTGCCTTGCAGTATGTTCAACACTGGGCATGTGCGTAATGGCTTCGGCTGGTGATCTCATTGTGCTCTATCTGGGGCTTGAGCTCATGGCCCTGCCCATTTACGCGATGGCGGCCCTGCGCACTGGCGATCCGCGCAGCAGCGAATCGGCCATCAAATATTTTTTGATGGGCAGTTTCGCTTCGGCTCTTTTGCTTTTTGGCATGTCCCTGTTGTACGGGCTTACCGGGCATACCGAGCTTGCGCAGATCGCTGCGGCACTGCCTGTTGCCGCAACCGGGCAGACCTTGCCCGCCCTGGTAGTTGCTTTGGCGCTCATGCTGGCAGGCATGGGGTTCAAGGTGGCTGCCGCGCCCTTCCACGTGTGGGTGCCTGATGTGTATGAAGGCGCGCCCACAACCGTGACCGCCTTTATGTCTGTGGCGGCCAAAACGGCCAGTTTCGCCGTGCTTGCGCGCGTACTGGTCATGGCCTTGCCGCAACTGGGCGCTCAGTGGAGCGGGGCGTTGGCCTTGATGGCCGCATTGACAATGCTTCTGGGCAATATCGCTGCCGTAATGCAGACAAGCCTTAAACGCATGCTGGCGTACTCGGCCATAGCTCACGCGGGTTATGCCCTCTTGGGGCTTGCCGCGTGCACAGCCGACGGCCTGCGCGCCACGGCGGCGTATTTGACCATTTACCTGTGCATGAACATGGGAGCCTTTGCCATCATGGGCTACCTTGCCGTGTACGGGAAAAAACAGGGAAATAATCCTCTGGCTGATGCGGGCGAAGACCTGGATGATTACTCGGGCCTTGCCGCACGACATCCCGCCCTTGCTGCGGCCATGCTGGTTTTTCTTTTTTCCCTGACGGGCATTCCGCCGACTGCGGGCTTTATGGGCAAATTCATGCTCTTTAAAGAAGCCTTTTCGGCAGGGTATACGGTAACGGTGCTTGTGGCTGTGATCAGCAGCACCATTTCCGCCTGGTATTATCTTGGAGTGGCACGACGCATGTACATGCAGGAGGCCCCGGCAAATCACCCCGCACCCATACAGGCAGCTTTGGGCGGTGCGGGCGTGAGGGCTGTACTTCTGTGCTGTCTGACAGGTGTGGTGTTGTGGGGCGTGTTCCCGCAGACGCTGCTTTCGTGGGTGCATGTGTTTTTTTAGGAAGTTGCCTCAACAGGGCGCTTTCAGGCATTATTATCCGTTCGCTTGAGCGACGGTGATCGGGAGGAGTTGGAATGAGAAACAAGTGGGTACTTTTCGGCGTGGTGGCTTCACTTCTGGTGCTGACCGCCAGTGTCGCCCTTGCTGCTGACGGCAGCGTGCTTGCCAATGCCATCGCCAAACAGGTGGAAACGGCCCCCAATACCCTCAATATGCAGGCTGAACCCGGCTATCTTGGTATCCCCGGCGGCCCCAAGGTCAACATGATTCTGGCCTTTGGTTGGGCCTTGTGGGTGGGCTGGATTTTCTCCACCGTGGGCGCTTTTGGCGGCGTTATGGCTGGCGTGGGCCACATGACCGTGCACGGCCTTGGCGCGTATGCCAAATCTTTTGGCAAGACGCCCCTTAACAAGTCCGTCACCGACTCCGTGCGCGCCTCCAACCAGATGCTCGCCGGTCTTTCCGCTGTTATCAGCACGTTCAGCTACTACCGCATGAAGCGCCTTGTGCTGCCCCTGGGCTTCGCCCTTGGCCTCGGCTCCATCGTGGGCGCTTTCAGTGCTGTTTCGCTGACTGCCGGCAAGCTGAACTTCTCGTCCTACCAGGGCTATTTTGGTCTTTTCGTGCTGCTGCTGGGCCTGTACCTGATGTGGGAAACCTCCCCCGCCGG
>Ga0183101_1002714_pt1 | contig 11568 bp, 9 predicted proteins | sample Biomet3_FD_127790 | JGI IMG/M metagenome (GOLD analysis project Ga0183101, IMG submission 127790) | Microbial communities from bioreactor (seeded with sewage sludge) at LBNL, California, USA - Biofuel metagenome 3 | ecosystem: Engineered > Bioreactor > Anaerobic > Unclassified ... | reverse complement strand
CAAAAATTTCACCAAACATAGCAGATTTCACATTTTTAAAACGGGCGTATAAAATACCGGCACAAAACGCTCCAATCATGCTGCCGGGAAAAGCTAAAAGGGAACCAAGACCGAACATATTGCGCAACAAAGCAATAACAAATCCAATGCCTGTAGCATAGCTGGGCCCTAAGAGAATAGCAGCTAAAACATTTATGAAATGTTGTACCGGAAAGCATTTAGAGATACCTGCAGGAATGTAGAACAAATTTGCCGTCAAAGTACCTATAGCGATTAATAAAGCTGACAAGGTTAAACGAGCTGTTTGCATGAGAAATTAGGCCTCTTTTCATTTTGTATACATATAATGATAGCACGAGGACTAGATAAAGGGAATAACGAAACCATGTAGAATAATAAAATAAGGTAGTGTTGTTATATTTGGCAAAAAGAAGTTTTGCCAAGAAAACAGATTAAGAGGAGGAGTAAAAATGTCTGAATTTAGTGAAAAAATTGGTACGGAAACTGGTAATTTATTTAAAAGTGGGTATAATTGTGGTGAAGCAGTAGTCCAAGCATTTAGGACTAAGGCGGGTGTGGATATTGATGATAATGCTTTCCGCATGGTTTCGGGATTTGGGGGAGGTATGGGGCATGCTCGTGATTTGTGTGGAGCATTGGCAGGGGGCACTATGGTTATTAGTACTTTGGTAGGACGTAGTAATCCTTCTGAAAGAGCCCTCAAGGAAATTTATCCCTACTCCAAAGAATGGCATGATCGTTTTGTTGAAGAGTTCGGGTCTTCTTCTTGCAAAGATTTGCTGCCTTTTGATTTTGACACAAGAGAACATTATATTAATTGCATGAAGTTAGTTAATAAAATCGGAAAATCTTTGGCTGAATACTTAGTTGAAAAAGGCCTAATAAAGGAAAACTGAGTTTTTTAAGAATATGCGGTTTGGAGTTGAGAGAATATTGATGCAAGCACTTGCAGGAATTAAGGTTATTGATTTTTCTAAATGGTTGCCAGGGCAATATTGTAGTATGGTTTTGGGAGATTTTGGTGCTGAAATAATTAAAATTGAAGATATTGGCGGAGATGGCACTCGCAATTTTTTCCCGCAAAAAGAAGAAGGCATGAGTTACTGGCACTTGGCCTTAAATAGAAATAAAAAAGGCATGGCTGTGGATTTGAGAACTAGCAAAGGCAAAGAAATCGCACTAAAGTTAATTAAAACCGCAGATGTTCTTATTGAAGGGTTTCGACCGGGATTCATGGTAAAAGCGGGGTTGGATTATGCAACGGTAGCTAAAGAAAATCCACGCTTAGTATATTGTTCTCTCACAGGATTTGGTCAAACAGGTAAATATAAACACAAACCAGCTCATGATTTGAATGTTATTGGGCTTGCAGGTATGACTTATTTGGAGGCGGGAACGGGTGGAGCTACAGTTTCAGATATTCAATTTTCTGCTATGGGAGGAGCCTTTAATGGTGTCTCAGGAGTGCTGTTAGCTCTTCTGGCACGAGAAAGAACAGGCAGGGGACAACATGTAGATATTGGCCTTTTTAATGCGGCAATTAGTGAAGAAACTACTATTATTAGTAGCCTCTGGGGAAGCCAGGAACAGGGAGTGCGTCCCTTTGGCCGTTTGGCTCATTATTATAATATTTACAGGACTAAAGATGGGCGGTATTTAAGTGCCGGTACTATTGAACCCAAATTTTGGCGCAGAATGTGTGAGCTGATTGGTAGGGAAGATATTATGGATCGGCAAATGGATTTTGCTCATGAAGGTGAATTATGTGGTATTTTGGCAGAAGCTTTTGCCCAAAAAACACAAAAAGAATGGTTGGACTTAATTGGAAACGAGGAATTCTGCCTGACGCCTATTTGTAGCTTACAAGAGGCTCTAAGTGGTGATTTGGTGGCAGAAAGCCAAATGCTTGCAGAACGCCAAGAGGATATAGGGACAGTCCGCTATGTAAAAAATCCTATTAAAATGTCCGCAACGCCTGCAACTATTACTAGACGGGCACCGCGTTTAGGGGAGCATAATGCGGAAATATTAGGCGAAATTGGTTATAGCACTGAACAGATAGAGGAATTGATTGCAAAAAAAATAATAAATGATGCCAAAGTATCATCTTGATAAGTCTCTGTAATACCTCACCGGGAGGGCAATAATGAAAAAGATAGTATTGATTTTTCTATTAATTTGCAGTTTTTTCCAGCTTCCAACCGCTCATGCGGGCATGATTGGCAAGCAAGAAGAAATAAATATGGGCAAAGAAGTAGCTACCAAATTGGAAGCACAATATGGCGTAGTTCACGATGATGATTTGCAGGAAAGAGTGGAGCGTATTGGACAAAGCTTAGTGAAGCAATGTAGTCGTCAGGATCTGCCGTATACATTTAAGGTACTTAATACCAGTGATGTTAATGCTTTATCTTTGCCGGGAGGATTTGTTTATGTTTTTAAAGGCTTAGTGGATTTTATGCCTTCCGATGACGAGTTAGCTGGAGTTTTAGGCCATGAGATAGGGCATGTTGTTAAACGCCATAGCGTACACCAAATAGAAAAACAACTAGCCCTATCCTTATTAACTATATTGGTAGGAGCAGCTTCCGGCGACCCAGGTGCAGGTATTATGTTAGCAACTACTGCGTCGCAAGTGCTAATGGCTGGATATAGCCGTGCTGATGAACGAGAAGCAGATGAACAAGGTTTTCTTCTTACTAACAAGGCCGGTTATAATCCCTATAGTATATACGTTACCATGTGCAAGTTAAATGATTTATCAAAGGAACAAGGTAATCCCGGGTATGGAGTGTTTTCTTCTCACCCTGAGCCGGAAGTGCGCATGGCTAAAACCTTAAAAGCTATTGAGGCTATGCATATAACTCCTCTCGTTACCATAGCAAAAGATGGTAGTGCAACAGTAAATGAAGGCAATTGGCATTATGAGTTTCTAAAAACAGTAGGTAGTGATAAACCGGAATACAGGGCAAGACTTATGGCTGGGGCCCTTTACTTGGTAAAAAAACGAGGAGCCGTGGATGAGACGCGTTTTATTACTATAGATAGTGACGGTTATACGGATGTTTACTATGACGATATTCATATAGTACGTGTATATGCTGCAGATAATTCGAGTTTTCCGACCCTCAGTGATTATGGAGGCGATGTTGCAGCCAAGCTGCAAATGTGGGCACGAGAAGTTAATGGAAAACAGTAAGCAAAAAGGTATTGGGTTTTGTTCCAATACCTTTTTTCCCGTTCCTATAAATATATTTATGTTATAATTAATAGGACGGTAAAAAGCTTTTTTATTGCAATAATAGAAAGAGGCTTATAATGGATATTTTGTTTAACTTTTCAAAAAAAAATAAAGGATTTTTAATGATAGATGCCATTGTTGCTGTTGTTATTGTGACAGTTGCTTTGGTGGCTTTAAGCTATTTATATACCCAAGGGACAAAAGCAGGTATAATGGCAGGAAGCTCAGAGCGGGCCATGGAGATAGGCGCTCAAAGAATTGAGTTTTTAAAAAAAGGTGCCGGTGTTGGTTATAGTGCTGATGATGGTTTAGCGGTGTTGGTAACGGCTGCTAATTCGGATAAGGTAGTGAAATTAGATGGTGATAATAGGGAATATTTAGTGGAAAGTTCTGCGAACCTTGCTCAGGTTTCAGATACAGATAATAACAATTATGGACGAGATAAGTTGTATAAGATTGTAGTGACCGTAAGCTGGACAGATCCGGCTGCTGAAAGTGTGCGGCTAGAGAGTTATATTGCTGTTGAATAGGGTGGTACTATGAAAAAAAACGCAGGCTTTACTTTAATAGAAATATTAGTTGCTATCGTACTTATGGGAATTATTTTTGGCACAATTATAGGCTTATTTTCCAAAGGAATCACCCAGCAACAGGCCGGAGTGTCCCAACAAGAGCTTTTTACTCAAGGACGGGCCATAATGAATGAGGTAAAAACAACCTTGCGTTATGCAGATACAGATAGCATAAAGTTTTACAGTGGTACTGCGGAAATACCACTTACGGCAGATAGCAGTGATTTTAGTGGTATCACTAAAATGGAGTATACAAGTAAGATTGTTCGAGATAACTACAATGGCAACTCTGTTGTTGATGAAGTAGATGTAATTGTTGAAATGCAGCAGCCTAGCGGATGGACTCATAAGCAGATGAAGGTCACTACGATAATAGGAACAACGACAAAGACTTATGTCTTCCCGGAGAAAGATGCCAACTCTTTATTTACCACAACTACTAACTTCCCCATTACGCCATCTAAACTCATTAGCAGTATTGATGTAGATTTATATAAAATTGACTTACCCATGCAATATGTAATTTCCGGCAGTATGAAAGAAGAACATTTGCGCACTAGTGTAGCACCATTGCCGGCTGATACCACGGCAACTGATCCTTGGGTAATTCTTAGAAATAAATATATTGATATTGCCAAGCTTATACAAAAATATTATGCCGGAGGAACTTTGACTACAGAAGAGCTGGCAAAGGTCGCTGTATATAAAAGCTATGGAAAAAATGGCCTTAACAACGATTCTTTGAGACAATATGTGTATACTGTAGATTATAATGGAGCTTGGCCTTCAGGTAAGGTTACTCAGGCGAGCGGTACAACTGCAACTGTTTATGCTCAACCTTTTTGGGTGGTTTCGGCGACCGGTGATACCCAGGACACTTTTATTTTCTGCCAAGAGTCCAGTGCAATGCGGCCAGGGTGGTACACCCAGTATATTTATAATACTGATACATCTAAGCTTTATATTAGGTCAAGGGCTACCTCTGTCAACACTTGGGTGTGGAGCACTCTTAAAAACACTATCCTTGAAAGCAATTGGACTACAGAGGGAAGTACGACTTTTACTTTAACAAAATCATCTACTTAAGAAAAGGTGAAATCATGAGATCACAACGGGGTTCCATGGCAGTCGTTGCTTTGGTTATGATGTTATTTTTGCTCATAGCTGGGTTTGCTTGGCTGCCTATGTTAGCACAGGAAAATAAGACAGCACAGAACGATTGGGAAGAACAGCAGGCCTGGTATGCAGCTGAGGCTGGTTTTGTGCGGGCAAAAACAGAATTGAACAATAGCGCGGACGGCGGTGACTGGTCTTGGCTAGCTAAAAGTGCAAGCAAGGCGGATTTAAATGCAGCTATGATTAGTATTGTTGATGATATTTTGACTGGGACGAAACAAGCGAAATATGCCGTATATATTTCGCCGGAATTATCTTCCACAGATGCACCGACTGCCGCAACTGAATATTCTATTACCGCAGTAGGACAGGTAAATGGAATGCAAAAAATATTGAAGAAAACCATTACTACGGCGGCTTCTTCAGGTGGAAACAGTGGAGGAGACACTCCTACAGCTCCTGATGCTATGGTCGCAGCAGGAGGGAAAATTATGGTGCATGATCCTTGGATGCATTTCAATTCGGACGGTACAATTTTTACCAGTACTACGTTAAAGGTTAATCCCAATAGTGATGCTTCTGCCGGCAATGCTAATTGGTGGAGTTCACTGGCTAATACTTTATATACGCACTTGCCTGATTCTATGTTTGTATATCCCAGTGGTACGGCTAAAGGTTATCTTACCTATGGGGGGACGCTTAATTTGGGGGCAGGCGAGACTGTTTACATGGATAGTTTGCAGATTACAGATTGGCAAGGCGCTCACCCAGACTATACAGGGTCTTCAATTAATATATATGGAGCTGCCGGTTCAACAGTCTACTTTACAAATGCGGTTGTTTCTAAACTTGCATTTAATGGTATTACAGGACCCAGTTCAGGAGAACCTCTTAATATAATAATCAATGGAGATATTAGTATATCAAATTTGAATTTTTCTGGAAATGTTCGTATTATTGTTAACGGAAAGCTTACATTAGGTAGTGGTTCAGGCTCTGGTGATTTTATGTTCCTAAGTAACGGAGATATTACCGTCGGTCAAGGGATTAGTAGTATACATAATCTGTTTTTATCTTCAGATGGTAATATTACTATTACTGGTGATTTCAAAGGCCAAATGCAAGCCAAGGGTAATATTGATATTTGGGGAGTGGGTGCAACATATACGTTTAATGGGGATGTATTAAAGGCTTTTAGCTTACCCTTGGGAATGACGACAAGCTGATATAACAGAGGCATATGCACTTGCATTATTAAGTAAAATAATGGGTCTATAATCTCTATAGTAAAGTTAAGACTTAAATTTATAAAAAGAGTAAAACAGCACTCCTTTAATTTGGTGTATATGATATACTACCAGCTAAAGGAGTGTTTTTAATGCTAGATTTTGTGGTGGAAACTAAAACTGTGTGGGAAAATTTAAAAGTAGTTGACAAGCCAATAGTGTTATATGGTATGGGAAATGGTGCAGATAGGATATTGGATAGATGTATTGCTGAAGATATTGCTGTGTCAGGAGTATTTGCCAGTGACGCTTTTGTGCGTGGGCAAACTTTTCGCAGCTATCAGGTATGCAAATATGCGGATATTGTAAAAAAATACGAAAATTTTGTCATAGTTATTGCTTTTGCCAGTGAGTCTCCTATGGTGTTGGAAGACTTCTATGGACTAGCTGATAAACATGAAACTTATGCGCCACATGTGGCCATTTTTGCCGGAGATGAAATCGTTAGTTTTCCTTGGCTGCAAGCACATGCGGCTCAATTACAAATGGTATATGACAATTTAGCAGATGCACGTTCTAGGGAAGTCTTTGCGGATATATTAAATTATAAGCTTAGTGGTAAGTTAAAATACCTACAAAACAGCACGAGCCAACGACAAGACGATTTAAGAACACTGTTGAATTTCGATGAAAATGAAGTTTATGTTGATTTAGGCGCTTACGATGGTGACACCATTAGAGAATTTTTACAGTTAACGCGGGGTGCGTATAGTAAAATATTTGCTCTGGAGCCGGATAAAAAGAATTTTATCAAGTTGCAACGTTTTATAGCGCAGGAGCAATTACCCAATGTAGAGTTGCTAAACAGTGGTATTTGGTGTAAACCGGGCGAACATAACTTTTTCCAAAGAGGTGGGCGGATGTCTAGTTTATCAGAACAAGGAAAAGTAAGTGTAAAAGTAGATTCCTTAGATAATATTTTAGGTAAGAGTGCTGTTAGCTATATAAAAATGGATGTTGAAGGCGCAGAAGAGGAAGCCCTTATAGGTGGAAGCGAACATTTGGCAAAATATATGCCCAAGCTCTTTGTGGCAGGTTATCATAGAGACGATGATTTATGGAAATTACCACAACTATTGTGGAATATTGCCCCATATAAGATTTTTTTGCGTAGACATCCATACGTACCATGCTGGGAAATAAATTTTTTAGCAAAAAAATAATTATCCCGCAAAGCTAGTGCTCATGCTAACAATGGGTATGTGGGCATAAAAAGTCCCGCAGGGTCACTATTTTCACAATATTGATTAAATTCAGAAAAAAATGTAAACTATGTAAGCAGGATTTCAACTAGTGTAGGCGAAGTTTATAAAGGTGAAAAACAACACAAAGGAGTGGATGTTTGTGGGAAGAACCCAAGTTATGACAGTTGAAGAAACTGTGTCAGCTACGGGGCTGACGGAATATATTTATAAAAGGGGGATGGCAAAGTGAAAAAAACTAAATTGATAGCAATTGCGGCAACTTTATTAGCAATGAGCTTAGCGGTTGGTTGCGGCGGAAACCAAAAAGCTGCAGATACCACTAAAGCAGGTACAGGTAAAGCCTCTGGAGAAGTAATGATTTACACTTCGATTTATCCTGATATAATCGACAATATGTGCAAACCAAATCTTAAAAAAGCATTTCCGAATATGAAAGTCAATTGGTTCCAAGGTGGCACAGAGCAAGTTATTACTAAAATAACAGGTGAAATTAAAGCAAATAAGGTAGGCGCCGATTTATTAATGGTTGCAGATCCTTCCTACTATCTGAAATTACAAAAAGAAAAACGTCTGTTTAATTATGTTTCTCCTAATTTGAAAGATGTAGTTACAGCGAAAGATAAAGATGGTGCTTGGGCATCAGTGCGTATAAGCAATATGGTTATTGCCTATAATGCGGATAAGATGAAAGCGGAAGATGCTCCAAAATCTTGGAAGGATTTAACTGATCCAAAATGGAAAGGTAAGATTGCTATGCCGAGCCCATTACTTTCCGGTACTGCCTTTGTAGCAGTTGGCGCTTTGGCTGATAAATATGGTTGGGAATATTTTGATCAACTAAAAGCTAATGATATTCGTGTAGAACAAGGCAACTCTGCTATTCAAAACAAATTGTTAACAGGGGAATATGCAGCAGCTATGATTTTGGAAGAGAACATTTTGAAGCTACAGGAGACTAAGCACGAAAATCTGAAAGTTATTTATCCTACAGATGGCGTTATTGTAATTCCTAGTCCGATTGCGATTATGAGCACAACAAAAAATCCTGATGGTGCTAAAGCTGCTGTGGATTGGTGGTTGTCAAAAGAAGGTCAGCAAGCCGTAGTTAAGGGCTGGATGCATTCTGTACGTGAAGACGTTGAACCACCACATGGTGCTCCTGCTTTGAAGACTTTCATTGGTAATGCCATTAAAATAAATTGGCAGAAACTTGCTGATGAAAATTCTCAAATAAAAGAAGCTTTCCGTGTAAGAGTTATGGAATAATATTTGCCTCAAGTTGTGTTTTACAGGGGCCACGTATTGTGGCCCCTGTTTTCGAATTATAAATAGGTTTTTGGACTGACAATTGTAGTTGTCAGGGAAAGGAGCCAATGTGGGCTTATCCTCCAAGATTAATAGTAAGTTTTTAGTTATTTCTATTTCTGTACTTTTATTGGTATATTTTGTTGTTTTTCCCATGGGCGTGCTCCTTATTGATAGTGTGTACAAGGATGGTGGATTTCAGTTCAGTAATTATAGACAAGTTTATAGTACTATGGTTAACTGGAGGGCATTAACTAATACAGTACAATTGTCATTAATGGTAATGGTTGCCAGCGTTATTATTACTTTTCCTTTGGCGTGGTTAGTGGGACGCACTAATTTGCCGGGTAAGAAAATTTATCGTACATTGTTAGTGGCAAGTTATATGATTCCTCCTTATGTAGGAGCTATTGCTTGGGTACAACTTTTAAATCCCAGTGTTGGTTATATGAATTTAGTATTAAAATGGATGTTCCATTTGCAAAATTCGCCCTTTGATATTTATACTTTTGGCGGTTTAGCATGGGTTTTAACTTTATTTTATTCACCATTTGCTTTTATTACAATTTCTCGTGCAATGGAAAAAATGGATCCTACATTGGAAGAAGCTGCCCGTATTTCCGGGGCTTCGCCACTTAGAACATTGCGGGATGTAACCTTGCCTTTAATGGCACCAAGTATTTTGGCAGGCGGATTATTGGTATTTATAGCTGCTGGTTCTTGTTTTGGTATTCCTGCCATTGTCGGTATGCCCGGTAATATAGAAGTAATGACTACTCGTATCGTAACTTATTTGTATATGGGGGACGATAAGGGTATTAGAGATGCTACGGCGTTGGCTGCTTCCCTTATGATTTTGGCAAATTCTCTCTTATTCTTCATGACTTGGATGTTGGGTCGCAAGGATTATACAACCATTAGTGGTAAGAGTACTCGTCCAAATATGGTTGACTTGGGCAGGTGGAAGTGGCCGGCATGTTTTGGCGTGGGCATGTATGCCAGCATAGCGGTTATTATTCCACTGTTTTCCATTTTGTTGACTTCACTACTGAAAAGTATGTCCAAGGATATTACATGGAGTAATATAGGTTTTGATAGTTGGATGCCGGTGTTGACAAGTGCTCAGTATATGGAAAGCATTTGGAATTCAGTGATTTATGCTGTTATTTCCGCCACAATTGGCACTGTACTTGCTATATTCATTGCTTATCTTGCGGTTAAAACCAAGGTTAAAGGTCGTTCTTTACCTGATTTACTTACCATAATTGGTGGTTCTACACCTAGTATTGTTATAGCATTGGCGTTGGTAATTACTTTTTCAGGAACTTTTGGCTTAAACCTTTATTCTACTATGTGGATTTTGATTGTAGCTTATTTGGTTAAATATATGACTATGGCTGTACGAACAATTGCTGCTTCGTTAAGTCAGGTGCATGTATCGTTGGAAGAGGCGGCCCTTAATTCCGGAGCCAGCTGGTTAAGAACCTGTAAAGATATTATATTACCATTGATTGCACCGTCAGTTGTTGCTGCATGGTTTTTGATTTTCATGCCGTCTTTCTATGAATTGACCATGTCTTTGTTACTATATAGTGGTGAAACAAAAACTATAGGTGTCTTGCTTTACGAATTGCAGACCTATGCTGATACGCAGAACGCATCTGTTTTGTCCGTTATTATTTTGGGCATAGTTCTAATTTGTAATTTGATTCTTAATAAGGTAAGTAAAGGTAATGTCGGAATTTAAATAAGGAGTGTAAAAATGGCACAAGTAAGAATTGAGCATGTATTTAAAAGATTCGGTAACGTGACGGCAGTTGGTGATTTCAATGTGACTGTTGCTGATGGCGAATTTTTTACAATGTTGGGGCCTTCCGGTTGTGGCAAAACAACAACCTTGCGAATGGTTGCTGGTTTTGAAACAGCTACTGAAGGTGAAATTTATATTGGTGATAAATGCGTATCTTCTTCTCATAATAAATGTTTTATCCCACCCGAAAAACGTGATATAGGGATGGTATTTCAATCCTACGCTGTTTGGCCTCATATGACGGTTTTGGATAATGTTGGGTATCCGTTGAAGATAAAAAAAGTTCCAAAAGATGAGCGGAAAAAACGTGTTCTAGAAGTGCTGGAAATGGTGCATTTGGGTGAATACGCTGATCGTTATCCTCATCAACTATCAGGTGGACAGCAACAACGTGTAGCACTTGCTAGAGCATTAGTAGCAGAGCCCAGCCTTTTGCTTTTGGATGAGCCGTTATCTAATTTAGACGCAAAATTACGTGAAAGTATGCGTTTTGAAATTTTGGCATTGCAGAAAAAATTGGGAATTACTGTTATTTATGTAACTCATGACCAGGGAGAAGCAATGGCTATGAGTGATAGAGTGGTAGTAATGAACCGAGGAATAATACAACAGGTTGGCGCTCCTCATGAAATTTATACAAAACCTGCCAACAAAATGGTTGCTGATTTTATTGGGTTGGTTAACTTCTTGCCGGGTAAAGCACAAGCAGATACTGTTACCATTGATGGGGTAGATGGCTCTTTCCCACATCCTAATGCGGAGGGTGCCCAAGGACCTGTTACTATTGCTGTTCGTCCTGAAAATATTAGTATGGATATTAATAAAGGTATTGTTAAAGGCATAGTTACTCATCGTTTTTATATGGGAGATTCTGTTGATTTTAGGGTCAAGGTAGGAGAACATATGGTTCGTGTTATTGTAAAAGGTGCAGATATAGCGCAATACCCGGATGGAACAGAACTTTATTTACAGTTTGATAAGGTTATGGTATTTGCTAACGATAGCGACGAAA
>Ga0183101_1002145_pt2 | contig 11571 bp, 7 predicted proteins | sample Biomet3_FD_127790 | JGI IMG/M metagenome (GOLD analysis project Ga0183101, IMG submission 127790) | Microbial communities from bioreactor (seeded with sewage sludge) at LBNL, California, USA - Biofuel metagenome 3 | ecosystem: Engineered > Bioreactor > Anaerobic > Unclassified ... | reverse complement strand
TCGAAAACGAGAAATACGCCTTCCGCTGCTTTCTTCTGCGGCTGGGCTTCATCGGAAATGAATACAATAGACTATCTTATACTAATTCATCTGATTGGGTTGAATATTGCTAAATATAGGTATATAATATTTATTAAGCAAATATAAACCGCTTTTGACTAAAAGGTGTACATTTATAGCAAAATGGGTTTGCTAATTTAGTCACAAGTCATTTATTAGCAAGACCTTCGGGTAAAAAATTTAAGGAGTGTTAATCATGAAACAGAAGCGGTTATCAGCAAAAATTGCAGCAATCGTCACAATTTCACTAACAGTTGTCTTTGGATTACTTATGGCAACAGTTGTCTTGCTATCTGGCAAAACGACCAGTACCAATATTAGGAATGAGCTTACTAATTTAGCACATGCAAATGGAAATCAGGTGCAAGCGATTCTTGACTCTGTTTCGAGGCAAGCAGAAACAATGCAGGGGTATATTGAACAGACATACAATCGCAAATCTCCTCTTATTTCATATTCAAATGGAAAAGCTAAAAGTGCTGTTTATGAAATGGAGATGTCTGATTTAAATGTAGAAATTGAAAATTATTTATTAAACAGTATGTGGTGCGCCATGTCTACAAATCTATAGACACCACATCACCAGAAGATACAGACAATAAGTTCCTAACATTCTTCTGTGACAATCAAATTTTCGGTATTCCCATTGTACATGTGGTTCAAATCGTGGGAATGCAAAAAATTACGTCTATCCCAGAATCGCCTGATTATGCCAAAGGAATGATTAATCTTCGGGGGAGTATTATCCCTGTAATCGATACAAGGCTCCGTTTAAAGAAGCCAGAAATCCAATACGATGAGCGCACCTGTATAATAATTTCCAATATCGGAGAATTAACTACGGGGTTTATCGTTGACGGAGTAGACGAGGTGATTGGTGTTAATCAAGATTTGATTATACCTCCACCAAAATCTTCGGTCGATACTGTAAATCAATATATTATAGGCATTGTAAATATCCAAAATAAGCTCGTTCTTATAATGGATATACAAAAACTATTTACCCCATCTGAAATAGAACGGCTCAGGCAATAATTAAATAGTACATTAATATGCAAATAGCATATGCACTAAAAAACAATGTTACATATATTGGAGGAGTAGAAAATGAAACTAAGCAAAAAGATTCCACTGTTTGCTATTCTAATGATCATGATTTCTGTCGTCATTATTGCCGGACTAAGCATTGTGGAAAGTTACACCTATAACAAGCAAGTAAGCTATGAGCGGGTGGACTCTTCGATCAACGATTTAAATAAGCAGATTCAGCTAATGCTGGAGCGCTCAAGGCGAAATGCGGTTTCGATTTCTCAAAACTACCGCATAATGAATGCTCTGGCGAACCAAAATTTTGATCAGATGAAGGCCGCCTTGGACGATCTGAATCAATACCTTGAGGCAGATACGATCAGCATTACGGATCTTGAGGGGAATGTAATGATCCGCCAGCACGAGCCGTCAAAGCTCGGTGATAATATTTCAAACCAGACCAATGTTCAAGAAGCGCTGGAAGGAAAGGTTTTAACGACCTTGGAACCGGGCGCTCTTGTAAAACTGTCATGCCGCACCGGTGCGCCTGTGCGCAATGAAAAAGGTGATATTATCGGAACGGTTGTAACCGGCTATACCTTTGAAAATTCGAATTTCCTGGATGAACTAAAGGCATTACATAATACCGAATTGACCATCTTTGCAAACGACATCCGCATTGCAACCACGATTACACAAAACGGGGAGCGCGCGGTGGGCACATCGCTTAATGAAAATATAGCGAAAACTGTTTTGGAAGAAGGAAATACATATACCGGCAAGGCTGATATTCTAGGTGTGCCTCATATAACAGAATATGTACCTCTCAGGAATACGGAAGGCGAAATTGTAGGGGTTGTTTTTGCCGGTATATCGGAGGCGGCTGCGAATAAGGCAACCAGAGATTCCATCCTGCATATGGCGGCCGCGGCTATATTAATTATCGCAATTTGTGCGTTTATCCTATTCCGATTTATGAACAAGAATATTAAGCAGCCCATGTATAAGCTTACAGAAGTATCCACCATGCTGGCACAGGGGCACTTGGATGTGGAAGTCGAAAGTGCCACGAGCAGTAAAAAGGACGAAGTTGGATTGCTGAATGAAGCGATGTATCAAATGGTAAGGCAGCTCAAAGCATATATTTCAGACATTACGCAGGTTCTTTCCGCAATGTCGAATAATGATTTTACGGTAAAAAGCTCCGTGTCCTATATTGGCGACTTTACGGTGATTGGAACATCCCTGCATGGGATATCCAGCTCATTAAACGAGACACTGCTTTTGATTAACACGGCCACCGAACAGGTCAGCAGCGGCGCCTCCCAGGTATCTAGCGGAGCGCAGGCGCTTGCAACAGGGTCCACCGAGCAGGCAGCTTCGGTAGAGCAATTGAATGCTTCTATTTCAGAAGTGTCTAAACAAACCGAAGAGAATGCTGCACAGGTTAGACGAGCTACCGCACAACTCGGGGAGGCGGGTGAGCGGCTGAACGAAGGAGGCAAGCAGATGTCGCAGCTGATTGAGGCGATGTCGGACATTAATTCCTCCTCCAATCAAATTGCCAATATTACAAAAGTTATTGAGGATATTGCATTTCAGACGAATATACTTGCACTGAATGCCGCAATTGAAGCGGCGCGTGCGGGAAATGCCGGAAAAGGCTTTGCCGTAGTAGCAGATGAGGTGCGTAATTTAGCGGCGAAATCGGCGGAGGCGGCAAAGCAAACGGCTTCTCTCATTGGTGCATCGGTTGAAACCGTAGAAAAGGGATCGGAAATTACAACGGAGACCGCACAAATTGTGCAGGATGCCGTCAGAAACCTTGCCGCTATTATCGAGGATATCGGGCAAGTTGAGCAGGCATCTAATCAACAGAGTCTCTCCATTGGACAGATCAGGCAAGGCCTTGAACAGGTTTCTACCGTTGTACAAAGCAACGCGGCCACTGCTGAAGAGAACTCCGCAATAAGCGAGGAGATGTCTGCCCAAGCAGCTATGTTGCGTCAGGAAGTGGCCAAGTTTAAGCTGCATCATGCGGAGCTGGTGTCTGCAAGCGAGGATTCGGGAGGTTCCCCTTATCCTGAAAAACAGCCCTCTGCCTATGCCCTGATTGCTGGAAAGTATTGATACAGCCCTACAAAGAAAACAACGGCCCACGGGCTTTTTGTCCATGGGCCGTTGTCAAAGTTGTCAGTCTGTATGATTGGAGGTTTATTTGATGGAACAGGAACCGCTGTTATTTTCGCTATTGTTTTTTATAGCATTTGCAATTTACCTATTTTTCGGGCTATACCTTATCCACAGGAATCCGAAAGCAACTTTAAATCGGATGTTTTTGGCTATGTGTGTTTCCTTGTGCCTCTGGTCTTTGGGCTTTGCAATTGCAAACTCCGCACCGGATATAGAAACATGCCTGCTGTGGAGGCGGGTTTCAGCACTGGGATGGAGTACCATATATAGTTTGATGCTTCACTTTTTACTGCTGCTTACAGGTGATGGATATTCTAAGCGGTCTCGGAAGCTATTTTTACTGCTGCATTTGCCTGCGATCGTTTCTATTTATGTTTTTGCTGTTTCCCCTGAGATAACAGCAATGCAGTATCACTTGGCAAAGCTCCATACCGGCTGGATTAACATAACAGCCCAGAATGGATGGGATACATTTTTCAATATTTATTATATCACTTATGGTGTGGCCTGTCTGGGAGTCATCTGGTTTTGGAGGTGCAAGGCATCTGATCAAGCCGTTAGGAAGCAGGCGAATATTTTGCTTCTTTCCATTGCCATGGCACTTCTGCTTGGCAGCTTGACAGATGTCATCCTGAACACGACCGGGCAACGTTCCTTGCCGCAAATGGCGCCGATATTTACGCTATTACCCATTATGGCTGTTTACCATGCCATGAAATATTATAATTTAATGGGGGAAGGCCCAAAAGGTGAAAATGAGCTGATATTAAGCAATGAAACCCGTTCAAAGCTGTATGTTTACTTGGCCTTTGCATTTATAGCAGGAGGCTTTACAAGTACCTTATCTTATTTTTTACCCCATATGGTGCAGGGAGAGAAAAGCCTGCAAGCCATGCTTTTTACAGGCATAATGCTATTTTTCTTGGGTGTAATGACATTATGTGCACAGTTAATCAAGAATGAACGAGTTAAGGAATCCGTCGTATTGATAGGTATGCTTTGCAGTATACCTGTTGTAACCTTTCAATTTATGGATTACGCAGGAATCACTATCTGGGTATTTCCTCTTGTTTTAATGACAACTTCTCTTGTTTTTGGGACGCGAGTTCCTCTAGTCCTGCTTACAGCTGTATCAATTGCCACTCAGCTTCTTATTTGGGTTAACAGTTCCGCAGAGGTCGTACATCTTGATCGATTTGATTACATTGCAAGGATTGGAATTTTTCTAATTGCCTTTTTTATTGGCTCTTTCGTAAACACAGCCTACATAAAGAGAATAAAAGAAAACACTTATCAAATCGAGTTTCAGACACTTGTTTCAGAAGTTTCTTCTGATTTTGTCAGCGTCACGCAATTAAACATTGACGAGAATATCCATAACATGCTACATAAAATTGGCCGTTTCTTTCAGGTGGATCGTGCATATATCTTTCTGATTAACCATCAGGACAGCACCATGACCTGTAGCCATGAATGGTGTAACGAAGGGATAAATCCGGAGGTAGAAGCCATCCAAGATGTTCCTCTCGATGTATTCCCTTGGTGGATGGAACAACTGGATAGAAACAAATTAGTATCCATAGAGGATGTCAGCAAACTGCCCGAAGAAGCCGAGGTAGAGAAAGAGCAGTTAACTCAGCAAGGAGTAAAATCAGCAATCGTCATTCCCATTGAGGAGAATGAGCAAATGTTAGGTTTTATGGGATTGGATTCGGTGGGGTCATTCAATGCATGGTCCAAGTATCATATTAAGCTGCTCAAAATCCTGTCTAACCTGTTGGCTGATGGCTTGATACGGATCAATTCCGAAAAAAGGATTGAATATATGGCTTACTATGATCATCTGACCGGGCTTCCAAATCGGACTTTGTTTTCTGATCGTCTTACCCAGTCGATTCATCTTGCCAAAAGAAATGAAAAATATATCGGTGTTATATTTATTGATTTAGACAGCTTTAAAATGGTGAATGATACCATGGGGCACAGTGCCGGGGACACCCTGCTAAAAAAGGTGTCGCAAGGCTTAGAGCAGCGTCTGCGGAAAACAGACACAGTTGCCCGGTTTGGCGGAGATGAGTTCTTGGTTATGGTCAACAACCTTGCAGACAATGAAGATATCATCAAGGTTGTGGAGAACCTCATGGAGATGTTTGAATATCCTTTTAACGTGGATGGGCAAGAGCTCTATATGACCGGCAGTGCGGGAGTAGCTGTTTATCCCTTTGACGGAGCAGATGCGGAAACATTGACTAAAAACGCCGATATCGCCATGTATATGGCTAAGTCTAGGGGCAAAAATCAGTATGCCTTGTGTACCACGGATATGAAAGAAGAAGTAAAGCAAAACATAAAGCTATCAAACTATCTATATAGGGTTCAAGAGCGGGGCGAGTTAATTATTTATTATCAACCTCAGATCAAATTAAATACAGGGAAAATTATTGGACTGGAGGCTTTGCTGCGCTGGAACCACCCAGAAATGGGGATGATTCTGCCTAATACCTTTATTCATTTGGCTGAAATGAACGGTACGATTAATAGCATTGGTGAATGGGTACTAAAAACAGCAATCCGGCAGAATAAACTGTGGCAGGACAAGGGATATCCGCATCTGCGCATGGCCGTAAATCTCTCTGTAATTCAATTTAATAATCCCCGCTTTGTCAATTCTGTGGAACACATCCTCCAGGAAACAGGGATGAAGCCTGAATACCTTGAACTTGAGATTACAGAGAGCATTGCAACAAAAGAAGCAGGAAATATTGTTGATATCTTAAACCAGCTAAAACAACTGGGTGTATCCATTTCTATTGATGATTTTGGAACAGAGTATTCCTCCCTCAATCGACTAAAGGAACTCCCGATTGATCGAATCAAGATTGATATGCAGTTTGTGCAAGGCCTTGAAGGCAACGAAAAGGATCAGGCAATCACCAAGGTCATTATTAACCTTGCCAAAGGTCTGGGACTTGAAGTTCTGGCAGAGGGTGTTGAAACAGCGCCGCAGTTAGAGTTCCTCAACCAAAAGATGTGCGATGAGGTACAGGGATATTACTACTATAAGCCTATGCCTGCTGAGGAGATTGAAAAGTTATTTAAGTAGGCTTAAATGGTCCTTAAACATTAACACAATTACAAATTGAATATTGCCAAGGGCAAACCCGGCAAAAGCCGGGGACGCAAAGCTGAGGATCTAAGGCGCAAATGCGCTATGATAGTCTGGCTGCCAAAAACCGAGCAGAGCCTGCCCATAATTCTGAGGGTAGGCTCTTGCCCTATTTTATGGGCATTTCGGGTGTTTGTAGCATCAGGCAGGGCTTTAGGTCTATGCCGTGGCGAAAGGGGTCCCCTTATGCGTATGCCCTGCCTTTTATATTTTCAGAGGTGGAAATAGAGACAACGAAGCTTATACATACCTCTTCGTAATTATACAATTTAATAGAAACATTCTAAAAAAGTCAGTATTTTGCCTTGGGCAACATACTGGCTTTTTTTATTCGACAAGAAGATTGTTTATTTGCCATTCTATTCCAAGTTCAGATATTAATATCCATCTAATTGTCGAATCACTCTGCCGTTCCCCACCCTCCAATCTGTTTTCGCATTTTCGCAAAACAGATTGGAGGAAAGGAACATGAAAAATTATAAAGACAGTGATTATGCCTTAAATAAGTTCAGCGAAGGCATTGTATATAAGTTTGCAGACCGCATTGTAGAAATCACACTGGAGGACTACCTTGCGGAGAACCCCGGCAGGACGGCGCAGGACTTTTTGGAGCTGAAAGCCTTGTCGGATGAAATCTACCATCAGCAAGTCATACATGAAAATCGGACAAGCCGTTTGGATGTGAGTATCAATGGGCTGGAGGAAACAGAGCAGCTTGCCGCCCCGCCCCTTGATTTGGACTTAATACATAAAAGCGATACAAAAAAAGCCAAGGAAGCTGCAAGGCGGCTGCTGGACAGTGGAGAATTGACTGAAATCCAACAGCGGCGCTTTCTTCTGCATTTCGTGGAGGGTTTATCCTATCGTCAGATTGCCCGCCGTGAAGGAGTGCATTTCACCTCCGTCCACGAAAGCATAGAGGCGGCTGCGGCAAAGCTACAAAAGTTTTTTAGAAAAATTTAATTTTGTACCCCTACACCCCCCTGTTTTTTTGACATTGGGTGAAAGGATTCTCCAATTTCCTTTCGCCTGAACATTGAAAACAGAATACGGGTGTGATGGGTACATCACCGGCAGGTGGAGCAACACGCTGGGACACGCCAAGACGAGGGCAATACCCTCCGAGCGATACTGTCTGCGGCAGTTACGCCCCATGGTGGGACGGATTGCGACGATCCCTGCCGGTCATCATGGTACTTCTATCTTGAACGCTTCACCGCATTGGATAGCCCGGTAGACGGCCGGGAAAACGCATCACCCTCATTTGAGAAAGAATGAGGGGCGGCTTTTATGGAGTCCGGCAGCACCAGCCGGATCGCTTGTCACACCATTGCTTTGATATAAAAATCTATCGTGTTCTATCGGAGCGATAGAAACCATGCGGCGGAACAGGCTTATTGAGTCAACAAACTTTCAACCCTTTTCCTGATTCCGCCGCATTCTTGTGTCGCTCCTTTAGGCAAGCAAAGGAGGCAAAATATTATGGAACAACCTGTCTACATGGCAGATATTCAAAATAAGATTTATGAAGCAGGCTTAATCCGGCAAGAGGAACACATTGTGCTGACGGCCGAAAACTGCGTGCTTTTAGAATACTACACCGGAAAAACATATAGCTACCGCATGGTGGAGCTTTCTACCTTAAAGGCGAAGCGGCTCTTTTCCAAATCAGCGCCGCTGAATGAAAGCGGCTATCAAAAAGCGATGGACAAAATGCTTTCTCAGGCAGTATCGGAACCGGAAAGCACCTTTTCCATCAAGCCTGTCGTGAGAGCAAGAAATCTGCTGGAACACATTTTTTCAAACATTCTGCCAGAACATGGTATGGACTTTCGGGAGAATCAGGCGGCTCTGGCACTGGAAATGCTGGAGTCCTTGCAGGGAAACAGACTGGCGCTCTGTGAGGCCGAGGTGGGTACAGGCAAAACCCATGCCTACATACTGGCCGTAACGGTCCACAACCTGTTCAGCAACAACAAACTGCCGACGATTATCTCTACTTCTACCATCGCTCTGCAAAAGGCACTGACGGAAGAATATATCCCTCAGATTTCTGAAATTCTGATGGAACATCGTATCATTGATAAACCCCTGTCCTTTGTGGTTCGCAAGGGGAAATCCCATTATGCCTGCGATAGCCGGGTAAAGGGGTATCGTTCCTCTATCGCACACAATGACCGCCATGAGGATAAGGAACTGCTTTCTATCCTGACTGGACTTTTTACCGGAGCCTGCCCCCTTGATTTGGATACGCTCCCCTTAACGGACTATGTGAAATCCTGTATCAATGTGGAACGCTGCCATCTGAACTGCCCGCTGTTCTCGGTCTGCCGATACCGTGGCTTTATCCGCAAAGCGCAGTCCCTTGTTTATGACTTTCAGATTGCCAACCACAACCTTGTATTGGCTGATGTACTCGGCACGAAGAACGGGAGAAGGTCCTTGTTCCCGCCCCGTGGAGTGGTGATTTTTGACGAGGCCCACAAGCTCCTTGATGCAGCCCGACAGATGTACGGCATGACACTGGAAAACGTGGAACTGGAACGGCTGGTGGCAAGCATTTACCATGCCATAGGTTCGGGGAACCCCGATAAGGCGGAGATCATCAGACTGTGTGAAACCATGCAGGAACAAAATGCCCTGCTCTTTGAAGCCTTGCGGTATGCCGCAGGCACAAGCTATGATAAAAACTGCTACGCCGTACAGATTGACTTAAACTGCATACGAGCTTTGAAAACGCTGATGGCTGTATTGCGCAGGCTGTCAGTGCTTTTTTATACGACCTCCCGTGAAAAAAGGGATCGGTACGACCGGTTGGTGAACCGCATGGAGCAGCAGGAGACCAAGCTATCCATCCTGTTCCATCATGCCAGTTCTATTCTTTGGCTGGAAATGACCGGAGCAACGGCCAGCCGGGTCTGGGCCTTGCCAAAGCAGCTTGATTTTCTATTATCGGAGGATATTTGGCAGGAGGAAATTCCGTATATCCTGACCTCCGGCACGATCTCTGTCGGAGGTGACTTTTCTCATTTCAAGCGAAATAGCGGAATTATACTGGCGGAGAAACGCCGTGTCTTTGAAACCAGCAAGGCTTCTCCCTTTGATTATCCGAACCATGCCTTGTTGTATCTTCCGCAGGATATGCCGCTGCCTTCAGACAAAGACAGCAGTTATTTTCAGGCGGTGGTCAATCGGCTGGTAGAGCTAATCGAAGCAACTCATGGGCATACCCTGATTCTGTTTACATCCTACCGCATGATGGAGAAGGCATATGACGAGCTGTGCGAACGAATCACTTCGTTTCCCATGTTTCGTATGGGCAAAGGCCGTCTGGATGCCATCGACGCTTTTCGTAAAAGCGGAAACGGTGTCCTCTGTGCCAGCGACAGCGCCGGGGAAGGAATTGACCTGGCCGGGGATATCCTGTCCTCCCTCATTGTGGTACGGCTGCCGTTCCCGGCGCCCGACCCTGTGCTGGAATATGAAAAGACCCTGTATCCTGACTTTTACAGCTATCTGAATGAAGTCATTGTGCCGGGTATGCTCATCAAGCTGCGTCAGTGGATTGGGCGAGGCATACGCCGGGAAACAGATACCTGTGTGTTCTCCATTCTCGACAGCCGTGCGAACCATCACTACAAGGAGGATATATTGTCCGCCCTTCCCGATATGCCCGTTACCCATCAGCTTTCCGATGTAAAGCATTTTATCTCGGTCAAAAAACAGGGCGCCTACTTTGATTAAGTGGGCGCCCTGCGCTTGGGTAATAGGACAATCAGAGGTTTTCATATAGATGATAAGAGGAAGCAAGGAGGGCGGCCATGGAGAAATTTGATGTAACACAGATGAATTTGGAAAAACTGCGTCAAGTGGATGTTCGGACGGTCGATCCAGCAACGCTTGTAGATATAAGAGAAATCAAAGTAGACAGGAACCTTCCCAAAGCGGAGCGTCAGAAAGAATTTATGAGGCAAATTGGGAATCCCTATTGTTTTAGAGTGGGGAAAATTGCTGTCAGCGTAGGCTTTGCAACCAATGGCGCATCCTTTGAACAGCGGATGGAACACTATTTACAAACCTTGTGAGGCAATGAGTATGAGTAATCATTATGAGGAGCATGAAAATAGGGAATCAGTCTGGACGTGAAGGGAGTTTTGTGGTAAGCTGAGTCACAAATCCGTAGGAGGTTAGGGTAAGCCCTCTACGGTATAGGACTTGCGGTAAAACTCCCGATTGGTTTTCTGAAATTCAGAAGCGATTAGGAGAATACCGAATGGACACAAAACAAGCAACCTTACACTATATTTGTGATATGTATTTGCGCCTATCCCGCGAGGATGGCGATAAAGAGGATGGAAACAAATCAGAAAGCGATAGCATCGCAAACCAAAGGGATTTAATTTCCACCTTTTTGGAAAAGCACCCCGAAATCACGCTGCATAAAGTGCGGATTGACGACGGTTATACCGGGGTTAACTTTGACCGTCCAGACTTTATTTCTATGCTGGAGTCGGTTAAAAACAAGGAAATTAACTGCATTATCGTCAAGGACTTTTCACGCCTTGGCAGAAACTTTATTGAAACGGGAAAATACATTGAAAAAATCTTCCCTTTCATGGGTGTGCGCTTTATTTCCATCAACGATGATTATGACAGCGCAAAGCCCAAGACAGCATCGGATAATTTGATTGTGCCGGTCAAAAACTTAATGAACGATGCGTACTGCCGGGATATTTCCATTAAAATCCGCAGTCAGCTTGAAATTAAGCGCAGAAAGGGACAGTTCATTGCGCCCTTTGCTGCGTTTGGCTATCTGAAAGACCCGGAGGACAGACATCATCTGATTGTTGATGAATTTGCGGCCGGTGTGGTACAGGATCTATTCAAGCTATTTTTGAACGGTTATTCTGCCCAAGCGATTGCAGAATACACAAACAAGCGTGGCATCCCCTCGCCGTTAGAGTACAAACGCTTGATTGGAAGTAACTATCAATCTCCATTCAAAAGAAACCCAAAGGCGCAATGGACGGCTGTTACCGTCTTACGTATTTTGAAAAACCCTCTGTATATCGGCGTACTGGAGCAGGGAAAGCGCAGCAGTCCGAACTCTAAGGTGAAAAAGC
>Ga0183101_1000043_pt13 | contig 11572 bp, 12 predicted proteins | sample Biomet3_FD_127790 | JGI IMG/M metagenome (GOLD analysis project Ga0183101, IMG submission 127790) | Microbial communities from bioreactor (seeded with sewage sludge) at LBNL, California, USA - Biofuel metagenome 3 | ecosystem: Engineered > Bioreactor > Anaerobic > Unclassified ... | reverse complement strand
GCTAGGGTCCTTTGCGGAACAAGCCGACCCCCCGGGGGGTTTACCCGGGGGGGGGTTCGTTTTTCAACGGATGAAAAAGTGGAGACAACTGCCGAAGGGCTGCTCACTCCCGAAAATCGCAGAATTTTCCATCCTGCGAGGCGGTAAAAGCATCCCCGTAGATCGAGAGCTTCTTCCGCTCCTGCGCGTCGTGCAACGCGGCGGAATCCTCCCGGAGCCTTCGCTCCACGGCGGACCGGCAGGCCCGGTCGAAATCCGTGAGGGCGTCCAGATCCGCCCGGATCGCCAGCCGCAGCGGCTCGCATTCCGCCTGCTCCTCCGAAGAGGCGTCGAAGCGGCGAATCTGCGACCACAGATCGCTCAGCTGATCCAGATCTCCCGTATAGCGTTCCGCGCAGGCGGACAACTCGTCCTCGTCCGCGGAATCCAGCCGGGGCAGCGCATCCCGGGCGTATGACACAAGCTGCTCAGAGAGCTCCAGCGCTTTCCGATACAGCGCGGGGCGGTCGGCGGATGAGTGTTCCATCATTGCAAGCTCCTCTCAGGCGGACGCTCACGAGGAGGAGGTGCCAAACAAAGACGAGAGCATATTGGAGCTGCTGGTCAGTTTGGAAAGCGCCGTCTCCATAGCGGAGAACTTGTTGTAATACTTTTCCGCGGCGTCGGAGAGCTTGTCCTTCAGCGTGGTCAGATCGTCGTCATCGTTGTCGATCTCCGTGTCCAAAGAGGAGAGCGTGCTCTTGGAGTCGTCCAGATAGGTGGAAAACGCGCTTTTCAGCTTGTACATGACGCCCTGCTGGTCGGAAACGGAAGTGCTGCTGCCGCCGGTGAAGATAGACAGAACCTGATCCGGGTTCTCCGCCAGGGCCTCCTTGAGCTTATCCGTATCCAGCGTCAGCTGGCCGGCACTGGAGGTGAAGTAGCTGGCAGTGCTGATGCCGATGGCAGTGGCGGCCTTGCCGGTGCCGCCCGCGGAGGTGAAGAACGCGTTGGTGATGCCGGTCACCAGAGACTCAAGACTGCTGTCGTGGCGGAGAATGCCGCTTTTGGCCTTGGTTTCCCACTTGGTGATCTCGTCGGTGGTCATCTCGTCCCGCTGCGATTCCGTCAGGGCGGGGTAGTCGGAGGAATAATCCTTGGCGGTGGTGTAGCTGTTGACCGTGGTGATAAGGGTATTCAGCGCGTCCACCATCTTCTGCACGGCGTCCGAGGTGGCGCTGTAATCACGGGTGATGTTGAACTGGACCGCGCTGGAGGTGGTGCCGCTGATATTATAGGTAAGGCCGTCGATGCTGAAAGCGTTGCTGTCCTTGGTGACAGTGTTGCCGTCGATGGTGACCTTGGCGTCCTGACCCTTTTCGCTGCCGGTCAGGCCGGTTCCGGAGGTGGTTCCCTCCGCGATGCCGAAAGCGCTGTTGGCGCCGAAAGCGTTTCCGGAGACGTTGGCGATGGTGACGGTGCCGCCCTTGCCGCTGGTATCGGAGGTGATGGTAAATTTCTTCGTGGAACTGTCATACGCCATGGTGACGTTGGCGGTGGAATCGGAATTGACGGTGTCCATCATGGACTGAAGCGTGGAGGTCTTGTCAAACGTAAACGTCTTGCTGTTGACCGTGAAGGAGAGCTGGTTGTTGCTGTCGAACGTCAGGGCGTTGGTGAAGGAGCTGCTCAGCGCCTCCAGCGTGCTGCTGGCGGAGATCGTGCCGGATGTGACTTCGCTGGAGCTGGACTGGGAGGCAGTGGTCAGATTGCTGGTGCTGCCCTCCGCGATGCCGAACGCGCCGTCGGTGCCGAAAGCGTTGCCGACGATGTTCTGGATGGACAGGGAGCTGTCCGCGCCGCCCTCGTCGGCGGTGATGGTGAACTTGTCGGTCAGGCGGCTGTATTTCATGGTGACCTTCGCGTCCAGATCGGAGTTGACCGTGTTAATCATGGACTGAAGGGTGGTGTCGGAGGTAAACTTGAACGCCTTTCCGTTGATGGAGAAAGACAGCGCGCCGTCGCTTCCAAACGTCAGTTTGTTGGCAAATGCCAGCTGGCCCAGAGTCGTGGTGTTGCTGGAGGCCAGCTCAGTGCCGCTGGAGACCGACTTGGTGCTGGTCACGCTGGCGTTTTTGGCGATCTGACTCACGGAGACGGAGACGCTGCTGGCGGAAGAGGTGGAGTCGGCGGTGATGGAAACGGCTCCGCTGGTGTCCGCCGTTTTCACGCTGAAAGAAAGATACGTGGAACTGCTCATCATGCTGGAGGTACCCAGCACGCTGGCATAGGTATTGGAAAAGTCCTTGACGGCGTCCTGAATGTTGGTCAGAGCGTCATCCTTCCACTGGGCCACAGTCTTGGCCTGATACTTCTTGTCTACCTTCGTCTGCTCCGGAGAGCAGAGACTTTTTACGATGGAATCCGTGTCCATTGAGGAGAACATACCCGTGATACGGGATGTACTGCTGTAAATGGAACTGGTCGACGACGAGGTCGAGGATGTCGAACTTGTTGAAGACATATGAAAAACCTCCTGTTCCGGAGCAAAAATCGAAAGAATTCAGCTCCACAGTCTCTTTTCTATAATGTAATATCGTCCTGAATATAAAAAACTTTAGCGGCGGATGGAAATTTTTCCGCTCCGGAGGGGAATGAAACAAAATTGACGGATGCTTTTCAGAAATCCTTGCTGCTTTCTATAAAGTTTTGCGGCGGACGAACGATATAAATACCAAAGCAAAGCGAAAGAAAGCTGCAACGTGTTACGGAGCAGCCCGGCCGAGGCCCGGCCGGAGAGATTTGACATGAGGTGAACAATTGTGGAAAACCTGAAAAATCTGAAAGAAGAATATCTTCGGCAGAGCGTCATGACGGCATCCCCGGCAGAGTTGGTCGTCATGCTGTTCGACGGCTGCATCAAGGATTTGAAGTTCGCGGAGATGGCTCTGGAGGAGCCGGCCAATTACATGAAAGCCAACGAATATTTCATCAAGGCGCAGAACATCATCTCCGAGCTGGTGGCCACGCTGGACATGAGCTACGAGATCTCCAATCAGCTTCTGCCTGTTTATGAGTATCTGCTTTGGGCCATGCGAAAGATGAACGTCAAGAAAGATCTGACGGCGATGCCGGACGTGCTGAAGATTTTGCAGACCCAGCGGGACACCTGGGCAGAGGCCGCCAGGATGTCCGGCAGCGGGCAGGAGGGCAGACAGGCCTGCGTGTAACCGCCGCTGACTGCTTTTTTTGTCTAAAACTGATGAAACCGGTCTGGACAGCGGCAAAACAACATTGTATAATGGCGAAAAGGCCAAAATACCAAAAAACGGAGAAGGGTTTAAATCATGGATGAAGAAAAGGATTCGGAACAGCAGGAAGAAGAGTCTCTGGGCAGTCTTAACCAGAAAACGGATTCGCAGGCCAAACGCATGACCCTGCTGGTTCTTCCGGCAGTGGTTTTGCAGATGCTGATTACGGGGGTAATCAGTTACATCCTTTTATCAATGAAGTTCAATGGGCAAATTTCTTCTGCGACAGGCCTGACCCTGCTGATTATCACGCAGGCTATCATGGCTGCTTTCGTGAGCGTGGCTGTGGCCAGAATCTTTGGAAAAATCGCCGCGCCTCTGTCCGACGTTTCCAAGCAGCTTATCAGTCTGAGCAAGGGCTCCATGCAGCGGTTTGAGATGCGCCGCACCCGCGCCCATGAGATCAACGACGTGGAAGTGGCGGCGGAGACCATGGTGGATTATCTCTCCCGCTATATCGCGGATATTGACAGTACTCTGGAGCGGATCGCCAAGGGCGACCTGGACTTCCAGGTGACGGGGGAGTATGTGGGCGACTTTGCCCAGATCAAGACCTCCATGAACCATATCATCGACGAACTCAACCGGATGATGGGCAGCATGGGCAAGACCTCCGGCAAGGTGCTGACCATCTCTGAACAGGTTTCCTCCAGTTCCCAGGCGCTGGCGCAGGGCGCCACCGAGCAGGCCGGCACGCTGGAAGAGCTGCTGTCGACCATCAACGGTATCTCCGGACAGGTCAACGAGACCGCCGGAAGCGCGGAACAGGCCAATTCCCGCGTGGATGCGGTCAGAAGCGAGATCACCAGAAGCAACGAACAGATGCAGACGCTGATTAACGCCATGGGCGACATCAGCGACACCTCCAATCAGGTGGCAAAGATCGTCAAGATCATTCAGGACATTGCGTTCCAGACCAATATCCTGGCGCTGAACGCCGCTGTTGAGGCCGCCCGTGCCGGCGCCAACGGCAAGAGCTTTGCCGTGGTGGCTGACGAGGTCAAGAATCTCGCCACCAAGAGCGCCTCTGCCGCGGACGACACCACCCGCCTTATCAAGAACACAATCTCCGCTGTGGAGAACGGCATGAATATTTCCAAGGAGACCGCAGACCTCCTCTCCGGCGTAGTGGACAGCGTGAACGACATGGCGGGGATCGTCTCCTCCATTTCCAACGCCGCCGTGCAGGAGAGCACCGCCATCAACCAGGTGGTGCAGGGCCTGGATCAGGTTTCCACCGTCGTACAGACCAACTCCGCCTCGGCGGAGGAGAGCGCCGCGGTCAGCCACGATCTGGCCAGTGCCGCGCAGAAGCTGGATCAGACGGTCAGCTCGCTGAAGCTGAGAAAGTAAGCCGGGCGCTGCCCGCGGAAGGAGGACAGGCGGGACATGGACGTCTCTGTTTCAAAAACCGGCAGTACGCCGGGCGTCTATGTCGCGGCTTCCGCGCCCAAGGGCGGCGGTCAGGCGTTTTCCCAGGCGTTTCAGCAGCAGATGGACGAACAGGAGCGGGGTGAATACCGGGAGAGAGTGGAGATTCTGTTTGAAGAACTCCACGGAAGCGCCAGAAACCTTCTCAGGCAGGGAGATCTGACGGAATTCGAGACATACCGGAACAAGATCTCCGAATTGATGGACGAGATTCTGCACCACGCCTACCTCTTTCAGCCAGAACGGGTCCGTGACGGCTTCGGCCGCCAGCGGATTTTTGCCACGATTCAGGTCGTGGATGAGAAGATGGAGCGGCTGGGAAAGGACCTCCTCTCTGAAAACCGGGAACAGCTTGATTTTCTGAGCCGGATCGACGAGGTCCGGGGGCTGATTATGGACCTGTTCTCCTGATTTGTTGCTTACTGAGGAAAAGGAGATACGATATTGGGGACGAACAACAACAAAATGGACGCAATGCAGCAGGACATCTTCCGCGAGATTGCCAATATCGGCGCCGGACATGCTTCCTCGGCACTTTCCATGATGCTGGAATGCCCGGTGGAGCAGGATATCCCCGAGGTACAGCTGGTGCCGCTGGGCGATATGATGGACCTTTTGGGCGGCGCCGAGCGGGTGGTCGTGGGAGTTGCCATGCAGGTGTCCGGCGATATGAGCGGCTATCTGCTGGCGATCATGGACGCGCCGGAGGCGCAGCACGTGATCGAGGTCATGCGCGGTCAGCCGCTGGAAAAGCCCCCTGAGGGCGCCATGTTTTCGGAGATGGATGAGTCCGCGCTGAAAGAGGCCGTCAATATCATGGGCGGCTCCTACCTGACGGCTATCTGTCAGATGACAGGACTGGAGATGTTCCTGACCTCGCCCTACGCGTCGATGGATATGCTGGGAGCAATTCTGAGTATCGCGCTGGTTCAGGCTGGCCAGAGCGGAGATTATGTGCTCTACATCAAATCGGGACTGTTTGACGCTGCAAAGCAGTTTGCCGGGGATCTGCTGCTGATCCCCAGCGAGGAATCCTCCCGGACGATGCTGCAGTCGCTGGGGTGCATGTAGTGGCGACGCTGATGGTCAATATCGCACAGATCAAGATCGCCCGACCGCCCGATATGCTCTGCGCGCTGGGACTTGGTTCCTGCGTAGGCGTCGTTTTGTATGATGAGGATTTGAAAATTGCAGGGATGCTGCACGTGCTGCTGCCCACACCGGATGGAACCGGAATCGGCGGGCAGGACACCATGACAAAATTTGCGGACCCGGGAATTTTGAAGCTTCAGGAGGCTGTCCTTCAGGCTGGAGCCAGGAAAAGCCGTCTGAAGGCCAAAATGGCAGGCGGCGCGGCGGTGCTGACCGCCTCCGCTTCCGGCAGCGTGGGAATTGGACAGCGTAACGGGGAAGAGTGCCTGCGAATGCTGGCAAAAATGCAGATCCCCATTATGGGAAAGGACTTGGGCGGCACCTGCGGCCGGTCCCTCTATTTTGATCCCGGAAACAACATACTGCGAGTCAAGAAATTAATTGGCGGAGAAAGCCAGCTATAAGAAACAGGAGGATAACGCATGGCCAGAATTATGATTGTGGACGATGCAGCGTTCATGCGCATCACGATCAAGAATATGCTGCAGAAGAGTGAGCACGAGGTAGTCGGCGAGGCGGAAAACGGGAGAGTCGCTGTCGAAAAGTACAAGGAACTCCACCCTGATGTTGTGACCATGGACATCACGATGCCGGAGATGGACGGACTCGCCGCTCTGAAGGAAATCCGCAAGGTCGATCCCAACGCCAAAATCATCATGGTCTCCGCCATGGGGCAGGAGGCTATGGTGCGCGACGCCGTTTTGAACGGGGCCAAGGGCTTTATTGTAAAGCCTTTCAAGGAGGACGGCATTCTGGCCGCCATTTCCAAACTCGTTTGACCGGCGCCCCCTGAGGGGGATATTTCGTGAAAAGAGGTGGCTGACATGGGTACGGAAGAATCCATGCTGGACGTTTATATCTACGAGACGCAGCAGCTCCTTCAGAGTCTGGACGATATCATGCTGGAGGGCGAGGATGCGGAGAGCCTGACCGAAGATCAGATCAATGAGGTTTTCCGCGTGATGCACACGATCAAGGGCGCCTCCTCCATGATGGAGTTTGAGGAGATCGCCAAGGTCGCCCATGCGGTGGAGGACGTCTTTTCCCAGATCCGGGAATTCGGCGCAACAGAGGAACAGTGGAAGCCGGTTTTCGACATGGTGTTCCGGGCAGTGTCTTTCTTCAACGGTGAGCTGGCCAAGATCCAGGAATCCGGCAAGCCTGACGGCGCGGATGAACAGCTGATCGCCGATCTGCACCGCCAGCTGGCGGAGATGAAGAGCGCACAGTCCGGCGGAGCGGCCCCTGCCGCTGCGGCGCCGGCCGCCGCTGCATCCGCCCCTGCGGCGGATACCGCTGCCGCGGCACCCGCTTCCGGCACAGCAGATCCGTCGATCCCTTATTACAAAATCAAAGTTACCTTCGAGGACAACTGCCAGATGGAGGCCATCCGCGCCCTGGGAATCCGGGAGGATGTCAAACACATCTGCCCGCAGGTGGCCACGGACCCCGCGTCTTTGGAGGGGGATGAGGTCAGCAAGGCGATCGTGGCCAACGGCTTTGCCCTCTATGTTCAGACAATGGAGAATCCGGACGAGCTGAACCATATTCTGGAAAAGACGCTCTTTGTGAAGAAATTCTCCGTTCTTCCCATCGACGGCTCGGACGAGGAAGTGCCGGAGTCGATCCGCATCCGCGAGAGCGCACCGGCCGCGGCGCCCGCTCCGGCGGCGGCGCCCGCTGCCGCTCCGGCGGCCGCAGCGCCTGTCTCCACAGCGGCAGCGCCTAAGGTGGAGGAGAAGAAAAAGCCGACGACTGTCTCCACTGCGGTGGCAGAGGGAATCACCAAGCAGAACTTCATCAGCGTGAACGTAAACAAGCTGGACAGCTTGCTGGACATGGTGGGCGAGATCGTCACGGCTCAGTCCATGGTCATCAGCAACGCCGATTTCGGCAGCGTGCGCCATGACAATTTCGACGCGGCCGCCAAACAGCTGCATGCCCTTATCAATGAGCTGCAGGACATCGTGATGTCCATTCGGATGCTGCCGGTCTCCACAGTGTTCCAGAAAATGCGCCGTCTGGTGCGCGATATGAGCAAGAAGTTCGACAAGGAAATCGAGCTGGTGCTCAGCGGCGAAGAGACGGAAGTGGATAAGAACGTCATCGACAGCCTTTCCGACCCGCTGATGCATTTGATCCGCAACTCCGTGGATCACGGCATTGAGGACCCGGACGAGCGGGAGAAGCGGGGCAAGCCCCGCAAGGGCCGTATTCTGCTGGAGGCCCGCACCACCGGAAGCGACGTCATTGTGACAGTTTCCGACGACGGCGGCGGACTGCAGCGCGACAAGATCCTGAAAAAGGCCAAGGAAAAGGGCCTGCTCACCAAGCCTGAGAGCGAGATCACAGATAAAGAAGTTTATTCCATGATCTTCCTGCCCGGCTTCTCCACCAAGGAGGCCGTGACGGAGTATTCCGGCCGCGGCGTCGGCATGGACGTGGTGCGCCGGAACATCAACCAGATCGGCGGCTCGCTGTCGCTGGACAGCCAGCCCGGCAAGGGAACGACCTTTGTGATTCGGATTCCGCTGACGCTGACCATCGTGGACGGCATGCGGTTCAGCGTGGGCAACATCAGCTTCATCGTCCCCACCGTGTCCGTCAAGACCGCCATCAAGCCGAAGGCGGACGAGGTCTTTGTGGACCCGGACGGCAACGAGATGATTATGCTGCTGGGCCAGTGCTATTCCGTGGTGCGCCTGAGCAGAATTTTCAACATCGAGGGCGCGGTGGAACGTCCGGAGGAGGGGATGCTGATGCATCTGACCTCCGAGGAGCGGGACTTCTGCATCCTCTTCGATCAGCTGGACGGAGAGTATCAGGTGGTGGCGAAGAATCTGCCCAATTATCTGGGAAAGTGCACGACGCGCATGGAGGGAATCAGCGGCTGCGCCGTTCTGGGCGACGGCTCCATCAACCTGATTCTGGACGTCAACAACCTGAAGTAAGGCGGACGGTGTCCCGGCAGGGAGCCCGCGGAGGAGTGATACATCATGGAAGAAAACAAGGCAGAGGTCAAGACTTCGGCGGCGAATGCGCAGCAGGAGGGCCAGCGGTATCTGTTCGTGTCCGTCAACGGCGTGGAATACGGCATCGAGATCGAGCGCGTGGATGAGATCATCGTTATGCAGGAGATCTCTCCGATTCCCAGCACAAAACCGTTCTGCAAGGGCGTCATCAACATCCGCGGAACGATCATTCCCGTGATCGATCTGAGGATCAAGATGGGTCTGCCGTCCTGCGAATATACGGAGGACGCCTGCATCGTGGTCGTCATGATCCAGGGAGAGCGCATCGGCGTGATCGTGGAGGCCGTGCAGGACGTGCTGATGCTCCAGGCCTCTCAGATTCAGGAGTCCCCGGCCACGGGGAGTGCCGCCAACAAGGGCATTTCCAGCAAGATCGCCAAGATCGACGGCGCTGTGAAGCAGATCATCGACCTGTACAAGGTCTTTGATCTGGAGCCCGAGGGAGAGTCTCAGCAAGCGGCGGAATAACCGGGAAAAATCAACCGGTATCCCATAGGGGAGGATCGAGCATTTGAATATTTCCGACAGTGATTTTGAACAGGTCCGGGCCTTTATGCTCAAACAGTACGGGATCAATCTGGAGAAGAAGCGCAGCCTGATCGAGGGGCGGCTTTCCCAGCTGGTTGAGGAAAATGGCTGCGATAGCTTCCGAGACTATGTGTCGGCGGCGATGACCAACCCCAAACTGCAGCAGCAGATGGTGACCCGGCTGACAACGAACTATACCTATTTTCAGCGGGAAGAAGTCCACTTCAATTATATGGTGAAAGAGGCGGTGCCCGCCATGTTGGCGGACAACCCCCACAAGCGCAGTCTGAAGCTGTGGAGCGCGGGCTGCTCTTCCGGAGACGAACCCTATACCATCTCCATTTTCCTCAGGGAGATGATGGCCGCCGGAAGTCCCATCAGCATGTATTCCATTCAGGCAACTGACATTTCCGACGATATGCTTCAGCATGCGCAGCAGGGCTGCTATACCGAGGACAACCTGAAAACGCTCTCGCCGGCTCTGCGCGCAAAATATCTGACGCCGGCCGGCGAGGGGGAGTGGAAACTCTCGCCGCTGGTGGCGGCACCTATCCGTTTTTCCAAGTTGAATCTGATGCAGCCGTTTCCAATTGGATTCCAGCGGTTCGACATTATATTCTGCCGGAATGTCATGATTTATTTTACCCAGGAGACACGGAAGGAACTCACGCAGAAGTTCTATGATGCGCTGAATCCGGGCGGATACCTGTTTATCGGGCTGAGTGAGAATATTCCGGGCGCAAAAGTCGGTTTTCAGATGATGCGCCCCTCCGTGTTTCAGAAAGCGAGGGTCTGAGTGACGAGTGTACCGCGTCTGATTCTGGCCATTGCGGAAGAGAATACCTGGAATTTCAGCGTTTGTTCTTCTCTGGAGCGGGAGATGCACTTCCGGGTGCGGCGTGTTCTGCCGGATACCCAGCAGGCAGGAGCGTTGATCCACAGCTTGCAGCCGGATGCGGTGGTGATTCTGGCCCGGCCGATCCCACTGATGATGCGGGGATGGATTCATCGCACCGCAGAGACAGAAAATCTGCCGTTTTTTATCCTTGCTCCGGAGCTTGACCAGCTATGCGACGAAAAACGGATCGTCTGGGTGCGGGCGGATGCCGCCGCCCAGCCGCCCGAGAGCGTGACGCAGAGCCTGGGCATCAAGCTCCGGCTGGTACTCAATCAGTATCGGAAACCGCAGCCTGCCGCTGCAGCGGCACATCCGCAGACAGCACCTGCCACAGCGATGAAGTCCGTCAAGACAGGGCCTTTCGGCAATAAGCTGATCGCCATGGGCGCTTCCATGGGCGGCGTAGAGGCGATGGAGAAGGTCCTGACGGTGCTGCCATCGGATATGCCGGGCATTGTGGTCGTACAGCATATGCCCAAGGGTTTTACGGAGATGTACGCGCAGCGGCTGGACGCCGAATGTGAACTGCACGTTGTCCAGGCCTCCGACGGAGACGTGGTGGAGGAGGGGACTGTCTATATCGCCCCCGGCAGTCTGCACATGACGATCCAGAAGCGGTCGGAAGGCGGGTACGGTATCCACGTGCAGGACGGCGAGCGCGTCACCGGACACAAACCTTCAGTGAACGTTCTCTTTGATTCCGTGGCCAAGAGCGCAGGTAAGAACGCGCTGGGCGTCATTATGACCGGAATGGGAGACGACGGCGCCATCGGCCTGCTGGCCATGCGAACCGCCGGTGCGTTTACCGTGGGGCAGGACGCGGCCACTGCACTGGTCTACGGAATGCCCAAGGTGGCATTTGAAAACGGGGCCGTCTGCAAGCAGGTCCCCCTGGGGGATATTCCGAAGGAAATGCTGAAGTATGCGGCGAAATGAACAAGAGTGAGCCTGCCGGGAAGGTATCCGGCAGGCTCTGCTTTTTCGCCGCATCGGGCGGGGGAGATAGGACGCCGCGGACAGAGAAAATGCTTTTCGGCGGCCGGAAGCCCCAACGGGCCGCTTGCCGCAGGGAGACAAGCGCGCGCACCTGACCGCAGACGCTCTGAAAAGCGCCTCCTGACTTTATTCCAACGAACAGGAAAGGGCCGCCGGAAACCCGGCGGCCCTCAGTCTGTCGAAGAACCCAGTTGCGGCTTAAGCCGCAACTGGGTTCTTCACATAGATCGGGTAAAAAACAAAGG
>Ga0183101_1002709_pt1 | contig 11586 bp, 22 predicted proteins | sample Biomet3_FD_127790 | JGI IMG/M metagenome (GOLD analysis project Ga0183101, IMG submission 127790) | Microbial communities from bioreactor (seeded with sewage sludge) at LBNL, California, USA - Biofuel metagenome 3 | ecosystem: Engineered > Bioreactor > Anaerobic > Unclassified ... | reverse complement strand
AAATACCCTTTAGGTGAAATTATATGAAAAGAAAACATTTACGGAGCAGGAAAAATTAAGGTATAAAAGAAATGGGAAACTATAATTGTTCTGTAGGATTGAAAGTATACTTTGCATTTCCGTTTTCAAGTTGCTCCACCATTACTTTTAATCCTGCATGTTTAATCATTTCTTTTAATTCTCCTGTTTCATCAATCACCGTAAAAGTCTTTCCATTAATTGCATTGTGTAATATATTCATTTTTAAATTCATTTTCACTGACATTCTTGTAGACCCAATTATCATATCATTTAATTTTGGCTTATTATATTTAGCAAGTTCATAATTCTCCATATTAGACATGTCACTGGTATTTTTTTTAAAACCTTTCTTTTTAAATATTTTAAACATATATTTATCTTCCTTTCATATAACCTGAACATATAAAATCTATATATTTGTTTCTATATTTTTTACTTTAAGCGTATAGATTTATGGTATTCCTAATCTCTGAACCTTTGTTTTTATATACATTATACGCATAGTTCTTGATTTGATTAGATCGGATAAAAATATCATTTGGACTTGAAGCTACCATATCAACAACCGAAGTATGGTCTCCATCAATAATTTCTGTAATCTTGGTGATAACATCAGCTACTTCACTAATTAAGATTTCTTCTTTATATGTACCGCAACACTCTAATGTTGACTTTTCATCATCAATAGAGGAAACTTCTGGTTCAGGTGGTTCATAACCATTGAAACCTGAAATGGCTTCAAGTAATTTTGATGTTTCGTCAGTCACATCTTCTTCTTTATCAACTACATTTGTTTGTGTACTCATATCTTCATTCTCCCTATTTAGCCTGTTTAAAATTTGCTGACTAAGCTCAATTACGAATTTTACTGATAAGTCATCTTCTGTTATGAGGTTTTCTTGTATACATCTATAAAATTCCTGTACTGCATTAGAGCTGTTATTCTTAACTGCTTTTTCTGGTACATGAATAGGTTCTTTATTTGTAAATATAACTATAGATAAAAAAATCATTATTATTGTGATTATTAAAATGGTATTCATATTCATCCTCCTTGTATGAATTAATTATAAAAAAATATGAGCAAACAGAACATATTTAAGGAGTTCTATAATGTTTAAGTATAAAAAATAAGCAGGATTTCTCCCGCTTAACTAATTTAATCTATATTTAGATATACATGTTCATTGAAATCAGAACCACCATATACAGGATATTTAAAGTTTAAGGTTAACTCATAACTGTAACCACTCTTAGTTTTTTCTACTCGTATATCTGGATTGCAATTTGTTGACATACTGAATTTGTTTCGCATTTCAGTATTTAAATTATTTACATATGCGTTAACATCTGCGTCTTTTGGCATTTCTTTAATTTTTTCTGTAGCATATTCCTGTACACGTAGAAGTTGGTATGTGTTGCTTGGCAAGTCTTTCAATATTACTTTTTTAGTATTAAACATACCTGCGTTAAGAACTGTTAACTCTACGGTAGATGTACTACCTTGATTAAATACCCTAACATCTGTAATATCTAATCCATATTTATGACTTAGGTATTGTTTACTTACGCTCTCTGACATATGTTCTAAAGTGAATGTGTTTATGAAATAGGCATTATTTTCTTTTATTTGGTCAGTTATCCTACTAACCTTATTTGAAAATATTGATTGATTAAGTATAACTAACCCTATTGCGATAGCTACTAAAAAAAACGTTTTTATCTTCATACTCTACACCCACCAAAGGATGAAAGAGTGTCCCCTGTAATAGCCATAAGCAACGGGACCTCCTCCTCCACCAAATATTATGATTGCTAAAATTATTCCTAATATACTAAATAAACTAATGTTTAATAGTAATAGAATTGTCATTACAACTTCGTATAGTATAACTAATACACTTAAAGAAACAAGCAATATTTCTAATGGTGTAACTTCTTTTTCTCTTTTCTTATCCATATTTCAAACCTCCGCTATATTTTATCGCCCTATACTAATATTTAAGAGTAAACATTAATGTATAAGGCTTATATATATTACTTAATTTCAAAATTTAAAATCACTAAGCTGTAGCTTTGTTGGTATCCTGAATTATACTTAGAAATCCTTTTATACAATCTACAACACTCTCTATATGGTTTCTCATAACCACCAATTCATCTGAATACTGAGGATAGTGGTTTATTCCGTACTTACATAAAGGCAATATGTATGTTTCTGTTTCTGCTATGTATTCTTGCATTTTCTCTATGCTGAAAGCATTTGTCATTGTAGATATGTTATGACATCTGTCAGAAACTTTTATAAGTATAGCTCTAATATCATTCTTCATAGCTTCATAGTAGAGGTCTGTTGGAATGGATTTATTCTTAGTAACTAATATCACAACGTCAGTAACTTCTCTGCTTAATCCATAATCCATTATTAATTGACTTCTTGTAGTGTTACAATCTTCAATAACATCATGCAGTAAACCTGCTGTAAGGACTACTTCGTCATACACTTTAAGAGCTACTAACTCAGAAACAACTTTCATAGGATGTTCTACATAGTCTCCACCAGTTTTTCTCTTCTGACCATCATGTAGTTCTATAGCAACTTGTATAGCTTTAAGCATTTCCCAGTATTGTTTTCCTTTAGCAAAACCCTTTAAATACACCAATTCTTTGTGCATATCCATCACTCCTTATAGCATTTATCTTTTGTTTTCCTAATTGTATAAAAAAACAACTACAAGGTATATATATTAGCGGTTCTATAACGTCTGACTACTTAGCAATTGGGCGTACTCTTATGATATAGTTCCATCTATTACGGATCGCATTTTCAAGGTACTTAATGTCATAGTATCGGTCTTTACCTTTAAGTGAACCATCAGCATTTTTACTATTATTACTATATGGGTCATAAATCTCTACATAAAAGGTGTTGTCAGTTTCTATATATCCCTTTACTAAGACAAAATGACCATAAGAAGGAGAGTAATACAACCCTTCCCTTTCTGAGTAACTACCATAATTAAGGTAAGTGGCATTGATACAAAGAATACCTATTTCTCCCTTATCAATAACATCTTTGATTTCCTCTTTAACACCTAATATAAAATCTATGTTATAAGGCGTGCTGTAATCATTTAGGTAGTTTTGTACATTATCAGTAGTCCACCAACCGCCATTTACTGGATACCTTTTTCGAGCTTCATCTGCTGTATTGTGTAAGTCTTTATTAGCCCAATCCACTGCCATAGTTGCTACAGCAGGACCGCAGTTATTATTGCTGTATGAACCTGTATTCATTTGGTCAATATACCATTCATAATCTCTATTGTTAGAAAACCAAGAGTGTACGTAACCTTTAATTCCCCAACTTTTTAAAGTATCAAGGTTACAATATAATCTAAAGTAACTATTTAGATTTTTAGCCTTAAACTCTGGCGGGGCAATGTTTTCAGTAATGTACTCAACAAAGTAAGAAATATCATTCTTCTGGTTTTCTGCAAAGGAAGTATCTAATGTGTAGTAGTTTTTAAAGTTTTCTATATTGTTTTGTTCATCTAAATTGAGGTCATATTTCGTAAGGTAGAAATTTATGTAGTTTTGAATATTGTTATTTCTTTGTATAGTTCTATCTACTAATATATTATGTAATATTGTTTTAGCCTTTTGGGATTGTGCCTGAACAGTAGAATTATATATGTTATAACCTATATTGGATATTGATGATTGGTTCTGTATTGTTTCAGCGTGTACAATCGTACTAAAAATATTAGAACCTATAAGCGAAGATGTAATTAAGGACGTAAGTAAAAAAGCTCTTAATTTAATTTTCATTTTTAGAAATAATCTCCTTCTAATTAACTAATATTGTATGTTAATTATACGAATAATCGTTGACTACAGTCAATAAAACGAGATGGGGATAGTGTTTGATATAAATGGGTAAAATAAAAAAGCACCCGAAGGTACTTTCTGGTTCAAACTATATTTGTTTTAGTGATTTCTTTTCGTCTTCTGTGGCACAATACTCACATATTTTCTCGTTATTATCGTTTATGTACCATTCACAGTCATCAACTCTCATGGTGTCGCCACATCTACTACATTCATATTGAATATGGTGTAAAGGATTATGACCACATATAGTAGACCCCAAAACATCTTCCATTTCTTTCACTGTAATTTCTGAAACCTTAATTTCGGTTATTTCTCCATCGTCTATAGTCCCATATACTTCACTGTGCTTTCCAAGGATTTCTCCGAAGTTTACTTGTTGACCAACAGCGTCTTTAACTTCCTGCTCCTCAGCGATAAATATTCCTTCGACTGTTCCTTGTCTTCCACAGTCCCATCTAAATTTATATAACTTCTTCATCGTTTTTCCTCACTTTATCATTAGTATATTTACAGTTTTAGTAGAGTTTATATCTACCTATATAAGCTCCTGTATCTTGAAGGTATTTAGTTAGGTTCGTTAGGTCTCCCTCTTGAAGTTGACTATTTTTTATAGCATTGTAAAAAAGGAAGGCAGGTTGACTAAAATTCTTTTGAAAATTCAATCTCTTCATAACATAGTCGTACTGGTCTTTATCCATGTCTACCTTAGTAAGAGGTAGGTACTTTCTTTTATTAGCTCTTCCTACTAACATTGTGCAGAGGATAGCTACAAAGGCTATAGAAAGTATAATTAGAACGCATATTAATATAAACATTGCATTATTCCTCCTTAGATATAAAAAAAGGAGGGAATGTGTTATTCCGCTCCTCTTCTCTAATCATTAAACTCTTGCGTCTATTGATTTAGCTACAGCTTGAACTTTTGAAGTAGTAGCTTCTGATTTCTTAGGTGCTTCAACAGGCTTTGTGTTAGCTACAGAAGTATGAGCTTGTACAGCCATTGATTGAGCTACAAGAGAAGCCTGGCTATTACCTCCGCTTACTTTACCAGAAGCATTATAAGTCTTAGGAGCTACATCCTTTGCAGTTGACTTAACAAAAGTGTCCTTTCCCTGAGCTTGAACTTTAGTTTCAGCCTTCTTAGGTGCTTCAACTGGTTTCGCAGTAGTAGTAGCACTTACTTTCTTAGCTAAATTGACATTTGAATTATTACTTACAGCATTAATACTCATTATGTACCAATCTCCTTTTTCTTCATTAGTATACAGATAAAATATCCATAATTATATTATAACTAAACCATTGACTGTAGTCAATGGTTTAGTGTGACTATTGTCAATGAGTAAAAAAGAATACGCTATGCACAATACACAGCGTATTAATATATTACTTATTAGACTTAGTGGTTAACAAGGTATCTTTAGGAGTTTTACCATCGGATATATCTCTTATTAAGAAACTGTTAGGTAAATAGCGTGGACCTGCTGAACTGCAAGGCTTATTGATTATTTCATCTTTATAAACCATAGTAGTAGAAGACCCTCCATCAAGATTGGTTGCGTTTTCCGCTCCATACTCAATCATTATATCTTGAAGTTTCTTTATTGTAACTCCAACACTGCTTATCTGCCTTCCGTCAATTACAATAAGTAAAATAGCACCGTCTCTACGTTGTCCTATAGCTGTTCTTGGTTGAATTCCCCAACCACCGTCACCAATAATCTGAGTAGGCTGACCGTTTATTATAAGAGGAGGGGAGAATGATACAGCGTCTCGTACTTCCATTTCCTTAATCTCTTCTAAACTATAAGAGCCTATTACTAATTTATTGTCTTTCGTAAATCCTACAAGGTCAATTTTACTGTCAGTAGGAACTCCTAAGTATTTACCCTCCGATATTGTAAGACCATATGCTTGACCTCCATTACCATGTCCATTAGGGTCTGAGAAGCCTCCTGCATTTACTCCGCCAATAACCTTATATGATTTAGTCATATCAAGGAGCTTTTGCCCCATATCGCCTAATTGGTCGCTAACACCAACAAAAACCTTTGAAGGGTCGTGTACTATTAGTAACTTTCCTTGGTATCCGTCACCTTTAATATCAATCTTTTCAATAGTATTGTCGTGAGAGTAAGTCATTTCGTCCTCATTGTCCGTATCGCTTAGGCTGTCATACTCAGATGGACTACTTATGTTAATGTTGCTTAAATCTACTCTTTCTGTAGGTACTACAACTTTATTTCTGTTCATTATCATATCTATTTCTTCATCAGAAACAAACCAGTGTGCTAAGTATTTATGGTTCATGGTCTGCATAGCTGTTGTTACCCATAAGTCCTTTAATTGGGTATAAGGACTATGGAATATAACCATAAATGCAATTCCTGATAAAACTATAAAAACTAAAAACGTTCCTAACAGAATTCGCAAAAACTTTTTCATTTGTGTTACCTCCCTGTAACTATTACGAATCTATATACAGTATATCTGAACATGGACAAAAGTCAATACAAAAAGCGATTATCTATTGACTAATAAAAATAAATCAAAAAGTTGTTGACAGTAGTCAACGAAGGTTGTATTATTTAAATATACCAAGGACAACGACACAATAAGTTACATAAATGTAAGGAGTTGAAAAAATGAATAAGAAGAAGTTGATAACAAAAGGAATTATAACTGCAATAGCGTGGACTATCTACTCAACAGTAGAAAAAATATATAGCCCAGTATTCACAAATGAGATGGCTGTTCAGCAACTTAATAATACAAATAGTTCATTTACGAACTACCAATTATGGCAGAACTTCTGGAATTACGGATACGGAATATTAGCAATATTGACTGTACTATTCTTTGTTAAAGACATAATAGGTGTAATTAAGAAAAGTACAAGTGAAACGGATGAAATAGAAACAAGTAAAAAAATAGATAATGAACAAATATAAGATGAATGGGAGAGATGTAAAATGAAAATTAGAAAATTAGGTGTATTAATAGGTATGGTGGCTATGTCTTCAACAATGTTAACAGGGTGTTTTATGAAACCTTATGATAAACCAGAATTTGTAACAGTAAATCCTAACCAATCAGCTTTCGTAATACCTTTAGTTGGGGACGCTTCTGACCAAGGAGCTTTTTCATCAGAAGAAATGTTAAAGAAAACTTTAGTTGCGACTAAAGAAATTCAAGTCCCTCATAGATGGGTACAAACAGGTAGAATGACTGATGATGGTGAATACAGAAAGTCTGCTACAGTAATATTAGTTGACCGTTCTCCTATAAGTAGAAGTTGGACACCTGATGACAAAACAGGAACAGACGCTAAGAACCAAGCAATTAGAGCAGAAACTAAAGAGAGTATTGGGTTTACTGCAAGTATGAGTTTGACCGCTCAGATCGATGAAAATGATAGTGTTAAGTTCTTATACCACTACAACAATGGTTCGCTTGCTCAAATTCTTGATGGAGAAATAAGAGACAGAGTTGCAGGAGACTTCAATGAACAATGTTCTAAATATACTTTGACAGACTTATTAATTCACAAAGAAGATATAATGAAGGCTCTAAGAGATGATGTCCAAACTTACTATAAAGTTAGAGGTATAAACATAACTAATATAAGCTTACATGACCAACTTACTTATGATAATAAGAATATTCAAGAAGCTATAGATAAAACATTCTCTGCTCAAAAGGATTATGAAGCTCAAAAGGCTACTAACTTAAAGAATATTGAAAAAGCACAAGCAGACGCTAAAGCTCTTGAAGCTCAAAAGGGCAACCTTGACGCTCAAATTAAGATGAAACAAATAGAAGTTGAAGCTACAAAGGCACAAGCTATGCTTGAAATGGGCAAGAACTGGAAACCAAGTGTTATCGGTGGAAACTCATTATTCAATATGCCATTACCTACTGAATCAGCAGATAAGAAATAGAAGTTAATATAAGACCAGTATCTCATTTAGGGGTACTGGTTTTGTACTAAAGAGAGGGTGTTGTATATGAATAGCTTGTTAGAAGAGCAATATAAACTGTTTAAGGATATTTTAATGAGAGAACTTACAGAAGATGAAAAATACTTAGTAAGAAATAGCTTTCAGAACGGTTATGGTGCAGGGAAAGAGAAAATGAGAGAAGACATAATTGAGAAAATCAAGAGAATTTAAAGGTGTGGTGATATAAATATGATGGAAAAAGAGAAGGTTTTAGGAGTTATATCTGAATATGAAGACATTAAAAGAGAAGCAAAAGAAATAGTTATAGAACATTTAACTGTTACAGAAGGGAAGCTTCCTATAAATTTTGATCTCGAAGAGGTACTTGTAGATGAAGACGATATAACCTTAATATACACTACAGGTTGCAGAGGTTCTTATGATAGAGAACATTATTATTGTCCAACTGAGTGTCTATGTAATGATAACTGGAAAGAAGAACTAATAAACACCTTAGCAGAGAAGAAGAAAAAAGAAGAAGAGGATAAGTTAGAGGTTCAAAGACAAAAGGAGCTTAAAAAGGTTGAAGATGAAAAGGCAACATTATTAAAACTTAAAGAAAAGTATCCTGAATTATAAGAACAAATGGAAATGGAGGTAATATTATATGACGCAAGTTAAAATATTTAGTTCTACGAATAATAATGAAAATGGCTTAGAAAATCAGATAAATATTTGGCTAAGAGAAAATCCCAATATTGAAATAACTGGCAAGTTACAGTCCCAAAGTGGTAGATATGACAGACAGGTGGTTATAACAATATTCTACAAGTGTTTGGAACGGTAAGATAGCATGTTAAGAGAAACTAAACACGACTATCAAAACTGCTTAGTAGGAAATTTCTACAATAGTGCTGTTAATGGTACATATAGTTCTTGGAATGATTTTAAGAACTATCATTATGGATTTACAAAGGATGACGCTACATTTGAACATTATGACGACACATACCACTTCGTTTTTAGGTATGATATTCACAAGAATGAAGACGAGAAGTATACCCTTGAAATATGTATGATGTTTCAAAGAAAAGGCATTTATTCACATATATATGTGAAGAACATCACAGCAGAGGAACTGGATACAGAAGTAAATCTCTGGCTGAAAGGAAGATTGAAGTACCTAAAAGGATTATGGGCTGAAATTGATATAGAAAAATAAATATTAAAAATAGAAGGGATGATGTACATGGCTAAGAAAGAAGTTAAAGATATATTGAAATTATTAAAAAAAGCAGAAAGTTTAAAAGAGGTATTTGGTGCAGACATTACAATAGCTGAAATCATAGAGAAGTTAAAAATTGAAGAAAAGAATGAAGAAAATGTAACCCAATTTAAATTTGAGGATTTAAGAGATTTTCTGATAGCTAAACTGATAAAAAATCTTATAAAAAGAAATGTTATAGAAGATGTAAAACCTGTCACTTTAAAAGTTTTAGATAGAGCTGATTTAAAAGATATACTTGAAAAATACTCAGATAGTCTTTTTTATGTAGATGACTGTTCAGACAAAGAACAAAATACTGCATATCTATTCTACAATGATGGTGGTGGCGGTGACGCATTTGAATACTTACAACAATGTATCAAAGCGTCAACAGATAAATGGGGATTAGATAAAAACATTAATGACTTTCCTAAAAAGCCTAAAGACATATCTATTGAAGATGTTAAATGTGATTGGCTTTATAAGAGAAATTGTGATGGTTATGATTGTTATAACCAAACTGGGTCAGTAATTGAAATATTAGAAAGAAAATATAGAGATGAAAGCATGTTAGAATATGCAACTGTGAAAAAGATGTATGACTTCATGGTGTCTCCAACGGACTTAGACGAGGACAATGAAGTTCAATGGTTAGAAGTTAAAAGGGTAACTCCTGCTCCTACTGAAATAGAGTTTTTCTTATTGATGTGGAAATACTTCTCAGAAGGAAGATATTAGTCCAATATCTACATCTTATACTACGCAATAATTGAGTATTGTGTAGTATAAGTATTGCCAATAAAGAAAACCCATTGGGAGTGGCTAAAATGATAAATGTTATATTTTTTTTATGGATTTTGGGAATGACAGTTATGTTAATGCTTTTATTTCATAGTAAATATCTTGATGATAAACTTATTAAAAATAAAATTGTTCTAAGGGCTTTTAAATGTATGTCATTGATGTCAATAATAGGAGTTATTTATGTAGGAATGAATTATTTCTTTACTCAATTAATTTATAAAATATAAGGGGGTTAAGCTATGTCAAAAGTTATTTGTTGCAATTTAGAATGTAAAAATTATAATGACGGTCAATGCACAAAAGAAACAATCGAAATGAGTTCAAGGTACATGGAAGATAGCGATGGAAAGTCGTACTACATACACTACTGCACTGATGAAGAATAAAAACAATAATTTAGATTAGAAAGAAGTGATAACTATGGCGAAAATCATAAAAATGAATTCAGTAAAATACAACAACTTTGTTAACTACGAATGGGATTTAACGTTGATAGAAAAGAATGATAAATACCTGATAGGTAAGGGCGAAGTTAATAGAAAATTAGTTCATAATGGAAAGAATACAGTATTTTCTTTTGAAAATCCATCTGTTGAGTTTTATCCATTTGGAGAGTTTTTTACATTGAGTATTGAAAAAACACCAAATAATGATTTTAACTACTATTGCAATATATGTATGCCACCTAAGTTGGCAGATAGTCTTCTTTCTTTTGTAGATTTAGACCTTGACCTTATTAAACTGCCAGGTGAGGGATGGAAAGTAGTTGATGAAGATGAATTTGAAATCAACTCTAAGAAGTATAACTATCCTCAATGGCTAATAGATAAAACAATAGAAGAAAAGGATAGATTATTAGATCGGATTAGTAAAAGAGTATTTCCATTCGATGGAACAATAGAAGCTATTCTTTTGGATAGTAATAAATAATTAAACTAAAAGGAGGTTTGAGTTATATGGATAATGATTTATGGTGTAATGAATATGGCTGTTGGTGTTATGAAGTTGAAGAAGTAACAGAAGATACATATACTTGCCACAGAGATTGTGTTAATTGTTGCATGTGTGAAAAAGTAGAATAGAGCTACATTTCAAATGATTATTAAGGAGGAGCTTGTATGAAGTTTACATTGATTACACAAGAGATAGAAAGACATGACACTCCTAATAACAGCAGTGTTAATTATAGAATAAAGTCTATTAATAAAGTTGTTTTAGGTTTTATGAGTTCTCAATATAAGCCTGAAAAAGAAGAGGTTATAAAGTTTGGTAATGAAAATTATGAAGTCGTAAAGGTTATAAGAGTTGTAAAGAGAGACCATGAGGAATTTTTTGTACAAGTAGTACCTTACAACACAAGCAGATTTGAAAGCTACGGAAGTAATTCATGGTATGAGGACATTCCATTAGTTATAGATATAGAGTAATAAATAAACTATAAAGTTTAAAAGATAACTTTAACAAAGCAGTCATTTATGGCTGTTTTTTTGTTGAAAAATTTATCAAAATACGTTGACTGTAGTCAACACAGAATGTATACTTATAAGTGAGGTGGTAAGTATGAAATTAACACACGATAAGTTTGTTGAAATATTGGCGGTTATAGCTTTAATATCACTATTTGTAGGGTTATTTACGAAGAATGTATACGGAGCTAAC
>Ga0183101_1000180_pt5 | contig 11602 bp, 10 predicted proteins | sample Biomet3_FD_127790 | JGI IMG/M metagenome (GOLD analysis project Ga0183101, IMG submission 127790) | Microbial communities from bioreactor (seeded with sewage sludge) at LBNL, California, USA - Biofuel metagenome 3 | ecosystem: Engineered > Bioreactor > Anaerobic > Unclassified ... | reverse complement strand
GCGAATCCGCCAGAGCAACCCGACCCCCCTGTCGTAGTCGTTTTGCGGGCCGCGGGGGGGGCGTTAAAGCTTTTCGCTTATGCGCGGCGGAAAGTCACTGATAGATGGGATACTGGCTGCAAAGGGCGCTGACCTCGGTGCGCACCTGCTCGGCGGAGCCCTCGAAATCCCGGGCAACCATGCCCATCCACCGGCCGATCTGAACCATCTCCGGCTCCTTGAAGCCGCGGGAGGTGGCGGCGGGAGTGCCGACGCGGATGCCGCTGGTGACGAAGGGCTTCTCCGGGTCGTTGGGGATGGCGTTTTTGTTGACCGTGATATAGACCTCGTCCAGACGGCGCTCCATCTCCTTGCCGGTGATGTGGAAGTTCCGGACATCCACCAGCATCAGGTGATTGTCCGTGCCGCCGGAAACCAGGCGGAAGCCCTGCTTCATCAGCTCCTCCGCCAGCGCGGCGGCATTCTTAACGATCTGGGTCTGATAGGTCTTGAACTCGGGGCGCAGCGCCTCGCCCAGGCAGACTGCCTTGGCGGCGATGACGTGCATCAGCGGGCCGCCCTGCGTGCCGGGGAACACGGCGGAGTTGATCTTTTTGAAGATCTCGTCGTCGTTGCACAGGATCATGCCGCCCCGGGGACCCCGCAGCGTTTTATGGGTGGTGGTGGTCACCACGTCCGCATAGGGGATGGGAGAGGGGTGAAGTCCCGTGGCTACAAGACCGGCGATGTGGGCCATATCTACCATCAGATAGGCGCCCACGCTGTCGGCGATCTCCCGGAATTTGGCGAAGTCGATCACCCGGGGATAGGCGGAGGCGCCCGCCACGATCATCTTGGGCTTGCACTCCTGCGCCGCGGCGTAGAGCTTGTCGTAATCAATGGTTTCCGTCTCGTCGTTCAGGCCGTAAGGGACAATGTTGAAGAGCTTGCCGGAGATGTTGACCGGACTGCCGTGGCTCAGGTGTCCGCCTGCCGGCAGACTCATGCCCATGACCGTGTCGCCGGGCTTTACCAGAGCCATGAACGCGGCCAGGTTCGCGTTGGCGCCGGAGTGGGGCTGGACGTTGGCGTGTTTTGCGCCAAACAGCTGGCAGGCGCGGGTCCGGGCCAGCTCTTCGGCGATGTCCACCGCGTAGCAGCCGCCGTAGTAACGCTTGCCGGGATACCCCTCGGCGTACTTGTTGGTCAGGCAGGTGCCCATTGTCAGCATGACCGCCTCGCTGACGATATTCTCCGACGCGATCAGCTCAATGTTGCGGCACTCACGGGCAAACTCCTCCCGGACAGCCGCGCCCAGTTCCGGATCATGGGACGCAATGTAATCCATGGTTTCCTGAATCATGGCGATTCCTCCTTTAGTCCTGTTGAAATTGATAGCGCACAATGGGGTGACGGGCCGCCTCCACCTCGTCCAGGCGGCGCACCGGCGTATGCTTCGGCGCGTCGTGCAGCGCCTGGGGATCGGTCTCCGCCTCTTTCCGCAGGGCCTCAAACACCGCGCAGACCTCGTCCATCGTCTCCTTGGACTCGGTTTCGCAGGGCTCGATCATCAGCGCCTCGTGGACGATCAGCGGGAAGTACATCGTGGGCGGATGGATGCCGCTGTCCAGAAGCCCCTTGGCGATGTCCATGGCGGAAACGCCTGTTTTTTGATGGAGCTGGTCCAGCGTCATGACAAACTCGTGCATACAAAACTCATGATACGCCATTTCGTAATTCTTGGCAAGACGCGCCATCATATAATTCGCGTTCAAAACGGCGTTTTCCGCCGCCTGAGGCAGCTGTTCCCGGCCCAGCGTCAGAATATAGGCCAGGGATTTGACGATCACGGTGAAGTTGCCGGCAAATCCCCGGACCCGCCCGATGGAGTTCCTGGGGGTCACGAACCGGAATTTTTCACCGTGCTTCTCCGCCACGGGGCCGGGCAGGAAACGGCACAGCGCCTCCTTGCAGCACACGGGGCCGGAGCCGGGGCCGCCGCCGCCGTGGGGCGCGGCAAACGTCTTGTGGAGATTCAGGTGGCACACGTCGAAGCCCATGTCGCCGGGACGCACCACGCCCACCACGGCGTTCAGGTTGGCGCCGTCGTAGTAGCACAGGCCGCCCGCGGCGTGGACGATCTCCGTGATCTTGAGGATGTTCTTGTCGAAGATGCCCACCGTGTTGGGATTGGTCAGCATCAGTCCGGCGGTATCGGGCCCCACCGCAGCCCGAAGCGCCGTCAGGTCAACGCAGCCGTCGGGGCCGGACGGGATATTCACCACGTCGAAGCCCGCCATCCGCGCGGAGGCGGGATTGGTGCCGTGGGCGGAGTCCGGAACGATGATCTTTGTGCGCAGAGAATCCTTGCGGGCGGTGTGATACGCCTTGATGAGCAGCAAACCGGTGAATTCGCCGTGGGCGCCGGCGGCGGGTTGAAGCGTCACGCCGTCCATCCCGGTGATGGTTCCAAGCGCCTGCTCCATGCGCCACAGCACCTCCAGCGCGCCCTGCGAGGCGGCGTCGCCCTGCAGGGGGTGCAGGCGCGTGAAGCCCGGCAGCGCCGCCAGTTCCTCGTCGATCTTGGGATTGTATTTCATGGTGCACGACCCCAGAGGATAAAAACCGTCGTTGACGCCGTGGACGCGGTCAGAGAGCTGCTTGTAGTGCCGGGTCAGCTCGTTTTCACTGACGTGGGGCAGGCGCAGCGGCAGCGCCCGCCGCTCTTTCAGGGAAACCTCCGGTACGTCGCACTCCGGCAGAAGCGTCATGTGCTGGCCCGGATCGCCCCGTTCAAAAATCAGCTTCATTTGCCCAGCACCTCCTTTACGATTTCCACGGCCTGGTCCAGTTCGGTCCGGGTCACGACCTCTGTGGCGCACCACAAAATGCCGCCCTCAACAGGGAGCCCGCCCAGAATACCGGCCTTTTCCAGAGCCTTTTCAATAGCCGCGGCGGTCCTGGCGTCGCAGGCGGTGACAAATTCGTGGAAGTATTCGCCGCGGTAGAGGAGGGGCAGGCCCGCCCGCTTCAGTTCTCCGGCGAGATAGTGTGCCTTGGACATGGACAGTTCCGCAGCCCGGCGCAGCCCGTCGGCGCCCATGGCGCTCAGGTACAGGCCCGCCGTGAAGGCGCACAGCGCCTCGTTGGAGCAGATGTTGGAGCTGGCCTTTTCCCTGCGGATGTGCTGCTCTCGGGCAGTCAAGGTCAGGACGTAGCCGGTCTTTCCGTCCACGTCCCGCGTCTGGCCCACGATGCGGCCGGGCAGATGGCGCATCATGTCGTGGGTGGCGGTCATAAAGCCCAGATACGGGCCGCCGAAGGCGGTGTCCAGCCCCAGCGGCTGTCCCTCGCCCACGGCCACGTCGGCGCCGCACTCGGCGGGCGTTTTCATCAGGGCGCAGGCGATGGGGTTTACGCCCATGACGAACTTCGCCCCGGCGGCGTGGACCAGTCCGCCCAGCTCCGCGGCGTCCTCCAAAAGACCGAAGTAGTTGGGCTGCTGAAGATAGAAGCAGGCGGCGTCATCGCCCAGCGCCGCTTTCAGCGCCGCCTTGTCCGTCCGTCCGTCCTTGGCGGGGAGAACCGTCAGAGACGTGCCGGAGCCAAAGCAATAGGTGCGCATGACGGCGATGACCTGGGGATTGACGGTGGCGGAGACATAGGCCCGCGTGCGCTTCCGCTCCAGGCACATGGTAATGGATTCCGCGGCGGCGGTGGCCCCGTCGTAAACGGAGGCGTTGGACACATCCATGCCGGTCAGCTCGCAGAGCATGGTCTGGTATTCAAAGATGGACTGGAGAATGCCCTGGCTGATCTCCGCCTGATAGGGGGTATAGGCTGTGACCAGCTCTTCCCGGGAGGTGATGGACTTCACCACCGCGGGGATGTAGTGGCGGTAGGAGCCGGCGCCCCGCAGACAGGTTTTGAAAACGCGGTTTTTCTCCGCCAGCTCCGTGACCGCGGCCCGGACTTCCAACTCGCTCATCTCATGCGGGAGATCCAGCTCCCGGACAAACATCTTTTTCGGCACATTGGCGTAGAGATCCCGAATGCTTCGGACGCCGATGGCGTCCAGCATCTCCCGCTGAACCTCCGGGGAGTTGGGAACGTAACTGCCCATCCCTTACGCCTCCTCGTGCGTAACTGCTTCGTAGGCCGCCGCGTCCAGCAGTTCCTCAGTGGCGGAGACCTTTTCAATCCGGGCGATCCAGGCGCCGTAGGGGTCTTCGTTCAGCTTTTCGGGCGCGTCCAGCAGATCCTCGTTCACCGCGGCCACTGTGCCGCTGACGGGGGAGATCACGTCGGAGACGGCCTTCACGGACTCCACGTCGCACAGCGTCTCGCCTGCGGTCACGGTGTCGCCCACTACGGGCAGGTTTACAAAGACCAGATCGCCCAGCTGATCCTGAGCAAAATCGGAGATGCCCACCAGGGCGTCGGTTTCCGTTTCCATCTTGACCCATTCGTGGGTACGGGTGTACTTCAGTTCGGCGGGAAATTTCATAGCGTTGTTCCTCCTGTCAAATATTTGGATGCGGCTTTTGCCGCTGCGGCTGACTCAGCGCTGAATCTTATAGAACGGAAGAGGGACGATCTCCGCTTCGATGCGGCGCCCGCGGACGTCTGCCTCCAGCTTTGCGCCCTCGACCGCCTCCTCGACGTTCACATACCCCATGGCGACGCTCTTTTTTAAAAACGGACAGTAGGTGCCGGAGGAAATCCAGCCGATTCTGCGGCCGTCCGGCGCGTACAGATCGCAGTGCTCCCGGACGATGCCCCGGCCCGTGACCTCCAGACCGACGCGGCGGATCTTCGGCGCGCCGCGGGCGATAATGGCGTCACGGCCGATGAAATCCTTGCCGTCCAGCTTGCAGGGAAGCCCGGCCTCCTTGGGGGAGATGCCCTCGTCCATTTCGTGGCCGTAAAGAGGCATTCCGGCCTCCAGGCGCAGCGTGTCCCGCGCGCCAAGTCCGCAGGGGATCAGCCCCTGATCGGCTCCGACGGCCAGCAGCGCGTTCCACAGGTCCACGGCGTCCTCCGCCCGGCAGTAGATCTCATAGCCGAACTCGCCGGTGTAGCCGGTCTGGGAGACGATGGCGCGGATCTCCCGGCCGCCGGGCAGACGGAGAAGGGAATCCTCGCAGAAGTGATAGTATTTGGCGGGGATGCCGCTCTCCTCGCAGATACGGCGGAGAATGACGTCCGAGGCGGGGCCCTGGAGCGCCAGCTGCGCCACTGCATCGGAAATATCGCGGTACTCCACGTCGCCGCTCACATGGCGCTCCACCCAGGCGGCGTCCTTGTCGTGATTGCCGGCGTTCACCACCAGCAGATAGCGGTCCGCTGCCCGGCGGTAGATCACGAGATCGTCCACGATGCCGCCGTTTTCGTTGCAGAACATGGCGTATTTAACCTGCCCGTCCGTCATCTTGGAGATGTCCGCCGTGACGAGCCGCTGGAGGTTTTCCACCGCGGCGGGTCCTTCCAGCGTCAGCTCCGCCATGTGGGAGACGTCGAAGAGACCGGCCTTGGTGCGCACAGCCATGTGCTCCGCGATCACGCCGGTGGGATACTGCACCGGCATAAGGTAGCCGCCGAACTCCACGATCTTTCCGCCGGCATCCACATGGGTTTGATAGAGCGGGGTCTTCTTTTCCATAAAAACTGCCTCCGTTTCAATAAAATCCACAAAAAAGGACAGGGACATAAGGCTATCTTTCTTTAAAGACACCCTTACGTCTCTGTCTCTTTACCTGAGAGATTCCTGACCGCATCTTTGCGGCCGGTTGCCCCTTCGGTGCATTTCTGCTCTCCAGAGTTCCGTCCCGGTTCAGTCCGTCCGCCGCGGCGGAGCATCCTGAACCGTTCATCCGGGGATGAGACCGTGGAAGACGGTCTGTTTGTCTGCTCCTACCTTACCAAAAACTGCCTGCCGTGTCAAGAAGAGAATAGGTACTACCATGCCAAAAACCCGAAAAAATTTCCCCGAACATTCGTCGGAATGCCGGGGAAACGATTGCGTGTCCGCCTGTTCATTCGGGCCGCGCGGGAGTGCCGTCCTCGTAGAGACAGTTCTCCGTCACCACCCAGGGAATGGGGCAGTCCAGCGTCTCCACAGGGATCTCGTCCCGCATCAGCCGCTCCCGGCACACCATCACCGCGGCGGCGCGGTAGCCGGAGAGAAACCGGTCGTAATAGCCGCCGCCACGGCCCAGCCGCCGGCCCGCGCGGTCGCAGCTCAGGCAGGGGATCACGGCAAAGTCGATCTCGTCCGCCGCCACGGCGGGGCACTCCGCCCGGGGCTCCGGAATCCCGTAGGCTCCGGGGACGAGCTGGGAGAGAGCGGTGATCTGCCGCGGTTCCATCAGCCCCGGACCGGTACACAGGGGAACGCAGAGCGTCCGGCCCGCCCGCAGGGCTTCCTCCAGAATGGGCCGGGTGTCGATCTCCAGACCCGTGCCCACAAAACAGAACACGCTCCGTGCCGAACGATAGTCCGGCAGCGCCAGCACCCGCGCGGTGATTTTGGCGCCGGACTCGCTCCGATAGCGGTCGGAGAGCGTCCGCTCCACCGCCCGGACCGCTGCCCGCGCCTGCTTTTTTTCCTCAGCCTTTGTCAAGTTTCCTCGCTCCTTCCGTCAGTTCGCCGCCGTCCGCGGCCTTTTTTCCAAAGCGGATGGCGTCCATGCCGTATTTTCCGCGGATTCCGTCCATGGCCAGCTCCAACTTTTCCCGCCGCTCCCGGTCGGAGGGGTCCGCCGCGAACAGATCCTCCTGCTCGAAGGTCTCCCCGGAGGGCGTCAGACTGATGGCGGTGACTGTCAGCATCCGGATGGGAGCGGGCGGCTTCCAGGCGGAGTTCAAAAGCTCCATGGCACCCCCGGACAATTCGCGCATCAGATGGGTGGGAGAGGAGAACTGCTTTTGACGGCTGATCGTTTTAAAGTCAGGCGTACGCAGGGTCAGCTGGACGCCCCCGGCGTACATCCCGCAGCGGCGCAGCCGCACCGCCACGCTGTCCGCCAGCAGATCGATGCCGGAGCGCGCCTGATCCCGGGTGGTCAGGTCCCGGGAGAAGGTGGTGCCGCTGCCCACCGACTTGACCGGCTCCCGATCGTACCGGGAGCGCACGGGCTCATGTTCCAGCCCGTTGGCATAGTCCCAGAGCTGCCGTCCCATTTTGCCCAGCAGCGTCTCAGGCACTTCCGGCGGACAGGCCGCCAGCTCGCCCACGGTGCGGATGCCGTGCTGCTCCAGCGCCTGCCGCGCGGCCCGTCCCGCAAACAGGAGCACGCCCACCGGCAGAGGCCAGACGATGGCCCGCCAGTTTTCCCGGGAGATCACCGTGGTGGCGTCGGGCTTTTTATAGTCGCTGCCCAGCTTGGCAAAGACCTTGTTGAACGAGACGCCCACCGACAGCGTCAGGCCCAGCTCCCGTCTGACCCGTCCGCGGATTTCGTCCGCAATCTCCTTGGGGTCGCCGCCGAAAAGATGGGCCGAGCCGGTCAGATCCAGCCAGCTCTCGTCGATGCCGAAGGGCTCCACCAGGTCGGTATACTGTCCGTAAATGTCGTTGACCTTTTTGGAATAGCTCCGGTACAGCTCGTGGTGGGGCGGCAGCAGCACCAGAGAGGGACACTTTTTCCGGGCCTGCCAGATCGTCTCCGCCGTGACGATGCCCAGGCGCTTTGCCGGTTCGTTTTTGGCCAGAATGATGCCGTGGCGGGAGGCCGGGTCGCCGCAGACGGCCGTGGGGACCTCCCGCAGATCGGGGTGGGAGAGAAGCTCCACAGAGGCAAAAAAGCAGTTCAGATCGCAGTGGAGAATGATGCGGTCCTGTTCTTCGGTCATGGCGGCAGCCCTCCTTTTCTCTCAGGATACCACGCTCCCGGCGGAATTTCCAGAGGGAGGACGGGCTGCGGCCGGCTCAGCCGAAAAAGCCGTCCGGCTGGTGATGCTCGTCAAAGAGATGGTTGTAAGCCGCCAGCCGATACTCCTCGTACAGCTTCTGCGTGTCCTCCGGGAGCTGGGTTTCGTCGGCGGTCACGGTTCCGTCGTCGGTGATGAAGCCCACGGTAGTGGCCACCGGCAGCTTTTCCATCAGCTGGGCGTGGAGCTTTTCATATCCCGTCAGCGGGAAACCGGCCAGCTCCGCTGTCAGCGTACCCAAGTAGTTGGAGCTGATGACCAGTCCGTCCTCCTCGGGGATGTCGTAATTGGCCCAGATGAAGAAGGGGACGCCGTACTGCTGGAGCACCTCCTGCGTGGAGCGGTCGTCCAGCTTTTTCCCGTACAGGTCCTCATAAAAGCTGTTGCCCAGGGGCGGCTGATGATCGCCGAAAAAGACGATCATCGTGCGCTCAGAGCTGCTTTGATAGTGCTCGATCAGCTCCCGGATGGCGTCGTCGCTCTCCTTCATCAAAGAGAAGTACTGCGTGGAGGCGGAGCCCAGATTGGCGGGCTGCCCGGAAAGAGAGACCGACTTTTCAAGATTGTTCCACCCCTGCGCATAACCGCTGTGGTTCTGGATGGTGACGTTGAAGAGAAAGAGGGGGCCGTCGGTCTCGTCCGTCATGCGGTAGAGCTGCTGATAGTCGCTGGAATCGCTGATATAGCTGCGGATATACTGGGGGTTTTGCACGTCCTCCTGATAGTGCTGCTCCGCAAAGCCCAGCCAGGGATAGACGGAGGTGCGGTTCCAGCCGGAGGAGAGATAGGGGTGGAAGGCGACGGAGCGATAGCCCAGCGCGTTGGCCTGAGACACCAGGGACTTTGCGCCGTTGTACAGATAGAGCTGATAGGCGACGGTGGAGGAGGGGAGAAACGCCAGAGAGTCGCCGGTGAGATACTCAAACTCCACATTGGCGGTGCCGCCGCCGGTGACGGGAGAGATCATGGTGCCCTTGACGGTGTTCTCCTTCATGGAATGGTAGTAGGACAGGGGGTCTGAGGTGAGCTGAAGAGTGGGAAACTCGGCTGTCAGGTCCGCGAAGGACTCGTTCATCACCACGATCAGGTTGGTGGGCTGCTGCGCTCCGGCATAGGCAGAGGTCACGTCGCTGCCGTCCGTCTCCTCCGCGATTTTCTGAACGGCGTCGGAGGAATAGCCCTCAGGTCTGGAGACAAAGCTGTACCGCAGGGCGGCCATAAAGTTCAGAAGAAAGCCGTTGGCCTGGGTTTTCCACTGCTGGGCGTAAATGCCGATCTGGGGCAGCATACCGGTGAAGAAAAACACATAGCAATAGACGGCGATGGCGGCGCTGGAGGCAATCACCGACCATTTGGGCAGCCTTTGCCGCCGTTTGGGGCGGAACAGGCGGTCAGCCAGCTCCAGAAGCACCCAGTATCCGGCCAGAATCCCCGCGGCGATCCAGATGTTTCGGTCGGGGGCATAGCTGAAGTCTCCGGCCACGTTCATGGCGGTGCGGATGCAAAGAAGGTCGCAGGGGAAGATGGTGCGCCCCCGGAAAGTGAGCACGTAGTGATTGGCAAGGCCGAAGAAAAAGGACGCCAGCACGGCGGTCCGGGCAGCGCGCCCCTTCCGGCCGATGGCCATGCGCGCGATCCAGAACACCACGTAATACCACACCAGATTCAGCGCCACCTGCTCCGCGGTCAGGCTGTCGAACGGATTGTTGTTGTTCAGCACCTCCACCATCAGATAAGATGCCCACGGTCCCAGAAGAAAGACCGCGCGGGAGGCGTTTTCCGGATTGCGCATCCAGCGGGGAATGCCAAAGCGGCGGCGGGCGGCTTCGGTTTGCGGTCCCGCGTCCGTCTCGTCGGACAACTCCGGCGCGCCGGGAATCTGCGGAATAGGGCGGGGCTGTTCCTCGGGCGCGGGCTCGCCGCCGGAAAAACTGGGTTCCATAACAATTCCTCCCAACAAAATCGGAACAAAACGAACCGAAAAAACGGCAGACGCCGCTCACCGCAGCGCCTGCCGACAGGGTCAGAAAACTCTTATTTGTGCAGCAGGGGAGACAGAGGCTTGTAAATCAAAAAGCACAAGCCAACGTCCAGCAGGCCTTTTGCGAAGGTAAAGGGCATATTGAACGTCACAAGGCAGCCGAGAAGGCCGTTGACCGACGGATTGATGGCCTGATACATCCCCACGATCTGATCAATGGGCATAAACTTGGCGTAAATGGGATAGGTGAGGAAGTAATTCACCGGCACGCTGAGAAGCGCCATGGCCGCCGCGCCCACAAGTGAGCCGATCAGCGCGCCGCGGCGGCTCTTGTGATGATGGAACTGCTGATAGATCCAGCCGGCGGAAAAGACGAAGATCGCGCCCAGCATAAAATTGCACAGCTCGCCCACGCAGCCGGTGGTGGTGCGCAGGCAGTTGATGAGGTTTTTGATGAGGCACACGGCCACGCCGTACCAGGGTCCCAGGCTGAACGAGGCCAGCAGGGCCGGAAGCTCCGACACGTCCAGCTTGATGAACACCGGCATGAACGGAACGGAAAAGTCCACGAACATTAATACGGTGGCGACGGCGGAGAGCATGGCGGTAACAGTGATGCGATGAGTTCTGGTCCGGCCCGCGGTGCGGGCGACCGTCTGTGCGTTGGGTTCTGACATAAAAAACAACACTCCTTTAATTTGCTTGAAAAACACCTTGAAACGCAATGCCTCCCAAGGTGAACAAGCAACAAAGGAGCACCTTTGCCGCACACCATCTTCTTCCATCCAGACTGTAACTGTCGGTCCCGGAGTTGCACCGAGTCAGCGGACACGCTTGCGCGCATCCGGTCGCGGACTTTACCGCCGGTGGGGAATTGCACCCCGCCCTGAAGACACACTATCCAATTGTTTTTCTGGGGTAAGTATACGATAGATGGAGAAAAATTGCAAGAGGAAAATTCCTCTTTACAAAAAAGAACAAATGTTCTACAATGAAGAGGCAAATTCTGGAAGGGTGTGAGATACAGATGCGCGGAAGACAATCAGCCTGCTGTTTCACCGGTCATCGGCCCGGAAAACTGCCCTGGGGCTATGACGAGCGGGACGCCCGCTGCACGGAGCTCAAGCGTCGGCTGCGGGACGCGGTGGACGCCGCCTATGAGGAGGGCTACCGCCATTTTCTTTGCGGCATGGCCATGGGCTGCGACCTTTATTTCTGTGAGTGTGTTCTGGCGCTGCGCGCACAGCACCCGGATGTGACGGTGGAGGCGGCGATCCCCTGCCCGACTCAGGCGGGAGACTGGCCGGAGGAGGCTCGCACCCGCTATCGTGCGCTGGTCTCCGCCTGCGATTATGAGACGCTGGTCTCCGCCCGATATACCGCCGAGTGCATGCAGCGCCGGGACCGCTATATGGTCGATCACGCCTCACTTCTCATCGCGGTCTACGACGGGACTCCCGGCGGGACTCAGTACACCATTCAGTATGCGATGCGCCGGGGCGTGGAGATCGTGGACCTGCCTGTGACCGTGTCCGGTGGGGCGGAGCAGAAGCCAATATTACAGCCGCGATAATTTTTGTTGAAATATATTGACATTTCTCAAAATTGTGTTATTGTATTACTCGATTAAGACAAACGTACAATCATCAGGACCCCCCCCCCCCCCCCCCCCCCCCCCCCCCCCGGGGGGGGGGGGGCGGGGGGCGCGCG
>Ga0183101_1000335_pt1 | contig 11605 bp, 9 predicted proteins | sample Biomet3_FD_127790 | JGI IMG/M metagenome (GOLD analysis project Ga0183101, IMG submission 127790) | Microbial communities from bioreactor (seeded with sewage sludge) at LBNL, California, USA - Biofuel metagenome 3 | ecosystem: Engineered > Bioreactor > Anaerobic > Unclassified ... | reverse complement strand
AAAAAAGCTTGACGGCCACTGCGACTTGAGATAGTTTCCCTTTCGTCAACGCGCTCGTAGCTCAGCTGGATAGAGCAACAGGCTACGAACCTGTAGGTCAGGAGTTCGAATCTCTTCGGGCGCACCATAAAAATCAAGCCCTTACGGTTAATCACCGTAAGGGCTTTTTTTGTTGGTAACCATTTTGGGTAACCACTGGGTAACCTCTGTTTCTGTTCCCCACCATATTCCCCACCAAACAAGAGAATCTCTGGCTTTCTTCACCACTGGTGGCTTGTAATGCTACCTAGGCGCAGGGGGCTCTACCACTTTCCCAAATAGTGGGGATGAGAAAATGTTTTCCCGCCATTTAAAGCTTACTTTTTTGCTCAGCTAGATTCTTCTATGTGATCAAAATTATCACCACAAATCGATTTAAAACTTCTTTTTCATGTAGTGCGAATTCTTTGTGAATAAAAGTCACCAGCGGTTAAATCAAAATATAAAGAAATTTGAAAAATCTATTATTGTGCGAATATTTTTATGCGAAAGAGCAATATTGCCCCTCCCATCCTTGATGGGAGAATTATTATAGGAGGAGTCATGTGCAAAGCTGCTTAATATGTCTGGTCATTGTGCCTTTTTGCTGCGGATATCCTCCACCATATCAAGAAGTTCAATTACTTCTTGTGGAGACTTTCCTGTCTCCCGCATAACGACATTGGCAAAAGATTTTGCTCCAGCTCGACACTGAGTGTCAGGATTTAAAAACGCCATGCATCCTTCACGCAATTGCGCCCAAGATTGATTGCGTTGTGACCTCATGGTTTGTAGCTTTTGCCACAATTGATTTTGCGGCTCCGTAAGCACCGTTCGCATCGTTGACGAGGAGTTTGCTGTAACACCCTCTACCATGTCATGGCCCTTTTTGCTCAGCAGGATAGGGGGTCTGCCATCTCGAACGGGGTGGTGTAATTCAGAACTATCATCAAAAGACTCTTTGGTAACAATACAATGTGTGACTGCCTCCCGGCAGGTTTGTCGGGCAGCACCACCCAAAAGGAATCTATCAGTCGCAGCTGATTCTGCTGACACCCATTGCTTAAGGGCGTTGAGCAGCAATGCAAAAACTCTAAAATTATCAGGAAGTAGTTCTGCCATTCGGGACGGCAAAGGATTATTTTCCAAAAAATTTTGCACTTCCGCATTTTCACGCAACAGCCTCTCTGACTGCAAAAGCAAGGTTTCACCGATTGCTTCAAGGACGGGTGAAAAAACTTCACGCGGAATTTTTGTATTAAGGGCTGCAATTCCTTGCTTCACCAAGACTTCTTCGTAATGAGCAATATATTCCCTCAAAAGAGCAATTTTTTCTGTCTTTGTAAGTGATTGTGACGTTTGCGGTCGGATATATGCCATGCTTGTCCTTATTTCTTGGCCATCTTTTTGCTGGCCTTAGGTTGGTTCGATTCGGTTGGATGGGGTGATGGTATCGTTAGTCTCTTGAGAAGTAGGTTCACTTGCTCGGGCCAGTTAATGTCAAAACTAAGGATGACAGTTTCATGGCTATGCCGTCTTTTTGGGCAATTCAGCGAAAGTACCCCCTATGGCTTGTACTGCTAGTATATCTCCATCGGCTTTCTGTCGTCAAAGGTCTTGTGAAGGCTTTGATTGTTGTCGAACTCAATCCATCAGGGTATTGTAGGCGAAGCTCGTTCTTATTCGTCTATCGGCTTCGCCCCCCCCCATTGAGATGCGTGTTTCGGCCTCTCTGACTGCTCGTGTGAGTTTATAACTCGCGATGAGAGCTTGGTCAGTGGTGAAAATTCCTCGGACGTTGTAGTGGGTCATTGACTCCTCTAACCGAGCCCGTATGGGCGAGGTTGTGCGAGGGCGGGGGTTGCTCCCCCGCTGGATGGAGCCGCCTGGAGGCGGCGTGGTTGGGATAAAATCGCGCAGCGATTTGTATCACAACCCCCATCCAGCTAGCCTCTTTTTTCAAGAATATATGAGGTAAAATTAGCAAAATATGATGTAAAATTTACAAAATATGATGTAAAATTTACAAATTATGAGGTAAAATTAGAAAAATGTTTTGTAAAGTTTACAAACTGTGAGGCAAAACTAGCAAAATATGATGTAAAATTTACAAATTACGAGGTAAAATTAGCAAATTATGAGGCAAAATTAGAAAAATATGATGTAAAATTTGCAAATTGCGATGTAAAATTTGCAAATTTCATTTAAGAACAAAGAACCATAGCCGCCGAAACGGCAGCTATGGTTAGCGGGGAAAAGCAACCCAGGCTTAAAGAGCAAGACTTGAGGGAAGGTTGGAGGAAGAAGGGGTGACTCTTACTTCTTTTCAGAAAACCCTTTTTTAAGCGGCCTTTTTTTGTTTGTTCTTAACACAATCGCTTCCAGCTTTGGACAGGTCAAATAGGCCGCCCCAGAATTGATTTTAAGCCTTCAAAGTCTTTAAACAGGGGCTTTGGTCGTCTTCGAAAAGATACGTGCTTAAAATTGAAATGAGACCCTTGAAAAAATGCTATTTTGAAAGGGTTTTTTCAAAGAAAAATCCTTGGGAAGTGAATGCTTGATGGTTTAAAGAAAACAATAATTTCAAAAAAGAAAAATCTCAAACCCCTGGGCTGCTTTTCCCCGCTAACCGCCGAAGGCGGTTCTTTTTTTCTTTCATGAAAGTGTTCAACTTCATTTCCCGTTTTTGAAACGTCTCAAAAACGGGAAATGAAAACGGGAAAAGAAATATCATTAAATATCAGATTATTATCTATGCTTTTCCCGTTTTCCCGTTTTTCCCGTTTTTTATGAGACTACTTTAGAGAAAGAATGTCTTTTTACTTCTTTTTGAAATTAAATTTCATTATTTTAGCCAAATGCTATAAAATTAATACACTTTTTTAATGAAAACGGGAAGTTACTTCTTTTATATGTATATCTTCCAACATTGCCGTTTTCAAAACGGGAAAACGGGAAAAACGGGAACACCATATTATTATAAGGGATTTCTCTTCCCGTTTTGGGTTTCCCGTTTTTTTTTGGTCTTCAAAAACGGGAAAAACTCAAGACACAAAAAAAGGGGCGTTTGCCCCTTTTTGGTTTCTATTTGTTTTATCTGTCGTGGATTTCGTCTGTCACTAAAGCCCCGTTAATAATTTCCGCATAAAATTCTTCTGCCGGAATGCCGTCTATTAGTTCGCCTTGAACAAGCAACTTATTCACAAGCTCATTATTTTCATCGATTTTATTTTTTGCTCTCGATGTTTCTTCTTCATTAATTTTGATTATATAGCATCTGACAACACCAAGCCCTGGGAAACTTTTTTTTGTTTTAAGTCTGTCACCCTCGCCGCAACCTAAAAAGCCTTGACTTTGCAGGACTTTTGCCGCTCTTTTTGGATTAAGAGACTTGAATATTTCACTTTTCCACGCCTCTTCTAAAACAAAGTATTCACTCGTTTCAGGGTTTCTAAAACCGCATCTATTGTGACAAATTTGTTCAATAACATTGCCTTCGCTATCGGTGCGTGGGACAAGATTCTGAAAGCGGCTTTGCCCATGCAATTCAATGAATGATTTAAGTGTTTTAACAATGTCGTTATCTTCTCCCGCACCTTGCCCGCCACGCACTTCAAGCCAGCTTTCGAAACATTTTTTTACAGAATATTCAATATCTTCAGTGGTGTGCGGAAAAATTCCATTTTCTACAGCAATTTTCCCTGCCGCAAGACATAAACCAAATTTTTGAGCTACGCGTAAAACTTGTCCATCTGCGTTTTTTTCGCAGACTTCAGAGGAAAATTTTGCACATATGTCTTTGACTTCTTTTGCAATATTTTCTCTTTTGATTAAAGCTTCAATAAATGCTGGCCCTGCCGTTCCGTAAAATTTTGAAGATACTTCTTTGATTTTTATAGCAAAATCAGAAGGGCTCATGCCCTGGCAGTCATCAAAAACGCCAAAGCCTTTTCCCGCATCTGCCAGAATTTCAACAACTCTAACAGACTGACCTGCTTGAACTTTTTTCTCAACTTCTGCAAGTTTTTGAGTAAGCGTGATTTCACCAGAGCTTAAAAAGACCGTTCTCCATGTCGAAATTGCCCGTGCTTGGCCGTCCCTGCCAGCTCTGGCTTTGCCTATGCCATTCGCCAGCATGTAAGCCATATCAGAGCATGCCCGAGCTGGAGCTTCGCCTATTTCGTCCAGAATTAAACAACCGTCATTGCTAAAAATAGCTAGTGATTCTGCGGCATTGTCTGTTGTGCGCCACGATTTGAAATGGCCCGCTTGATCTCCATATATTGAAGCTGCCATCCTAAGTGCGGTTGACTTACCTTTACTGCTTTCTCCTAAGATGTGGTAGCCGCCATTTTCACCGCCTACTAAATAGAGCATGGGGCCAGTTAAGGCAGCGCACATCATGAAAGAAAGTCGAGTGTTTCTAACGCTTTTTGTTGCGACTTCTGTTTTCCATTCTTCTAATGTGCCAGAACTTTTGTATAATTTTGCAGTACCTGGAGTTTGTTGCATTACAACTAATTCTTCCTGGTCTGCTCCTATATTCATATGAGGCAAAGCAAAAGTTTTGGCATCTTCCGACCAGCCGGTTTTTAAAGCCAATCTGGCGCGTTTTTGTGTGAAATCTCCAACAGTTGAAAGATAGTTTTTTACAAAACTAATGCCGTCTTGTGAAACCTGGAAGCCGTTTTCTTGCATATATGTAAGCCATGCTGACCCTGGCTGGTTTAACAAAGCTTGTGGCATTGCCCATAGATGTTTAAAGCCGTCAGGGTCGGGCCATTGCAAGAGAGCACCCCAACCGCCGCTATCCTCTGTTCTTGTTAAAGCCAGTACTTCAAGTGGGCTTGAAATTCGTTCGAGCTTTATAATTTCGTCCGTTTCTTCATTCTGAAGAACTTTCCATAAGCCATCCTCGTATCTCTTGATTTTTGGAATTTTATTGTTCCTTTTTTCTTTATTTTTTTCTTTTGTTTCTGCTGTTTTAACTGCAATTGAAGTTGTTTCTATTGCTGCGGCACTATTTTTTAAGAAATTTAACGTTTTTGTTGACATGATTTACTCCAAAATTTTCTAAAATTTATATTATTTAATATTGACTTTGTTATATATGGAATTATCATGTGCTTATCTGTCACATGATTATCTCCACTTTTCGTACCCGCAAGATTGTAGTTTGCGGGTTTATTTTTTCTCAACTTTTGTAGACTCAATAAATGTATTTACGTCTACAATTTTATAAAAAGTTTTTCTTCCAATTTTATATCTTGCAATATCTTTCTCCTTTCTTCGTCTTGCTCTTAATCCTGGTAATTTTATTCCGCATAGTTCTGCGAACTCTTTTTCTGTAATAAATCCTTTAAGCATATGTAAGCTCCTTTTTATTTAACGTAACTTCGTTATGATTAAGGTAACAATAACACTTAAAAATAGCTTTGCAAGTTGTTTTTACTGTTGACAAAGTTTAGTAATCAAACTTTAGTCACTTTTTTAAAAAAATTATCGTTGTAAAATAAAGAAAAAGCCCCTCGAAGGAGGGGCTTTTTAAATGAAAAAAAATTTTGAAATATTTTTTACATTGCTTTAAGAGTCGCCATAAGTTCGCTTGGCGTTGACTTTATTTTATAAAACGTCTTTTTATGTTGTTTTAAAGTGGTAACTTTCTTTACAGAAGTAGTGTTTTCATTGTTTTTCATGGTTATTTTTTCGCCAGCTTTAATTCTTGCAGCGTCAATTACATTAATTCTGTACTCTCCCAACATTTTGTATAGTGGCAGCACTCCTTTTTTATAATGTCTAATGGCTGTAGCGCGAGAAATACCCAAAAATATGCAAAGTTCAGGGACTGTAAGAACATCTTTGCCAGTGCTCTTTATAGCCGCTTTGGCAAAATCTTGGGCAGCAGGTGAAAGACAGCTAAAATCATTAAGTAACATCCTTTGTTCCTGATTGTTTGCCTCTGCTCACGCGCCCAGGGCAAAAAAACTGGATATAGCGCGTCACTATGTAACTTCTGTTCTCATAGCTCGAAAACAATACAATATAATTCAACTTGTGTCAATATATTTTACAAAATTAATTACTATAGATGGTTTGTGAAAAATTGTCAACAAATTTGAAAAATTGCTGTACATACTTTTACTCAAGTTTTTCAATGGCTTGCGACATGTCGGACGGGGCAAGATGGGCATACCGTTCTGTGATAGTAGTTGTAGAATGCCCCATCAATTTTGCTACAGTATAGAGTGGGACGCCTTTCTGTACTAGCCAGCTTGCGAAAGTATGTCTCAAGCTGTAGGCAACAATCCTGTCATTCTTGTTGGTAACGCCGTCATTAAAGCCAAGATTTTTCACGACCCTATCAAATGTGTCTGAGATTTCTATTGAAGTTGTGCCGTTTTTTCTTTTAGTCGGCGGAAAAATCAAATCCGATGGCAGTGCGTTACTTGGGCGAATTTCTTCTAAAGCTTTTTTAATGTGTGAAGAAAGGTTAATTATCCTGGTCTTCCCCTTTACTGTTTTAACCTCTCTTAAAACTCTGATTGAATTTTCTGTTACGTCTATCCAGTGCAAATTGTGTAATTCTATTGGGCGAAGGCCAGAATAAAGCATCACAACGCATTTTGCCCACAGAATAACACTTTTTTTCTTTAATTCAGCTAAAAGTTTGTCTGCTTCTTCTTTTGTTAAGAATCGGCTTCTTGAAGATGCACTTTTCGGCGTAATTTTTTTAACTTGTTGTGTTCTTGCTGGATTATCACCAGAACAAAAGCCGTGCTCTTTTCCGAATAACCAAATTTGAGAGAGCAAATTTATATAGTGCGCTATGGTTTTTGCTGCCCTTGGGGCAGGAATTTTACTTGAACCTCTCTCTTTTTTTATTTGTGTTGGGTTTTTACATTCTGCTATAAAATTAGTTATTTGTATTGGTTTTAATTCAGAAAGCGGGGTGTCTCCGAATTCTGGTTCTAGCCATTTTTCCCATTTCTTTTCTTCATCATAAAGAGTTCTTTCATTATAAACCGCCCCTTTTCTGTTTTCTTTGTACAAAGGCCATACTTCGGCAAAAGTTTTTCTGTATGCTGCCGCTTGTTCTTCCTTAGCTTCGGCTTCTGCTTGGGCTTCTTCTTTTTCAGTAATTTTTGCTTGGTTAATCTCTCTAAGCTCAGCAAAAGTCCTGGGGGGTATATTTTTTGCGCGATTGCCAGCAAGTTTCGCTGAAAGTTCCATAACTACTGATTCTGGCCAGTCCTCGCTTTCCCAGCCCAAAACCTCCCCTTTCGGCTTTCCGCAATATTTGTAAAAAAGCCTCCAGTACCTGTCTTTCTGTTTACTTCCCGGCTTTGTTTTTTTGGGGTCTTCCCGGTAGTAGATTCCAGGCGCTTTAGTAAATTTTATCCAATCATCGCCCATTTTTTTCTTCCTGTCTTTTTTTTGGGTAACCCCTGGGTAACCCGAAATGAGTCAATTTGAATCAAGTTGATACAAATTGATATAGCCTGAATGACTGAAAATCAAGGTTTTATGCGGGTTTTTGCTGGATTTTGGCGTTTTTGTAGGGTGTGCAAATTTATGTTCTGACAGGCTACGAACCTGTAGGTCAGGAGTTCGAATCTCTTCGGGCGCACCATAAAAATCAAGCCCTTACGGGTATTAACCGTAAGGGCTTTTTTGTTTTGTCAATATCTCTCCCCATTCTCTCCCCACTTTTCAGTGATACGAGGGTAAACTTCGTGAACTTGCTAGGCTCAAGCAAAGGCGAATCGATTGCCCTCCTTTTTTATCATTTATCAACGTTGCTGACTTCACACCAGAGGTTAAGGAATGATTGTCGCAAAAATTGTGATAATATCTACTAAGTCGTAATGAGCGCTTTAATTGATGCGTTGCCTGGGCGCACACCCGATCTTTGAGTTTGTGGAAGAGTAGTAGCGTCTGCTCTGCCATGAGGCTCTCAATGCCCGCGTTCAACCCGCCTGGCGGTCCAATTTTCTTAACTGCGTTCGCTATAGATCATGCATGGCGCGTAGCTGCTATTCAATTCAAATTTTTTGTCATCTTCGGTTCAGGTTGTTAGTGCCAGTGTATCAATTTTTCCCGTCGTTTTCTTCTTTGCGAAGCTTCCATGATGCATTGTTTGGTTAAACAACCAATGATGTATTTGTTACTGACAAAATGACAAAATAAAAAATCATATATGTTTTACGTGGAAAATTGCCATGCTAGTCATGTCTGGATCAGGTGTAGATGGACACGCTGCACATCCCCCTCTTCTTGAACGCCAGTGTGCTCAAACGTTGGGGGCCAAACCAGCAACCGGCCTGGAGGCCGTATTTCGTTAAGTGCCAGGGAAAGGAGTGATCCAAGGGCGTTTTTCATGTCTGCAGATTGCTCATGCATTTTTTTTTTACAGCGCTCCCGCATGTGATGCGCCTTAGGCGACATCATTCTGCAGGAGCCATAGCCATGACATCCCCGGCCCAAACCATTTTGAGGTTGCTAGAAGAGACCCTGCCTCCTTGCTTCCCGCGCAAAAGAGTGCGCGAACTGACTTTTGGCATCGTAAACCCCCGAACACTTGCCAATCGTGACAGCAAAAAGATCGGCCCTGCTGGTCGTTTTTTCGTCAAGCGTGAAGTCTGGTACCAGAAAGAAGGTTTTCTTGAATATCTAAGGAACATGCTCAAGGATACCGAAATGTCTCCGTCTTAGTCTTCCACCCCTAACTACATTTGAATGTCGCTGGTGGCCATATTGGTCACCGGCGGCTTTTTTTATCCCAAGACTTTTGTGGCTTACCTTCGTTATTAGCGAATAATTTCGGATGGAACCCGATCAAATTGCGCGTGAGCTTAGGGGCACAAGCGTATTGGATTGGTTAAGTTTTCCATCAATGTAATTTTTTAATTCGGACATTAATTTGTGTAGCATAAAAGAGCATTATTGCACAAAAGTGTACGAATTGTCGTTTGTATTTTAAAAAAAATTAGCAGGAGGTAGGTAATACAATTTATAATAATAAAATTAATTAAGCTGTTTGTTGTATAATCATTAATAACAAAACTAAGGATTTTAAAATGCAATATAATTTTATTGAAAGCATTGATTGTAGGATAAACGAGTTGCTCAATGAATACGTCAGGAAGCATTCGAAAGCACTTATCGTTCGTTTTGATGTGCATTACCCTGTGCATTATCATGGGCCAGCAAAAAATACTGATATTTCAGTTTGTATGGCCTATGTCGTGAAAAAATATACCCGTCAGGGGCTTGATCCCTACTACATTTGGGTACGCGAGCAGTTGCGAAGCCATCACCCCCATTACCACTGTGCTCTGTTCCTCAACGGCCACAAGGTTCGTGACTATTGGCATGTATTTCGGAATGTTGAAGATGCATGGGCACGAACTCTGGGTTGTCTGGTAACCGGCTGCATCAACCGCTGTCTGAAAGACGATCCTGACTACAACGGCAAGTTGATTCGACGGGATGCTGGCCAAGCTGCTTATAAAGCACGCTTCCAAGAAATTCTGAATCAACTTTCATATTTGTCGAAGAGTTACACAAAAACTGTTGGCTACGATGGCCAGAGAAATTTCAGTTGCACAAGGCTTTCAAATACTTAGGAGGTATCATGGACAAGAGCATCACTAACAATGTGGCGAGGGCCGATGGTTTGTTTACGGTGCAGGATAAAATCGGCAATCTGGGCCTTTCAACTATAAAAACTGTAATCAAGCAGGCTCCTGAAGCTGGGAACGGGCATATCGCGATCGCTCAGACAGACCTTCATGTCGGGGACATTCACGTTTCCATGCCAGGATTTGCAACGCCGGATACGGCAAATGGCGGGGCACCACATCAACTGCTGGATGATTCGTTACGCAGCTCATTAGACGCGGCGGTAGCTTGCATTCAGGCTTTGTGTGCAGAAAAACGGCAGGCAAGCGTGTGGCAGAGTCCACCATCACCACGCCAAGCTTCAACCAAAAAGCCCATCAGCGACAGCCAAGTAAACTTTATCAATAGGCTAGCGCGAGGGGCAAAGCCTGACACGTTAGCACGTGATCTGGTGGGCAAGGCTTTGGCAGATTGCACTTGTGCAGATGCAGATAAGATTATTAAGTCGCTGAAAGCCAACGACCAAGTTAACGGCAAAGTGCCCTGGTAAATATTTGTGGCAAGGGGGGGTGATTCTCATCCCCCTTGTCAGTCTATTATATGCATTCCCACATCTACCCTTATCAGCCCAATAGGCAGGAGAGCACATGCAAGCATACTGGCAACTCAATTTTGAGCGTTCTGAAAGACTAATTAACCATGGCATCGGTACAGAAGCATTCTTTAAATCCATAGAACAGGAATTGCCGCCTGTGATGTCACGAGCTGAACTGTCAAGGGCTACAGGAGGGCTCATTTCAGCCAAAACGCTCTCAAACGAGGACGCCATGCACAAAGGCCCTGCAGAGCGCGTACGGGCAGGGTCAAAGATTGGCTATACCCGCGCCTCAGCCATGGCGTACATTCGAAAAAAATTTCAACTATTATGAAAAAATTTGAGGTGATTATGTACGGTTTTACCCCACGCAGTGCCAATCAGCCTGCTTCTGACAAGCAACTTTGCTATGCCTATGACCTCGCGGAGCGGCAGGGACTAGACGCTGAAGCTCTTTGTTCTATAAACTTTTACAAGGAATATAGCGAGATGACAGCAAATGAGGCTAGCCAACTCATTGAGTTGCTAACGCAATGAATATGTTTTTGTTATCTGTTGATGGGATAATGCGTTATGCAGAATATATACTTTATCATGGCAATTGAAACTGAAAATTATACTGTAACAACAATAATCAGTGCTAGAAATGATACCATAAATTTATTATTGTTAGTCTTTTGTGGGGAACTATGATTAAAAATAGTAATTTTTTGTGAGTAGTTCTGTTTAATAGCGAGGATATCTTCTGCTAGTGTAAGTCGTATTGATATTTTACATGCAGTACAACGGGGATATCGCCGTTGCCCAGAAGCTCCGGGCGTTTCACGCTGCCGCTGGCCGCGCGAACAGCCCGGTATGCCGCAGCATCGAGAGCTGGTGACCCCGATGTCTGCCGCAGCACAGGGTCGGTAAAGCTGCCGTCAGGGCGCACGGTGAAAGCATAGGCTGCAACGCCAAGCAGTCCTTCTTCGCCTCCATCCATGCGGTGGGCATGTACTGCCGCATCCAGCTCGTCAAGAAAGGCAAAAAAAGCCTCACGTCGTTTGTCTGCGGTATTTTGCGGCTCCATCCTGGTGGGGGTTGCTTCCATACTGATGTCAGCGCCGCCTTGCAGAGAAGCCCCTATCCCAAGGGATTCCATGCTGATTATTGTGGGTGTGCCCAGCGAATTTTGCGCGGAGGCTGCGCCAAACAGGTGGAGCATGCCCCAGTGGGCAAGGCACGAAATGGCAAGCGCGGCGTAGAACCGCTCGGTGGTGGTCATGGCTTGTCCGTTGCTGGTTGCCCGGTGGTGGCAATAAGCAGTTTTTCACCGCCCTGCATACGCACTTCATCCACAAGAAATATCAGGCCTTCTACAGGGGCCTTGGG
>Ga0183101_1000086_pt17 | contig 11624 bp, 6 predicted proteins | sample Biomet3_FD_127790 | JGI IMG/M metagenome (GOLD analysis project Ga0183101, IMG submission 127790) | Microbial communities from bioreactor (seeded with sewage sludge) at LBNL, California, USA - Biofuel metagenome 3 | ecosystem: Engineered > Bioreactor > Anaerobic > Unclassified ... | reverse complement strand
AGTTCTTGTTAAAGGTCGTGTAGAAGTTAGTACGGCACACGAAAAATCAATTCTTAATCCATCGCAGCTATTAACGCTGGAATCAGGCGTTATGACAACAAAGGTTGTAAATGTTGCAAAATATGTCTGTTGGAAAGATGACATAATGTTGTTGCAAAATGATCGCGTAAGTAAAATTCTTGATGATCTGTCGAGATACTATGGAGTTCCTGTGTGGTATGATAAGAATGTGCAAAAGCTTGTTCTTTCGGGTAAATTGGATTTGGGTGAATCTACAGATGCCGTCTTTGATATTGTGAAGGAGTCTGCATCATTGAAGATGAATAAATTAGAAGGAGGAGGATATTATTTCTCTTCCAAATAAATAAAGTATAATCATGAAAATAGATATGCCTATGAAACAATAAATTGTTATAATGGAAAATCGGATAATATTGGGCGTATTATCCGATTAAAATAATTCCCTAAACTTGCATTTAAAGAATTAAAATACAAAGGTATGAAAAACATAAGAAATATTGGTTATGTAAATATTAAATTTTTAAGGTTGGCTTGTTTAACTGCATTTTTAACCTCATGTCCGGCAATAGTAATGAACATGTCGGCAGTAATGCCACCCGAAGTGTTAACGGTTCACTTACAGGACAAAACCTTAGGAGAAGTTTTCTCTTATATAGAGAACCACAGCAATTATCTTTTTATTTATCAGGGTTCAAAAGTCGATTTGAATCAAAAAGTCGATGTGAATATGACAAATAAATCTGTTGATGAAATTTTAAGGGAAATCTTTTCAAACAGTGACTTTAAGTACGTTATTAAGGGACGGCAGATTATTGTAAAGAAGGCGGAGTATAGCAACAGCAGGCCGGAACCTATATCTTTACAACGAGATATACGAAATGTAATGATTCGTGGTTCGGTAGCCGACTCAAACGGATCGCCCTTAGTGGGAGTTAATATTGTAGTAAAAGGAACGACCAGAGGAACTGTAACAGATTCAAACGGAAACTTTGAATTATCGGTAGCACCAACGGCAACTCTTGAATGCTCATATATTGGTTATAAGACACAGATATTAAAAGTAAAGAATAATCTGAAGGTGATCTTACTTGAAGATAATGCCTTATTGGATGAAGTGGTTGTAGTTGGTTATGGTACGATGAAGAAGAGTGACCTGACAGGATCGGTCACGTCAGTCGCCTCCAAGTCATTTATTGACCAACCTAACAGTTCAGTCAATTCTATTCTTTCCGGCCGTGCTCCGGGTGTTACAGTCAGGCGAATGAATGGTGCTCCGGGGAAAGGTAACACGATACGTATTCGTGGTGCAAATTCTCTTTATGGAGGTAATGATCCCTTGATTGTTGTTGATGGAAATTATGAAGATATGCCGGATACTTACGATATCGAATCGATAGAAATATTGAAGGATGCTTCGGCAACAGCAATATATGGTTCGCGCGGTGCAAATGGTGTTATTCTTGTAACGACTCGTCGTGGACAGGAAGGAAAGCCGACTTTAAAGTTCTATTCGAATTTCTCATTTGATACGGTTCCACAGCGTTATGATCTGATGAATGCAGGCGAATTTGCAGAATATAATAATAGTGTAGGTGCATATAACTTTACAAGCGATGAGATAGCTAAATACAAGGCGAATGGCGGTACAGACTGGCAAGATCAGATTTTTCGTACAGGCCTGTCTCAGAATTATAAGGCTGTTATTTCGGGTGGAAGCAAGAACGCTAAATATTACGTTTCTCCAAGTTATTCAAAGATGGATGGTACTATCAAGAATACCAATTCGGAAAGTTATGGTCTGAATGCGAAAATCGATATGGATTTGAGTAGTCGTGTGTCAGTCCAGTTTGAATCTAATGTAAATCATAATAATAATTTAAATGCGGATATGGCTCAAGGCGGAGGTAAAACGGCAATGCCAATTTTGGCTGCATTGCTATGGGCTCCGACAGAACCATTGTATGAAGAAGATGGCACTACATTGAATCGTCTGGGAAATATGACTGGTACATTATTGAATCCATTATTGTTGACAACAGTGGAAAATACAAATTATAATAATTCGGGAAACGGCATAGGTAATTTGAAGATTAAGATTATTGATGGCTTGGAATTGAATGCCAAGGGATCGGTAAGCTTTAGTACAGGAGGAAGCCGTGATTTCCAAAGTAAAAATTATAACGGTATTACGGCAACAGCTTCTCAGAGTTCTTATGAAAATAAATCCTGGCTGGTTAATGCTTACTTAACTTACAACAAGACTTTTGCTAAAGTGCATAACTTCTCGGCTATGGCTGGTATGGAGGAAACTCAAAGTAAATATAATTCTTTGTCCGGATCTGCCAATGCCCTTTCAATAGAATCGGTTAAGTGGTATAATCTGGGCTTGGCTGCACCAAATATCAGCGTCGGCTCGGGCTTTAGTAACAGCGCGTTGAGATCCTATTTCGGACGTGTGAATTATAATTACGCTTCCCGTTACTTTGTAACAGTCAATTTCCGTTCTGATGGATCTTCAAAGTTCAGGGAAGGCAATCAGTTTGGCTATTTTCCATCATTCTCATTAGCTTGGAAGTTGACCGAAGAACAATTTATGAAAAATCAAAACATCTTTTCAAACGTTAAGATTCGTGGCGGATGGGGTGAAACGGGAAATCAGGCTATTGATTCATATGCTACGTATAATACATTAGGTTCACGTGGCTATAGCTGGGGTACTTCTTCGAATCAAGCCGGATATTTTGCACGTGTAGGTGGTAATCCTAATTTGAAATGGGAAACAACCAGACAGACCAATCTGGGGCTTGATCTGGGGTTCTTTAATAATCGCTTATCGGTTTCACTGGATTATTATAATAAGAAAACAGTTGATTTGCTGGCTCCGGTCTCTGTACCGGCATACAATGGTGCCGATTCGGAATACGGCAAGAGTACTGTTATCTCAAATGTAGGTTCTGTCAGAAATAGAGGATTTGAGTTTAATATCAATTACAATTGGCCTTTGTCAAAGGATTTGCAATATGAGGTGAACTTTAATGGTGCAATCAACCACAATAAGGTGCTTGATCTTGGTGAGTCTAAAATTATTTATGGTGAGAATTATGGATCAGGTATTACGGCATTAAGTCCGTTTGTATTGTTACCCGGACAACCCATCGGCACTATTTATGGTTTGAAATATTTGGGTATATGGCAGAAAAGCGAGGCTGCCGAGGCGGCTAAGTTCGGTCAGACACCTGGCGATTATAAGTATGAAGACGTGAATGGTGATCATTCTTATTCTTCTGATGATAGTAAAGTTATTGGTCATACGAATCCTAAGTTTACGTGGGGTCTGAATAATCATTTGACATACAAGGATTTTGACTTGAATATCCTATTTGAGGGTATTCATGGACGTGATATAATTAACTGGACTTATATGTTGACGTCAGAACGTCTTGACATTTCTCAAGTATATAAATTGCGTGATTCACGTGACCGTTGGAATGAGAGCAATCCGGAAGCGAAGTTTGCCAAGATAGGAAATACGAATAAACTAAATCCTATTTCTTCACAATATATGGAAGACGGTAGTTATGTTAAATTGCGCAATATCAGTTTAGGATATCATGTTCCGAAGGTTGTGTGTCCATTTGCCGATATTAAGTTATCAGTTAGTGCTCAAAATATTCTGACATTTACGAAATATAAGGGTTATGATCCTGAAATCAGTTCTTCGGCTGGCAGCGATATTAATGCCGGTATGGATTGGTTTGCTTATCCTAATCCTAAGAGTGTCTCTTTTGGAGTATCATTGACATATTAATGAATATCAAATACAGAATAATATGAAAAAGACAATATTGGTAATTTCAATTATATTAGTTGCATTAACATCTTGCGAATCTAACAGCAAGTTTCTGGAAGAGACACCAAATGGAAGTTTGTTCCCGGAAAATTTTCTTAATAATGCAACAGAATTACAGATGATGACAAATTCCATGTATTGGATATGGGTCCACGCTATGGACCGTCCATATCAGAGCCTTGAGTGTAAATTTAATAGTGCTGATGATATGCTGGGTTTTACTACGCGTCCTTGTTTCAACGAAATGGAAATCAATGCCGACATTTCAACCAGCGGCGATAATGATATTCAGTTGGCTTGGGAACGTTGTTATAATGCTATTAACCAAGCTAATTCCATCATTAACAATTATCACAATGCTGATGGATCAATGACAGAAGCCGAATTGAACGGATACGCTGCTCAGGCTTATTTCGTACGCGCGTTTACGTATTTTTGGCTGGTACGTTTTTTTAATAATATTCCATTAGTTACTACTGCCTTTGAGGCGGATAAGACGCTGACCCTTTCGAAAGCCGCCGATGTGTATAAGTTGATTATTTCAGACTTGCAGTTTGCAGAAGAATGGTTGCCCGTAACCTGGTCTAACGCCACTTATAAAGTAGGTGGAGCATTTACAAAGGGTGCTGCAAAATCATTATTGGCAAAAGTCTATTTGCAGATGGCCGGATTTCCTGTTAACGGCGGTACTGAATATTATGCTTTAGCACGCGATAAGGCTAAAGAAGTTATTGATAATGCATCTACTTATGGCTACGCTTTACGCAATCATTTTTATGAAATATGGGATCCATACTGGACGGCATATGACAAAACACCTGATGAAGCAATTATATGGGTTGAACATAGTTTGGTTGAGCCTCAGTATTCAGTCAGAGCTCCAAATCCATCTCGTCCTGTTGAACTGGGTGGCTGGAATTTAATGATTGCCGAGAATTATTTTTATAAACATTTTCCGGAAGGTGAACGTAAGGATTTTACCTTCGTTACAGATTTTTATGTTCAAGGTGGCACTCATGTTACATATGATTATTTTTCTAGCAAACATCCTTATTACCGTAAATGGTGGGCTGATGAGCTTTCTGAAGGTTGGAAATGGGATGCAAATGGACCTGGAGGTTTGTGGAAGACTCATATGGAACAAGAAGCCAACTGGTATGATACGCGTGCTATCGTTATGATGCGTTATGCCGATATCCTGTTGACTTACGCAGAGGCAAAAGCCCGTACGGACGGACCCGATGCATTGGCTTATCAGTGTTTGAACGATGTTCGTAACCGTGCTTACAAAGGTGTTGGTACCACGGACGCTTCTCTTAGCGGTTTGTCGACGGAGGCTTTTATCGACAAGGTAGTTTGGGAAAGAGCTTACGAGTTTGCCGGTTTTGAATATTCGGCTCGTTGGTTTGATCTGCAAAGACTGCAGTTGGTTGAGAAAGCCACTACAGAGTGGCGCGATGAGCCGGATGCCGTATTCAAAATCGTAAAGAGTTATACAAAGAAGGATTATTTCTTGCCAATACCAAGTAAGGAAATTAAGAACAATCCTAACCTTGCTAATAATAATGCCGAATTTCAATAAAAAGCAGTTTCGAATTTTCCTATAGGTAATCTTCTTGAAATAATCTGGAGAAAATTCAAACTGGTTTCTAACAGTTTTATTGAGTAAGTCAGTGCCGTCAAATATTATTGATGGCACTGATTATTAAATTTTTTACTTCATGTTGAAAGTGTATACTTACGGTTTCAAAGGTATATATTTTTAGTTTGTAAAGATCTGTATTATGTTTTATCAAAAAAGACAACTTGTTTGATCTGATAATTAAGGAAGAAAATGAAGAACATAAAAATGTCTATGAGAATTTTATTTGCACTCTTGTTTATTACCAATATTGTGAGTGCAGCGAATTGGAAAGCCAAACATGTTATACTTATAGGATTGGATGGGTGGGGATCATATAGTGTGAAACAGGCAGATATGCCTAATACGAAAAAAATGATGGACGAAGGATCGTACACGTTAAAAAAACGTTCTGTCTTTCCTTCATCAAGTGTAGAAAATTGGGCATCCATGTTCATGGGCGTCGGTCCTGAACTACATGGATATTATACCGATGGTGGTGCTGGTTGGCGTGCTCCGTTGATTGAGCCGAGAGTTAGAAATAAGGATGGTGTTTTTCCAACAGTGTTTTCCTTGCTTCGTGAAGCTTGTCCAAAAGCAGAGATCGGGAGTATCTATCAATGGGAAGGCATTCAGAATTTTATTGATACAACGGCTATAAGTTTTTGCCGACAGGCTCCTCCGGAAGAATCTGTGGCATGCGATATGGCGGTGAAATACATTAAGGAAAAGAAGCCGGCACTGTTATTGCTTTATTGGATTAATCCGGATGATATAGGTCATGATAAAGGGTGGTATACGCCTGATTACTATAAGGAGATAAATATTCTGGATGGTTATATTGGTAAAATAGTGGATGCTTTGAAGGAATGCGGCATTATGGATGATACAATTATTATCATCACTTCTGATCATGGAGGCACAGGTCGTGGTCATAGTGGATCAACGTTGTTAGAAATGGAAACACCTTTTATTATTTGTGGTAAAGATATAAGGAAAGGACATGTCATCGAAGGCTCGATGATGCAATATGATGTTGCTGCGACTGTGGCAGCTATCTTTAATCTGAAACAACCTCAAGTGTGGGTAGGGCGTCCGATGACGGAAGTTTTTGTTAAATAGTAATGGAAGAATATGAAAAGTGAGATGTATTTTGCAATGCTGGTAGCTTTGCTATTATCGATAAATGTTATGGCACAGCAAACAGCAACGGGTCACGCTGTCGATCTGGGTCTGAGTGTGGAATGGTCGGATTGTAATATAGGAGCTACTGAACCCGATGATTACGGTTCATTGTTTGGCTGGGAAGATTTTGAAAAAGATTTATTTCCGGAATGGCTGATTAACTACCCAAAGAGTGAGACTTCTGTCAATATAAGTGCTACAAAGTATGATTTTGCTACTATTAAGTGGGGTGTTAGCTGGCGTTTGCCTACGAGAGAAGAATGCCTTGAATTGCTAGAAAAATGTCAATGGCGATGGATGAGTGAAAATGGCGTCTATGGAATGAAGGTGATCGGACCGAATGGCAATTCCATCTTCCTTCCTGCTTCCGGATACCAAAAAGGTAAATTGATTTTGGATCAAGGCAAATACGGTCATTATTGGTCAGGAACATTAACTAACGATTATGGTCATTACAGTTTTGAAATGTGTTTTGCCAACAATGGCAATTATTGGGCATTCAATCACAGAAATTGGTCAGTGATTGCAATTAGACCGGTAAAAGTGAGTACAAATAATTAAATCAGTTGTATTTACATAAGTTAGTTGAAATAATTCTATTATTTATTAACAAAAATGAAGCATGGAAAAAAAACCGAAAAATTTAATGATCATGAAAATTTCGATTCCTTTCCTCATTATTTTTTTGTTTTCTTCAATGTCGTTGAATGGGGCAAAGTACGATAGTGGAACAAGAGGAATAAGTAATGACTTGATTTCACAGCAGAACCGATCTGTTGTGTGTGTAGTGACTGATGCACAAGGTCCGGTAGTTGGTGCCAATGTAATGGTAAAAGGCACTACAAATGGGAGTATAACTGATGCGAACGGACGAGTCTCTTTATCTAATATCCCATCTGGTGCAATATTAGTCGTTTCATTTGTTGGATATTTGACACAGGAAATTTCTTTAGGAAATAAAAGATCTATTTCTGTTATTTTGAAAGAAGATACGAAGGTGTTGGATGAAGTGGTCGTTATCGGTTATGGCACCGTTCGTAAATCCGATTTGACCGGATCTATCTCATCCATTTCGTCCGAGAAGATTAAAAATCTGCCTCAAGGAAGTATAAGTAATATTCTTCAAGGCAAGGCAGCAGGTATTAACATTACGAGTACAAGCGGTGCCGGTAATATGAATATCCGTGTCCGCGGTATTACTTCTTTGAATAAAAGTAGCGAACCTTTGTGGGTCGTTGATGGCGTTATAGGTGGAACGGTTGGCAATTTTTACGATATAGAAAATATTGAAGTGTTAAAAGATGCATCAGCTACTTCCATATATGGAGCTCAAGGTGCAAATGGTGTTATTTTGGTTACAACAAAAAAACCTAAGGAAGGGACAAAGATCACTTTTGATGCGCGTTATGGGGTGAAGAACATGCGTAAGAAACCTGATCTTCTAAGTCCCTATGAATATGCTAGAGCTTATAATGAAGTTAATGGAGCCAATTCAATTTCAGTTGACGATTTGGCTGCGTATAAGAATGGAACAAAGGGAATTGACTGGGTGAATTTGATGACACAGACAGGGTTTTCTCAGAATTACAACTTGAACATATCGGGGGGCAATCAGAAGACCAAATATTCTATTTCTGGTTGGGTTGGCGATACAAAGGGGCAATGGATTAGCAATACTGCGCGAGATTATAATGTGAAAGCTACATTGGATACGAATATTACTCCCTGGTTGGAATTTTCAGGATATATGTATGATGGTTTGACAAAGCAGCATAATTCGACAAGTCAAGGTCAGTTTGTTGATGTATTGGAATATTCACCTTGTATGGAATTGCAAAACGAAAGTGGTATTTATAATCTTGACCCTTATGGATCAATAGGTAGTAATCCGTATGCTTCAGTTAAAGCCGAATGGACTGACTATAGGTCAAGTACAATGACCATGTTTGGTAACCTAAAGTTTAAAATTATTGATGGTTTGACATTTTCAACAGAAGGATTATATACGCAAATACATAATTGGAATCGTCATTTCCGCTCAGCATCGTATCAGCCTAGTGGAACTAGTCAGGCAAGTAATTACGAAGAGCAGTATTATAATTGGCGTAATATTGACAATTTGACTTATGATAAAACGCTAGGTGATCATCATTTGATTGCAATGGGCGTTTTGGAATTGACAAAGCATAAGTTTAGTTCTTTAAATGCTTCATCCACAGGTCTAGTTAATGAAGCAACAACTTATTGGGATCTGGCATCAGCTGGTTCATATTCAATAAGTAACAGTTTTAGCAACAGTTCTATGGCGTCTGTTTTTGGGCGATTGATTTATAGTTATAAAGGCAAGTATTTGTTTACCGGAACGATGCGTGCCGATGCTCCTTCGCAGTTCAAGGATAAATATAAATGGGGCTATTTTCCATCAATCGCTATCGGTTGGAACATGCATGAAGAGCGTTTTATTAATAAGGATGTTATTAATCAGTTGAAGTTGCGTGCTAGTGCAGGTACTATAGGTAACTGTGGTGTAGGTGCATATTCGACTTATTCAACATTATCAAGAGATTATGTAAGTTATGGAACAGCTACTAAATATTGGGGTTATTGGCCCGAATCAAACTCAAATCCAGATCTTCATTGGGAGAAAACAGTACAGTATGATTTGGGTTTTGATTTAGGTGTTTTGAATAATAAGGTAAACCTGTCTGCTGACTTTTATCTGAAGAATACGACAGATTTGTTGTTCCAAAAGGAATTACCAGACTATAATGGGGGTGGAACCGTTTGGACAAACTTGGGTAAACTTCAAAATAAAGGTATGGAATTCACTTTGAATGTAGTACCATTCGCTACCAAAAATATTACTTGGGAAAGCACGTTAACAGCAGCATATAATAGGAACACAGTTAAGGATTTGGGAGGTGATGATTATATTATTCCTGATGCTTCTCGTGGAGGTCTTTATTCTGGTGGTTTATTTATTTTGCAGGTTGGTAAACCTGTGGGCTCTTTCTATTTACAACGTTGGGCAGGATTTAATGATGAAGGGGCAAATTTGTATTATAATCAAGATGGAACAACGACAACAGGCAATAACAATGATAACCGTGTGATAACTGGTAAATCGGTTCCTGATTGGCTGTTTGGTTGGAATAATACGTTGACGTATAGAAATTGGGATTTCAATGTTTTGTTTCGTGCTACCAGTAATTATGATCGTTTGAATATTTCCAGATATATTGAAACTTGTCAGACAGGTGCTTCACGTTTCATTAGTTCACGCGAAGGTTATTATCGTAGTTGGGATAAAGTTTCCGACAAGAGCCATGCTTTGTTCCCAAGTTTGACAAATGCTAATAATCAATATGTTCCGGGGTCAACGCAATGGTTGGAGAAAGCTGCATTCATTCGTTGTCAGAACTTGTCTGTTGGTTATCAAATTCCAAAGAAACTGACTAAATATGCCGCAATCCACCTATCACTTAGCGCTGAGAATTTATTCGTTATTTCCAAATATAAAGGATTAGATCCAGAAACGGTTTCTGAAGCAAATACCAATACTTATGATACGACCTTTGGTCTTGATAGAGGTTCATTTCCGATGCCAACGACCTCTTCTTTCATTGTGCGTCTAGAGTTTTAAAGATTAATTATTAAATTGAGAAATATGAAGACATCTTTAATAAGAATATTTGTATTAGTGACCATTACGTTTGGTTTTGTTTCATGCAACGACTTTTTAAAAGAGGATCCTAATGGTCAACTTATGTCAAACAATGCTTTCACTCAAGCCAGTGATCTGGATGGAGCAGTCAATGTATTGTATCGGCAAGTAAGTCGTTCAACGTTCGGAATTACACAGTTTATTCAAGCCATTATGGGCGATGATTTATCAACTCATCGCGCCAGTAATAAGGCCGGTATTCGTGAATGGGATTTATATGGTGTGTCTACTGGCAACGATCGTTTATTATGGTGTTGGCAGGATAAATGGTTGGTTATTAAAGCTGCCAATTTTATAATCAATGGTGCGTCCAATACACCCGGCGTTACAGAAGATAATCTTAATTATGCCTTGAACCAGGCGCATTTTTGGCGTGCATGGGCATATTATTATCTGGTACGTACTTTTGGGCCATTGCCAATGGTAACATCAGATGAAGTTGATTTCTCTATTGGCTTGTCTACCGTGTCCGACATTTTTAATCTGATCGTTACGGATCTTCAGGCTGCAGAAAATCTTCCTGCCAACTATACGGACACCCCTCGTTCTATGAACGGCATTAATATTGTTGCTAATTCGGCTGCAGCTAAAGCCATGCTGTCAAATGTATATTTAACAATGGCCGGTTGGCCGCTGAACTTGGGAACAGAGTATTATGAAAAAGCAGCGGCAAAAGCTTTGGAAGTAATTACAGGAGTTGAAAATGGCACTTATAAATATTCTCTTTATGAGAATTATGCTGATATTCATTCCGTAGCTGAAAATAAGAAGAATAAAGAATGCATTTTGGGTATTTATTATTCTAATTCTTGGGGTGGCGGTGATAGTAGTGAAAGTGCTCGTGGTTGTATTAATGACTTTCCTGATTGTACCGGTGGTTGGTGTGATACACGTGCTGAAATCGGTTTTTGGGTAAACTTTCCGGAAGGACCTCGTAAGGATGCAACATATCCGGTTGTGACTTATAATTCGGGTGATGGAAAAGCTTATCCTTGGTGGAGCGAAAATCTGCCTGATGCAAACAGATATCCATACTTTGGAAAATCCAAATTCACTAACGACGGCACCGAATATGACATTTACAAAAGCTTAGGCAGTCAGTGTAATGGTTGGGTTGAACAAACGCACCAGATGATTCGTTTAAGTGAAGTCTATTTGTGGTATGCTGAGGCTGTGGGTCGCTCAGGCCAAACAAATGCAAAAGCCATCGAACTGTTGAATAT
>Ga0183101_1002030_pt1 | contig 11642 bp, 8 predicted proteins | sample Biomet3_FD_127790 | JGI IMG/M metagenome (GOLD analysis project Ga0183101, IMG submission 127790) | Microbial communities from bioreactor (seeded with sewage sludge) at LBNL, California, USA - Biofuel metagenome 3 | ecosystem: Engineered > Bioreactor > Anaerobic > Unclassified ... | reverse complement strand
TGCATATTATCAAATTTTGATGTTTTATATGCTTTTGTAAAATTTAATCAAAAATTAGTGAAACATATATACAAAAATAGTCAGTATAATGATATAATTTTAGAGAGGTTGCCATTTTCAAAACAATTTAACTATTTTAACCTGCAAAATTCATTGGAGGGAATGAATGTATAATAATGATGGTATTTTAATAAAGGGAAATAAAGATGGAATAAATACAACTATCAATATGAATAAATTTGCTTGTTTTGATGATATGCTTGTATTACTAATAAAGAAACTTTCTAAAGGAAAGCATTTTTATAAAGGGACAACTCTAATATTAAGAATAGATTTAAAATTGGTTAATAAAAAGGAAGTAGGCATTCTTAAAGAAAAATTATTAACTCAAATTGAATTAAAAGATATTGTTCTAGAAGATATAGAAAAGGAAATTGAGCAGGTGAATGAAAAAGAGGTTAAGGTATTCTCCGGTGTATACGAAGGGAAAACTAAATTTATAAGAAAGACAGTTAGAAGCGGAGAATGTATTAATTACCAAGGAAACATAGTTATAGTAGGAGACATAAATAGTGGTGCAGAAGTATATGCAGCAGGGAATGTAATTGTTTTAGGACGTATAAGGGGTAAAGTGAGCGCTGGGACTAATGGAAATATAAAAGCGGTAATAGCAGCATTCCTACTACAACCTGAACTATTAAAAATTGCAAATGTTATAGCTATGTCTCCAGATGATATCGAAAAGCCAAGCTATCCAGAATTAGCAAGAATTAGGGATGGGTTGATAATAGTGGAGCCATATTTACCAAATAAATATATATACTAAAACGTCGGAGGGATTTTTTAATGGGAGTATCTATTGTAATAACTTCAGGTAAAGGTGGAGTTGGAAAAACAACAACTACAGCCAATATAGGAACTGCTTTAGCATCACTTGGTAAGAAAGTAGTTGTTATAGATGGAGATACAGGGCTTAGAAATTTAGATGTATTGCTAGGATTAGAAAACAGAATAGTATATACAATAATTGATGTTATAGAAGGAAGATGCAGATTAAAACAAGGGCTTATAAAAGACAAGAGATTTGCAAATTTATTTCTTTTACCAACAGCGCAAACTAAGGATAAAGATGATATAAGTCCACAGGAAATGTTAAAAATAGTAAATGAATTAAAAGAAGAGTTTGATTATGTCTTAATAGATTCTCCAGCAGGAATAGAACAAGGATTTGAAAATGCTGTAATAGGTGCGGAAAAAGCAATTATTGTTGTAAATCCAGAAATAACATCTGTTAGAGATGCTGATAGAGTTATTGGTAAGCTTGATTCAAAGGGATTGGAAGACCATTCTGTTATTGTAAATAGATTGAACTATGAAATGACTAAGAATGGAGATATGCTTGATGTAGCTGATATTATTGAAACATTATCAGTAGAGTTACTTGGAGTAGTTCCAGACGATAAGAATATAACTATTTCAACTAATAAAGGTGAACCTATTGTGTTAGAAGAGGGTGCGATTGCTGGACAAGCGTTCAAGAATATAGCTAGAAGAATTACAGGTGAGGAAGTTCCTATTATTGATTTACATACAGAAGAGCATCAAGGATTTTTTAGCTCCTTAAAGAAGCTATTTAAGCGAAATTAAGGGAGGATGAGAAAATGGGGTTTTTTAAGAGTTTAAATAGTAAGCCAACACCTAAAGAAGTTGCAAAAGACAGACTAAAGCTAATTCTTATACATGATAGAGGCGAAATTGCACCAGATATTATTGAGAAAATAAGAGAAGAGATTTTAGAAGTAATTTCTAAGTATATTGATATACAAGTTGAGGATGTTGAAATATCCGTAAATAAGAATGGAGATGAAGAAGGTGAAAATACTTCTGCATTAATAGCTAACATTCCAATTAAAAGTATAAAGGGAAGATAAGTAATTTGTTTTACTTAAATTATAAGAGATGTTTGTTTTAAAGAATGGGATGGTTAATTCTTTAAAACAATTCATCTTATTTTTTTATAATAATTAGGTTTGTTAAATATGGGTGACTTTGGAGATTTAACAAGATATTATCTTTAAATTATTACAAAATTATTATGTTTTTTATGCCCAATATAATTATTATGGAGAATGCGGTAATAATAATGTATAATTAAGATTGATTGAGTTATATAAGATTAATATAACTAGGAGGTGAGATATTGTTTAGACTATTAAAATTAGATATGAAATTAATTAAAGAAATTGATAAGACCATATTAATTTCTTTAATTCTTTTAATTTTATACGGAACATTTAATATATATCTATGCACAAAAGGACAATTTGGATTGAGTTTTGTAAAGCAACAGCTGAGTTGGTTTGCAATATCACTTGTAGCGTTATATATTTTTGTGGCAGTAGACTATAAGATAATATTTAACTATGTACCTGTATTATATTGGGGAGTTGTAGTTCTTCTCATATTAACTAGGGTTCCTGGGATTGGTATAGTAGTTAATGGTGCTAGAGGATGGATCCGTTTAGGCGTAGGTAACCTTCAGCCGTCAGAATTTGCAAAGTTTGTAATTATACTTATGCTGGGTAAGAAGCTAGATGAGATGGACGGAAAAATAAATGATGTTAAGAATTTTCTCACACTAGCATTTTATTGCATAGTACCAGTAATATTTATTGTAATCCAACCTGATATGGGAATGAGTATGGTATGTTTCTTTATAGTTTTAGGAATTTTTTATACAATGGGATTTGATACGAGAATTATTGCTGGAGGATTAGCATGCTTAGTACTTGGAATAGTGATTGTGTGGAATTCAGGACTCATAGAAACATATCAAAAAGCAAGATTTACAGCATTTTTGAATCCAAGCATCGATGATGCAAGTACGTATCATTTAAATCAGTCATTGATTGCAATTGGTTCAGGTGGATTACTTGGAAGTAGTCCGTCACTGGCTCAAGATGGGATTACAACATATGCTGCACAAAATGTACCAGAAGTTCAGACGGACTTTATTTTTGCTGCAATAGCAGATCAATGGGGCTTTGTAGGTGCAATTGTTTTGTTAATGCTTTACGGATTTCTTATATATAAGATGATTTCAGTAGCGCGAACATCTAAAGATATATTTGGCTCAGTTATATGTGTTGGAATAGTGTCATATTTTCTATTTGCTATATTACAGAATATAGGGATGACAATAGGATTACTACCAATTACAGGAATAACCCTGCCACTTGTTAGCTATGGAGGAAGTTCATTGCTTACAACAGTAATTTCAATAGCACTAGTAATAAATGTAGGAATGAGAAGAAAAAAGATACACTTTTAGAATAGGCATGTTGCTATAATAAATTTATACAACAATTTCAATAAGTTGAGCGCTCAATTAGGAGTGAAATGTAAAAAAATAATTATAGTGAATATACCAAAATTATTTATAAAATAATAGGATTAATAATTTTATCAGTACATTAGAAATTGCAAATAAGAATTTTGAGTACAGTATAGAATTATTAATCTTATTTTAATTTTTAAGGAGTATATGTTATAAGATAGATAATTTTCGAAGAGTAGGTATTAGTGACATAAAAATTCTAGATAGTGTATTTTTTCAATTAAGCAACCCAAATGATATCTAAATATTGCGGAATGTAGCAAATACAAAGATTCTGCAACAATTTTGTTCTCATAATTTTATGAAGTACTAAATATACTTTAATGTGAATGAATTTGAAAGGAGTGTATCATGGGCAGCTATAGATCAGCTTATGAGGATTACTATAAGAACATTAATAATACAACGAAAGGAAGAAAGGATAAAAGGAACCATTTGACTTCAGGCAAGAAAACTAATAATGCTATCATTGGTTCAAGATATGGGAGTAATATGAAAAGTAACGATAAGATGATAAATGTTTTGATTAAGAGAATAACTAAGGAACTAACCGGAGCTACACTTTTATTGCTATTTTTTGTTGGATTGAAGTATACCCCTTACGCACAAGTACAAGAAATGCACATTAAATGTAAACAAGCATTAAACCGAAATTTTAATTATAACGAGTATATAGATACCTTTAGTACAATGCAGATAGGAAATATAAAAGGTAAGGATTTAAAGATTGGAAATTTTACTGTAGATGATTTGAAAATTGAAAATTTAAAGTCAAGGACTTTTAATTTTATGGAATATATAAGAAACAACAGTAATATGAACAATTAAATTTATAAGAAATAACATATTATTATGAATATAAAATATATTTTAATATTTGATTAAGTTCCATTTTTTACTTGTGCATTGCAAATTATTTTGATATAGCAATATTATAGGGGTTAGAAATGAAGAAATGGTATATGGTATTGATTTTAGAACTGTCGATATTAATGTGGCTTGGAGATTATGAAGGTTACATTGTTATTAGTTTTCTGTGGGTAATATTGCATGAATTTGCACATATGATAGTTGCAAGTAAATTTGGGTGCAAATTTAATAATGTTAATATTAGCATATTTGGTGCTAAAGTCGAATTAAGTGACATCGATGAGTTAACTGAAAGAAAAAAAATGATTTTATATTTAGCTGGACCATTTTTTAATATTTTTATGGCCGTGGTTATGTGCTATTTATATGGATATTTTAAGTATCAAATTATTGAAGATAGTATAAAAGTTAATTTCTTTTTAGGAGCATTCAATTTATTGCCTGCTTATCCTCTTGATGGTTCAAGGGTATGTGAAATACTATTATCAAAGAAGCTATTATATAAAAGATCAAAGAAAATTACAGAAATCTTTAGCTTTATTATTTCAGGAACATTATTTTTAATATTTATTATAATAATGATATTACATAAAGTTAATATAAGTTTATTTCTTGCAGTCATATTAATCACATATGCAACATTTATAGAAAAAGAAAAAACTATGTATATAATAATGGGAGATATGATCAAGAAAATAAGAAAGTTAAAAAAGCATAACTATATAGAGAATAAATCAATTTCTGTGTATTATAAAAAAGGTTTAGTTAATGTTTTATCTTTAGTTGATAAAAACAAATTTAACAGTTTTTATATTCTTAATGATGACATGGAACTCATTAGTATAATACATGAAGATGAGCTTATAAAAGCATTAAAGGATTATGGAAATATAACACTAGAAGAGTATGTACAATTAAAAAAGAAAAATAATTAAGCTCGTTAAAAAATAACAGAAACGTAATGGTGATTTAACTTACTTTTTTTATAATTTAAGCATGTGATGAAGAGTAATAACTAGTACCATAATAAAAATGTATCTTCTATGTGTGAAAATGCACTTTTGTATTGTGATTCAGACAATTACTTGTTTATTACTCTCTAAATGTGATTAAAAAGGGTAGGAGCGTTAATATGGATACTTTACTTCATGGGAAAATAGGTTATTTTCTTAGCAAGGAATTAATTGAGAGAGGCTACTCAAATATTATTGATAGTAACTTTTTTATTTATGGAAATGTGTTACCTGACTTAAAGCTCAAATATAGAATGACTATGCATAGTAAAAATGAGGATTGGGAGAAGGTTATAGGGATTATTGATGAAATAATTTATGGTGAAATTAAAAGAAATAAGGATATTTCAATTAAGCTAGGAATATTGAGTCATTACCTATGTGATTTTTTTACTTTTCCACATAATAAAGCTTTTGAAGGAAATATTATTAGGCATGAATTATATGAACAAACTCAAAGAATTTTATGGTGGAAAAAGCTATCTGAAGTGTGGAATGAATGCACAGAGGAATCCAGAATAGAATTAAAGTCTATGAATGATATAGTAGATTATATTGAAGATATGCACAGTATTTATATTAGAAATTTAGGAGATAAAAGGCGAGATATTTTTTTTAGTAATATTTTAGTGAGAGTAGTTTCGTCATCTATATTAAAAATAAAACAAAATATAGATGAACATAAAGTAGAAGAAAATATTAATAGATGCATAGTATGATAATAGTTAGTAGTGTGGAGTTAATAATTAAAATTAATTATTAACTCCATTTCTTATATAGAAAATTTTAGATTTTTTATGAATTACCAAAATTTAAAATATTAATTTATTGCTTTAACACAGGTATTTAAAAGTAACTGTATAAAAATTTGTGAAAAAATTATAATTTAATGCAAAATTTTCATATGAAGAATCGTATTATATTTAGATAGTATAAAAAATAACTCATTATTAAAGATTGGAGGATATTTATGAAAAAGAAAGGTATTATAAGCGGGATATTAACATTATGTTTAATATTGTCTACTATTTCTATTCCGACATTTGCTGCGGATGAAGATAGCAAAAACTTAGAGCAAGCTATCATATCAGCAAAGAAAATTATAACAGTTCCAGATGATTATACAGAGTTTACACATAATTCAAGCGAACGTGAAGTTAGGGGGACAAAAGTTAGGATTTGGGATTTAAATTGGGCAGAAAAAGAAGATAAGAAAGGATCAATATCTGTATCAATAGGTGAAGATGGATTCTTATATCAATATAGTAATTATGATGGGGATAGCAAGGATAGCAAAGATGGTTTAGCAAATATTACGAAAGATCAGGCCCAAGTTTCAGCAGAAGATTTTTTGAAAAATGTAATTCCAGAATATATTGGGGAAATAAAGTTAGTAAAAAATGATTCAGCTTCTTTTCAAGGGGATGAGTATAACTTTACTTACCAAAAGTTTGTAAATGAAATTCCGGTTAACTATATTTATGTAAATGTTGGTGTAAATAAATATAGTGGGAAAGTGACATCATTTAGCAATGACAATTTAGAAGTAAAGGGAGCTGAATATCCTAATTTAAGTGGGATAATTGATTCTGTTACTGCAGAAAAAGCATATATAGATAAAATAGGTATAGATTTAAAATATTATTCTTATTATGATTATGAGAAGAAGAAAATGAATATATTTGCAGGATATTCTCCAAGTAATATAAGTGAATTTATTGATGCTAAAACTGGACAAGTAGTATCATATTCAAGTGATAATAAATTAGATGATAGAAATAAGGATCATTCATTAGTAAATGCTTCTGCAAATAATTTGGATAAAGCAAATCAAGAGTTGACACAAGAAGAGATGGATGCGATTCAGAATGTTGCAAATCTTATAAGTAAAGAAAAGGCAGAAAGTATACTTAGAGAAACATCTGATTTAATAACGGCTGATATGAAAGTTAGTGATGCATCATTAAATAAAAACTATCTTGATGATGAATATTCATGGAATATTTCTTTTGACGGTGTATATGGAAGAGTGAATGCAAAATCTGGAGAAGTAATATCGTTACATTCTTATAATTATAATAAACTTGGAACAAGTGGTGATACTTCTAAGGCAGATGCACAAAACACAGTAGAAAATTTTTTGAAAAAGGTAGCACCTAATAAGTTTACACAAACAAAGTTTAAGGATATAAAGAGTCCAATTTTAAAGATTACTGATAGACCAATAGAAGAAAATACTTTTATGTTTAATTATGTACGTCAAGTGAATGGAATAGAGTTCTCTGGAAATTATTTAAATGTTGAAGTAGATAAGAATACAGGTAAAATTATTGGTTATGATAATAACTGGTATGATAATGCCTCTTTTCCTGATGTTAGTAAAGTTATAAGTAAAGAAGCTGCATTCAATAAAATTAAGGATTTAGCAGGATTCTCATTACAATATACAATGTTAGATGCAAATAAAGTTGGAATAGTATATGACTTTATAAACAAGAATGATAGTTATATTATTGATCCTATAAATGGCATAAGGATAGATTATACCGGAAAAGCATATAGAGAAAATAAATTACCAGAATATACGGATATAAATGGGCTTTGGTGTGAAAAGACAGTAAAAGAACTTTTAGATAATGGGTATTATATAGATGGGGAAAAATTTAATCCAAATATGAATATTACTCAAATAAATTTCTTTAAATATATATACTCACCAGTAAAAAATAACTATAGCGATGATGAATTTTATGATATGTTAATTCAAAATGGAGTAATTAAAGATGAAGAAAAAGCTCCAAATTCAGTAGTATCATATAATGATGCCGCAAAATTTATTATAAGATACCTAGGATATGAGAAATTGGCTGGACATTCTGAAATATTTAATAGTCCTTTTAAAGATAATATAGAAGACGCATATAAAGGATATGCATCAATGTGTTATGCTCTTAATATCATTAAAGGGGATACTAATGGGAACTTTAATGGGTCGCATAATATAAGCAATGCAGAAGCAGCTGTAATTGTATATAACCTAATAAAGAATAACAGAAAATAGATTTAATGAAAGTGCTAATCTTTTTATGAGGATTAGCACTTTTTGTTGGTGTAGTATGAAATGTGGAAATAAAGTCAATAAATTAGTATAATATGATGTAAACAACATATTTTATATGTGAAAAAGTTATTGTTTAGAATTGATATTACATAAGGGGAGAATAGCTGATGTTAACATTTATTTTTTTACTAGCATTTCAGGGGTTTTCAGGTGGAGTAGCTGGATATATCACAAATAAATATGCAGTTGATATGCTTTTTAAAGAATATACACCTTTAAAGCTAGGAGGGGTAATTAAAAAGAAGAAGGAGAAATTTATTGAAGAGATTAGCGAATTAGTAGAAAGAGATATAATAAATGCAGATACATTAAGGTCTGAAATTCCTAATATAAATATAAATACATATATTAAACAAATGGCTCAAACTTTTTTTGAGAAACAATTAAGCAATAGTTTAGGAAATACTAAAATAGCTGAAATAGATGGTTTCTCAGAGAGCATACTTAAAAGTGAAGAATTTATAAGAAATAATCTAAATATACTCTTACCAGAATTAATAGATGGTCTTATGCGTAATGTTGATCTACAAGATATATTAAGTGAAAAACAGATATCAAAAGTTATAAATTCATGCTATGAGCTACTGATTTGCGAATTTGAAAATGCCGATGCAGTGAATGGATTTATTTCTAATTTATACAAGGAAAATTCTAATATTACTTTAGCTGATATTTTTTCTAAAGAAGTCCAGAAAAAATTAACTGATAATATTATTGAGTGTGTTGAAAACATATTTAATAACGATATTTTATCAGATGAAAAGTCGTGCAAGATGTTTTTGGACAATATGCTTTCAAATATAAATGTAGATGCAACGCTTGTCAAATTACAAGACTCTATCGGAAGTCGGGATATTAATCATTTTATTACGGAAACTCAGCAAGAAGAAGTTATTTCAAGATTATTCATTAAAATTACTGAATTTATTAACTCTTCTGAAGGAAAGGATTTAATATTAAAAATTACAAATGAGATTGTTTCAATTGGGAAAAATATTGATTTTACTATTTATGAAATACTTCCTAAAGAGATGAAAAAATCACTTACGAATTTTATAAAAATAGCTATTCCTAAGGTCATGCCTTATATTTTGGAGTGGATTTCAAGTAATAAATCATCTTTGGATGAAATGATTGAATCCGCAATTGATGAAGCGATACAAGATATAGATGAAAGCATAAAGAAGCTTATAATCTCAAAGGTTAGGAATGCACTTATGGGAGATGTTTCATCTAAAAACAATATTGTTAATAAAATTATAAGCTATATTAATAATAATTTTGATGATGAATCAAGTGATAAAATAGTAACTTCTATTATAGATTACTTGAAGGACACAAAGGTTAAAAACATAGTAGAATCATTGGAAAAATACAATTTAGCTACATCTGATGATGTTGCTGAAATTATTACTAAAGTATTTGCAGCTCATGGAAAGAATACGTTGAGGATACTAATAAAATCTCAATTTTCAAAGAAAGTAAATGAGATTGCTAAGTTAGATTTGTTAAAATTATTCAATACAAAGCTTAAGCCAATGTTATATGAAAGTATTTTTAAAAACAAAACGAGATTATGTAAAAACATAAATACTTTGATTGCACAATTCATAAATTCAAAGAGTGATGAAATATTCCACAAAAAATTATCAGAATTATTTAAAGATAAAAGTGTATTTAGTTTATCTAATAAATTTTCAATATGGGCTAATAATTTGCTCAGAAAGAACAAAGATACATATAGCGAGAAATTAGAAGAGGTTATATTATCAAATGTTAAAAAACTTAAAATAGGAGATATATTATCAAACTATAATGTGAACATATTGGAATATATTGTGGATAATTCAGTATCAATTTATAGAGAAGCTGTGGATAAATATAAGAATTATCAGATTAAGGAATTAGTTAATAAAGGATTTAATAAGGATCAATTATCAAATATTCTTATAAATAAAGGTTACCCAGCATTAATATCTAAGCTTCCAAGTCTATTAAATGGAAATATTAAAAAAATTGCAAAAAATAGTTTAAGTAAATATGACGAGGATGAAATATGCGATATAGTTCAAGATTTTATGGGAAGTCAACTTAAACCACTTTCTGTTTTTGGTGCTGTTTTAGGTACTGTAGTTGGGATAATATATCAATTAATATTTCCAAATTCTATTGGACTTTACGGATTTCCAAGTAATATGTTTAATGGATTGTTGTCACTTGGAGTTATGGCATTTATAGGATACATAACAAATGTTGTAGCCTTGTGGATGATTTTCCATCCATACAAAGAAAATAAAATTATATCTAAAATACCATTTTTTAAGAAGTTTGCATTAGGATATATACCGGCACATAAAAATGAGTTCGCAATTGGAATGGCGAAACTAATTGATGAAGAATTATTAAACAAAGAGGAAATTAATAAAAGTTTCAATTCTCATAAAGATAATATGTCTTCAGTACTAACTACCTTAGTTAAAAATAATAATTATCAAATTTTAGTTAACTTTTCTAGAAGTAAAAAGAATGATTTTGTAAAGTATATCTATAAAATAATCTTAAAGTATTGTAATAGTAGTTCAGGTTTATCCGAAGGAATTACTAACAGATTAAAAGAAAGCAAATTTGATAATTTTATCAAGGAAAGTTACATTCAGAATGGAATACCTAAAATAATAAGTAGTATTAGTAATAGTAAAAGTTCTTTAACGAAGTTTATAGAAAATAAAATATCTTCAAATTACAAAATTGGTGATGTTATTTCAGAAGATATACTTATTGAAATTCAAAGTTATATTCAAGAGGAAGGCAATAAGCTTATACAAGATAATCTTAGTACTATTGAAAAGGTAGATTTTATAGATTTAATTACAAAAGAATACAAAGATTATTATTCTGTAGCGATAAAACAATCATGTAAAGAGGTTATAGGTAAAGATTCTATAGAAAAAGCAAAAGTTAATATAGGGAAATATGCATATGAATATTTTTCTAATGATTTTAAAATATATTTAGAAAATATGATAAGTAAATATTTATGTAATGGCTTAGATGAAAATAATGATGTGGGATCAATGTTTGATGGTAGAGTCAAGAATGTAATTGATAATAATCTGCATCCTATAACGTCTTATTTTTCAAATAAATTAATTGTTTACTTAAAAAATAATCAGAATATTATAACTGAAAATGTACAAGAAACTATTAAGAGTGAACTTAATTTCTTTGAGAAGATAGCCTA
>Ga0183101_1000097_pt2 | contig 11646 bp, 10 predicted proteins | sample Biomet3_FD_127790 | JGI IMG/M metagenome (GOLD analysis project Ga0183101, IMG submission 127790) | Microbial communities from bioreactor (seeded with sewage sludge) at LBNL, California, USA - Biofuel metagenome 3 | ecosystem: Engineered > Bioreactor > Anaerobic > Unclassified ... | reverse complement strand
TGCAGCAGTAAAAACTTATGCAACATTAGGTGAAATTTGTGGTATCATGAAAGAGGTATTTGGAGAATATAAGCCTAGCGCAGCCTATTAAAACGACAAGCAAAATAAGCATTATTGGCTATAATAGTTTCTTGCTTTAGGATTCTGTAATTACTAACCTTACAGAAGGGAGTGATGAAGGTGTCAACAAAAGCATTGGCAACTTTTGCCGCTAACATTAAATATGAAAATCTTGCACCTGATACTATTCGCAAAACCAAGCAATGTCTTTTAGAATGGTTAGGGGTTTGTATCCGAGGTTCACAAGAACCTGCCTGTCACATTATTCGGGAGGTGCTTTTAACCAAAGGAGGAACAGGACCTGCAAATATTTTTACGGGGAAAAACGAACAGGCGTCTGCCCTTAATGCAGCTTTTTGCAATGGCAGCGCATCACATTCTTTAGACTTTGATGATTTGCATAATCCTTCTATAATCCATTTGGCCTGTGTAGTTATTCCTCCTGTCTTTGCTTTGGGAGAAGCTGAGCATAAAAGCGGTAAAAGTATGCTGGCAGGAACCGTAGCCGGTTATGAAGTAGGTGCTCGTGTCGGTGAATCGGTTATTCCTGAATCGTATTTTTTTTGGCACACCACAGGTACTGCCGGCACTTTTGGTGCTGCTGCTTCTGCTTCCAGTATGTTAGGCCTAAATGAAGAAACTTTTATCCAAGCTCTAGGTAGTGCGGGAACTCAAGCTGCCGGGTTGTGGGAATTCCTTAAAGAAGGAGCTATGAGTAAGACATTGCACGCAGGGAAAAGTTCTTACGCAGGAGTTTTATCTGCTTATTTAGCACAAAAAGGGTTTACCGGTGCGACACAGATTCTCGAAGGAGAAAAAGGTTTTTGTAAGGCTATGGTAGCTAAACCTCATTTGGAAAAATTAACGGAAGGTTTGGGCAAGGGGTATAAAATTGATGAAAATTCGTTTAAGCCATATGCCTGTTGCAAGCATTCACATGCTTCTCTCTACGCTATGCAGGTATTACGTAAAAATAAGAAATTGAAACCCGCAGATATTTGCGGTATTGAGCTTCATGTTAATGATATTACCGATTTTTTAATCAATAATCCTGAACCTAAAAATTCCTACGGTTGTAAATTTAGTATACAATATTGTGTTGCCGGTATGCTTAAATACGGTGAAATGGGGATTGAACAATTTGCTCCTAATATTATTAATGATGAAGAAGTACGGGCTATTATGAAGCAGATTAAGATAATAAAGGATCCGGAGATTGAAGCACTGCATGCTAGAGATTCTTCTAAATTGGCATCCAAAGTAGTTGTTTATTGCTTGGATGGCCGCACTCTTGAAATGCAAGTAGATTACCCAAAAGGTGATCCACCTAACCCAATGCTGTGGCGAGATAGTGTAGAAAAATTTATGAACCTAACAGTGCCGATTTATGGAGAAACAAAAGCAGAAAAATTCTGTAACCTCATAGATAATCTTGATCAGGTGGAGGATTTTAGTAAAGCACTAAGTAAAATAATGAAATAATAATAAAAAAGGCTTCTCAATTGAAGCCTTTTTTTGTTGGGAAAAAGACCCTATTATTACGTCAAAAGACCCTATTATGCAAAAGCCTCTCAAGATGGAAGGAGAAAAAAATTGCATGGCGAATGTTGCTATATCCCAGTTGGCAAGGAGGTGAATATTTGCAATTATATCGGTGGCGGGCTCGCAACAAAAGTGGCAAGATTTTTACCGGACGGTTATTAGCTGGTAGTGACCGTGAAGTGGCAGAATACGTACAAGGACAACATGGCTATGTTACAAAGATACAACCGATAAATAATTGGTATAATTTCTCAAAAACTTTATATGCTAAAAAAATGAATAATAAGAACAAAGAATTTTTTTTTAGACAACTGGCTACACTATTAAATAGTGGAATGACGTTGCTAAGAGCTTTGGAACTTATTCGTGGGAAAAGTGCGGGAGACATTGCAGAAGTGTGTGCCTTTATAGAAAAAGACTTATATAAAGGCATGCCCTTTTCGCTGTCTATGCGCAAATTGCCCAATATATTCAGCCAGACGGCGGTACAAATTATAGAAGCTGGGGAAACAAGCGGAAAGTTAGCTGAATTATTTTTACAATTAGCAGATTTTTATCACAAAGAATTGGAAACTAAAAGGTTTTTACTCAACGCTTGTATTTATCCCGGGATAGTCCTTGTATTTGTTTTTATCACTTTTTATTATTTTATTTGGAAGGTCGTGCCACTTTTTGTAGAGCTATATGCAACTATGCAGGTTGAACCTACAGTGTTCTTAAGCAGCTTAAATTTTTTAGGAAAGTTACTTGATAATTTTCACTGGCAAGCTGTAGGCATTTTTTTGTTGTTAGGGTGGCGGCTTTATTTTTTGCGCGACAAGTTGCAAACATGGTGTTTAAGACTGCCGGTAATAAAATCTTGCTACCATGATTTATTGGAAATGCGTTATTGCCGAGTTGTTTCAATCATGTTAGCCAGTGGTATTTCTTTACCTTTAGCAATAAGCGCGGCTGGTGAAACCTTACCCATAATAGTGTTGCGTAAGCAAAGTGAACGTTTAAGCAGGGAGGTGATGCGTGGGATTCCCCTTAGTAAGGCGGCGGCCTTTTGCAGCGAAATATTTGGACCTATAAGTTTAGAATTTATTGCTGTTGGTGAAGAAAGTGGTAGTTTGGCTGAGATGCTAACTGAAGCAGCAGATATAACAGATAAGGATTTACAAGCCAAATTAAAAGACTTAAAGGCTATGGTTGAACCGGTCCTTTTAGCACTCATTGCTTTATTGGTCGGTTGTGTTATTCTCGCCATAACGTCACCTATATTTAGTTTAATAACTGAGTTGCCGGATTATAAATAATAGGAGCTGATTACAATGCTGAAGCAAATTATGTCACACAAAATTTCACTATATAGAAGCAGAAAAGGTTTCACACTAATTGAATTGGTAGCGGTAATGGCAATTGTGGGAGTATTAGCCGTAGCCTTATTGCCGTCTATTGAAGCCGCTATGAATCGATCAGAAAACACTAGAATTATTACAACTCTTACTAAAATTGATGGGGCTATAAAAGTTTATCAATTAGAACATGATGGAAGTCTTCCCACAGATTTAACGGTTTTAAAAAAGGCAAGGTATATAGAAAAGGACACATATAATGGTATTGAATATAAAAAAGGTGCTGCGGATAATGACTATACCCTGCTGGGTAAAAATTCTAATGGTGATACAATAACCGCTGACGGCAAAATAACAATTGAATGACAAATAGAAAAATTGTTTCAATTTTGGAAATAGGTGAATACCGATGCCCAATAAAAGAAAGAATATAGCAGGTTTTACCTTGGTGGAAGTAGTTATTGCCCTTGCCATATTCTTGATTATAGAAGCAGCCTTTTATTCTGGGTATGAAATGTTGCAAAAAAGATCTAAAATTATCAAACTTAATAATGCTTGTAATTTACTTGTTTTGGAATTATCGGCCATGCAGACAAGATCGCTTTATGTTAATGATGGCCTTGTTCAAAGCATTAAAGTATACAGTGACGGAAGTGGTTATGACTTGAATAAGGGGTCGAAAAAAATTAAAAGTGTTAAGTTATCCCAGTTGGGGTGGGGGTGCCTAAAATTGTTTTGTATTAATGATGTTCAGTTTTTACCTGGCGGGGTTCCAAAAGTTTATTCTAAAATTATTGTTCAAGTTCGTGATGAGGAGAAACTTAAAAAGACCGTTGAGGTCCAACCTATAAGCGGCAGAATAGTTGTGAAAGATGAATAGTAGAAGAAACGGGTTTATTATGGTGGAAGTAATGGCTGCTATAATTATTATTCTAACAGGAGTTCTGAGTGTTGCCGCTTGCTACAATTTTGGCGTGAGTCTAATGGTACATAATAATTACAAACAAGAGGCCTTTAAACTAGCTCAGGAAACTATGGTTTCTCTCCGTAAAAAAGAGAAAATTGAAAAATCGGACTTACTACATGGTCGTTTTCATATTAGGTGTGAAAAAATGGCAGTTGGCTTTAATCCTAACAATAACCTGTTATTTGTAGAAGTTTATTTAGAAGAAACACAGCCATTAGTTAATTTAGTTGGCTATGAATAGTAAAAAAGGGTTTATGTTACTTGAAATTACCATTGCTTTTATGCTTATGTGCCTATTATTTGCAACTTTTTATCAGGGCTTTTTGCAGATGGCAGTGTCCATGAGAAAAATTTATGATGATGTGGAGTTGAACAGGGTCGCAGGGGCTGTTATGTCCACAGTAGAAAGTGAAATAATGTATAGTTCCCAGCAGGTAATTTTGCAAGATAATAAATATGGGAACCGTATTGTATGCAGAAACATAGGGCCTAACCGTACGGTGGCATTTTATTGCAGCAAGGTAGAAGGTACGAAAACCAAAGTAGTTGTATACAAAAGCACACAAATAGCAGGAAGGCCTGAAGGTGTTAATCCTCTTAGTTCTCAGTCTGTGTCAGCAGAAAAATTTCAGGTAGAAAAAATTGATGGACGGACTTTACGTTTAGAAATAGAACTAAAAATAGAGACAACAGGACGTAGTAAGACTTTTATTGAGGTGATACGTCTATGCAACGGGCACGTCATTTAGTAGAGCATAAACAAGGATTTATAGTTTTATCCTTACTTCTTTTAGTATTAGTTTTGTCTATACTGGCACAGGGTATTATTCATATTGTTAAACAACAGGCTAAAACTCAGCAAGAATATATTAGACATAGGCAAATAGCAATTTTGGGGACAGAGTTATTATCAGTGGCAGTAACTCAAGAACAGCAGAATAATTTGCAAAGTCAAATTTTACAGGAAATCATTCTTTACCCTGGCGCTGAAAAAATAGTGCCGCAGATTATAGTAGAAAGACGGGAAACTTTACCGCTCCGGGCCATTAACATAGCAATTAAGTACAAAGATGCCACTTGGAAGATGCAGCAGCTAATGATTGAACCACCAGGTGGTAGTTTGCATAGTATTTATAACAATATATTATATAGCAACAAAGAAATTATAGGAGAACTTCCTGAAAAGCTTTTACCCAATGGCTACCCACTATCTACAACTATGCCGCAAATGGACATAAATGGCTATTTAAAATATAAAAGTAATCCTTTGCCCAGTGCAGGTACTCTTCAGGAATTAGGCCTTTTGGGTAGGGTGTATGCTAACGACAGTGGTATTAGCAGTGGTCCCTATGTTATTAAAGCTAATACCGTAATAAAAGGTAATGGAATTTTATATCATAATAATCCCATTAAGCTTGGTGAAGGGACCAGTAGCACCGGAAAACTTTGGCTTATTTGCAATGATGAAATCATTATAGGAGATAATGTAACTTTGGAAAACATTTTTTTGTACGCAAATGGACCGATCTTCATTGGTCGCAATGTTCACATCTGTGGTATAATCATATGTGCAGGAAAAATTCAGGTAGGGGAAGGATTTGTCATGCGTGGTGATAAGTCAGTTTTAGAAACCTTTTTAACTACTTGCTATATGAATTAGGAGGAAACACAGATGAAAAAGATATATTTACTAACATTGCTTTTGTTGACTATTACTACTAACGTTTGGGCCTTTGGACAGTCGACTATCATGGAAGAACATCTAAACAGCGGCAAAAGACAGGGGAGCATACCTATAGTAGATGGAGTGCAAGATATCAACTTGCAAAAAAATATCAATACAGTGCTTAAAGAAGCTGCAAAAAAGCTTGGAGAAGAAGCTGGTGGGCAAACATCAATTTCCTACAAGGTTACATTTAACCGACCTTCTATGTTCAGTGTTATTTTAAAGGCGGCAGGAGACAAAACGCTTTATAAAGGAATTAACATTGATATCACTTCCGGCAAAGAATGTGACACAAAAGATTTCTTTTATGTTAAGGACGATTTCAATAATCTAGTTGGGGATAAGTCCTATGTTTTTAGTGAAGATGGTTTGCTTTTAGCAGCAAGTGAAGGGGCAGCTTACTCTGAACAAATACCTTATACGGCTTTGCTAAAATATCTTAATATTGCCAGTTGTGCTAGATTTATGACCGGCTATAAGGTAACAGAAGCAACTGAAGGCAAAACTTTACCGCTTAAAGTAGGAAACTTAGTTTCGTTGTATTTGCCCTCTAATCCTTCTACTGGGTTTGATTGGTACATGGCTAATACAGATAAAATGTCAGGTGTTGTTGGTATAGGGAATTCATTTTTCTTACCGATTAATGCCAATCCTAATACTGTTGGTGTTCCTGGCAATACCATCGTTTTTTTCAGCTTTGATAAACCGGGAACTTACAAAGTGAATTTTGAATATAAGAGACCATGGGTACAACAAGCTAGCAAAACAATGACCTATAACTTTATTGTGCAATAGATATATTGTAGATAGCCACCCAGTGGGTGGCTATTTTGTCTTTATCTTTGTATTTCAGTGGATTTCTTGTTAGAATATATATATCATTACTATTATTCATCTCTATATTAGGAGGTGTAAATAGTTGTTTTAGTAGATTTGAGCTTGTAGCGTGCAGGTGATGACTGTATTGTGCCGCAAAGATGTAATAGTGGAGGATAAAATGGAAAAAAGAAATATAGAATTATTAGCCCCGGCCGGTACCTGGGAAGCCTTGGAAGCAGCTGTTAATGCTGGAGCTGATGCTGTCTATTTAGGTGGAGTGGCTTTTGGTGCTAGGCAATATGCCGATAATTTCGGTGAAGAAGAAATGAAAAAAGCGGTAGAATTTGCTCATTTGCATAGAGTTAAGTTATACGTTACAGTAAATACTTTGGTAGATGACAGTGAAATGGCTGATTTAGGCAAATACCTAATATTCCTTAACAATATAGGTATTGATGGCATTATTGTGCAGGATATGGGCGTTGTTAACATGGCCCAAAAAGTGGCTCCTGAGTTACCTTTACATGCCAGTACCCAAATGACTGTAACAAATTCTGAGGGCGTAAAATTTGCCTCTGAAATGGGTATGGTTAGAAGTGTTTTAGCTCGCGAATGTACCTTGGAAGATATTAAGACTATTTGTGCAAAATCGGATTCTGAGATAGAAGTGTTTATTCACGGAGCTCTATGCGTATGCTATTCAGGGCAGTGCCTTATGAGCAGTCTTATTGGCGGCCGCAGTGGTAACAGGGGACGCTGTGCGCAGCCCTGTCGTTTACCGTATACTTTGGTAAATAAAGAAGGTAAAAACATCTTAGAACATGGGGACGTGGGGCAATATCTTTTAAGTCCTAAAGATTTAAATACTCTTGATATTTTACCACAGCTTATTGAGGCAGGAGTTGCGTCTTATAAAATTGAAGGTCGTATGAAAAGACCTGAATATGTAGCGGTAGTGACGGATATATATAGGCGTGCCATTGATAGCTACTTTGCCGGTAATTACAATGTTTCTGATGCTGATAAGCAAAATATTGAACAAATATTTAATCGTGATTTCACCACGGCTTATTTAGAAAAACCACAAGGTAGAGAAATGATGAGTGACCGTCGTCCTAATAACAGAGGCGTATTAATAGGACGTGTTGCTGAGCTTAAACGTGGTGCTAATAAAGCTGTAGTCAAATTAGAGAAAGAGTTGCATTTAGGGGACGGGTTAGAGTTTTGGGTATCTGTAGGTGGACGAGTAGGGACCACGATAACTTCCATGTTTTGTAAAGGACAAGAAGTAATAACAGCAGCAAGCGGAGAGCAAGTAGAAATAGATGTACCTCATGGTATAAAAATGAATGACAGGGTATTTCGTACTTTTGATAATAATTTAATGACCTTTGCCGGTAACTTTTATGGTGAACATAATAAAAAACGGGTGCCTTTAATTGCAACTGTAACAGCGCATTTAGGAAAACCAATGACCATAGTACTTAAAGATGAAGAGGGCAATACAGGCAGCGGTGTTACGGAATTTATTGTAGAAGCGGCACGAAAACATGCTCTTAATGAAGAAACCGTTATGAAGCAGTTAAAGCGTCTGGGTACTAGTGAATATATTTTAGAGCAGCTTGAACTGATTTGTGATGATGATGTTATGGTTCCTATGAGCGAGATAAATGAGGCAAGGCGTAAAGCTACTGAAGAACTTAATGCTATGCGCTTGGCCGAATTCACACCTGTTCGGAAACAGCAGCATTGGCGTCGCGACTCCTTGCAGATTATGCATAATCATACTATGAGTAAACATGCACAATTAGCAGTACACGTTGATACTTTAGATAAAGCGCTGGCAGCTTTACGGGCAGGGGCAGACTGGTTAATAGTTGGCGGTGATGCATACTCTTTACCGCTATTACAAAAAGATGACTACGCACATATTGCCAAAATCGTGAAGAACGGTGACCGTAAAATGGCCATTGCCACTTCTCGCATTGTTAGTGAAAAACAGCTGGCATATTATGAAAGACAATTTGCCTTTTGGCAAACATTATCCCCGGATTTATTTATTATTGCTAACAATGGTTTATGGTCTATGGCTGCGAAGACCAAAATACCGTTATGGTTAGATTACAGCTTGAACCAGTATAATGGACAGAGCCTGTCACTATGGCATCAAAAAGGTGCGGTAGGGGCAACTTTATCTCCTGAATTAACCATGGCACAAGTGGAGCATTTAGCGGGAGAAACTCCTATACAATTAGAATGCTTGGTTCAGGGACCCTTGGAAATGATGGTTTCTGAATATTGTGTGCCGGGTAGTTTTGTAGGAAATATTAGCGAAGGTAAGTGCTCATTTAATTGTAAAGAAGAAACTTTCTTGAAGGATAGGAAAGATGAACAATTTCCACTGATGCATGACCAATTTGGGCGTACTCATATTTTAAATGGTCATGACTTATCCATGCTTACCAGCTTAAAACAAATAGAAGCCTATGGTATAACTCGCCTGCGTATAGATGCGCGCAGCTATAGCGCAGTGGAAACAGAACAAATAGTTACATTGTATCGTCAGGTTTTGAATAAAGACATAGTAGTTAGTGAAAATATTCCCCATACTACACGCGGGCACTATTTCCGGGGAGTTTTATAAAGGAGCAATAATGGCAAAATTTGCAGTAAAGACCTTAGAATTTCATAAAATTAAAGAAGCTTTAGCTGGGGAAGCCTCAACCTCTTTGGGCCGGAACTTGGCCATGGAGCTGCGTAGCGAGAATGAATTCTCAGTAGTTAAGCGTTTGCAGGAAGAAACTGCAGAAGCACTACGCTTACAAGAAGATGGCAAGCGTTTTCCCTTTGGTGGGGCTGTAGATATTACAGAAGGAACAAAGCGCGCAAAAGTTGGTGCTGTACTTGATATTGAAACATTAATGTCTATTGCTAATACAGCAGCGTCTATGCGTCAACTCAAAACATTTTTGCTTGAAAGTGAAGAGGAAGCACCTAATTTATTTACTTATGCCGCCCAGATGCAAGAATTCCCTCGTTTAGAAAAACAGCTTAACAGTGCTATCTCTGATAAAGGTGAAATAAAAGATAGTGCTTCCACTAAGTTAGCCGGATTACGTACCGGTATTTTAGTGGCTAAAAGACGAGTTAAAGAAAAACTGGATAGTATTTTGCATTCTCCCGAAAACCAAAAATATTTTCAGGACCAACTAGTTACTATGCGTGAGGATCGGTATGTTATTCCAATTAAGCAAGAATATAAGTTTAACTTTCCTGGGGTAGTGCATGATCAGTCTGGAAGTGGTGCTACACTGTTTATTGAGCCATTGGCTGTGGTCAATTTGAATAATGATATAAAAAAATATATCTCTGAAGAAAAAGAAGAAGTCGAACGTATTTTGCGCCAGCTTTCTGCTAATGTTGGTGCGGAAGCTGAACAGTTGGATAGTACACTAAAAGTATTGGCTAAATTGGATTTAATTTGTGCAAAAGCATATTTAGCAAAGAAACAAAACGCCAGCCGTCCAATTCTTTCCTTGCAAAGCAAAGTAGAAATAGTTCAAGGGCGCCATCCGTTATTGAATCAAGCTAACGCAGTTCCTTTGGACATTAATTTGGGGGATGGTTTTACTTCATTGCTTATTACAGGCCCTAATACAGGTGGTAAAACTGTTGCCTTAAAAACAGTGGGGCTTTTTGCTCTCATGAATCAAGCAGGTATGTTTGTACCGGCTCATGTTGCTAAGTTACCGGTTTTTGGCGGTGTTTATGCAGATATTGGTGATGAGCAGAGTATTGAACAAAGTTTATCAACGTTCTCAGGGCATTTAAAAAATATGGTAGATATACTTAAAGAGGCTCGTAGTGGCGATTTGGTTTTGGTTGATGAAATATGTGTGGGAACAGATCCAACAGAGGGAGTAGCTTTGGCCATGTCCATGCTGGAATATCTTTATGGGAAAAAAGTAATGACTATAATTACTACACATTATAGTGAGCTAAAATCTTTTGCCTATGAACATGAAGGTATGGAAAATGCAAGCGTAGAATTTGACCCTGTGACATTGAAGCCTACATATCGATTACTTATGGGGATTCCCGGTAGTAGTAATGCTTTTTATATAAGCAGGCGTTTGGGTTTACCGGAAGAAATCCTAGCACAAGCCGAAAGCTTAATAGGACAAGAACATGCTAATATGGAAAATGTTTTACAGAATTTAGAAGGTGAAAGACGTCAGTACGAACGCAGAAATACTGAAATAGAAAACCTTCGTTTAGAAGCAGAACATTTAAAAAATGAATTATTAAAGAAAAAGAATGATTTAGATAAAAGACGCAATGAAACTTTGCGGAAAGCCAGAGAAGATGCGGATGAACTTTATCGTAATTCCAGAAAAGAATCCAGTGCAATTCTTAAAGAACTACGGGCTATGAAAAATTTGGTTGACACGGCAAAAGTAGAAGAACTGGCAGAAATGGCTAGAAAAGGATTAAATAAAAGTTTTTCTTTAGATGGACAACCTGTACCCGAAGGACAGGGCCTAGCCGCAGGTAATGCTGCTGTAGGCAAAAACGTATACCTAAAGAATTTAGGCCAAACAGGAGTAATTGTTGAAATTAATGGCACACAAGTTATAGTACAAGTTGGTAGCATGAGGACCACAGTACCTATGAAGAGCTGTTTGCTGGTGAGCGAGGGTCGTTCTGAAGCTAAAAAACGGCAATCTACAATGCGTAGATTACCTAACCAACGCCATGATATGTTTGTTAAGAAAGCGCAAGCAACAACGACTGAAATAGATGTACGTGGTAAAACCGTTGACGAGGCTATTCCGTACGTGGATAAGGCAATAGATGATGCGCTCTTGGCAGGTATGGAACATTTTAGACTTATACACGGTAAAGGGACAGGAATGTTACGGTCAGGGCTTACGGATTATCTAAAAGCTAATAAAGCAGTCAGGCGCATAGAAATGGCTCCACAAAATGAAGGTGGCGCGGGAGCTACTATCGTATATCTTTAAAAGTAATACAAGTTGTATTTAAATAGTAAATGTTGACCATCTTATTAATAGATGTAATAATATTAGTATATTATAAAAAGAATTAGGAGGAATTACTATGACGTTAAGTTTGGCGGCAGAACATGCTAAAGGAAAAGCAGCAAATGATATTATTTTCGCTGCAAGCAAAGC
>Ga0183101_1000052_pt8 | contig 11650 bp, 10 predicted proteins | sample Biomet3_FD_127790 | JGI IMG/M metagenome (GOLD analysis project Ga0183101, IMG submission 127790) | Microbial communities from bioreactor (seeded with sewage sludge) at LBNL, California, USA - Biofuel metagenome 3 | ecosystem: Engineered > Bioreactor > Anaerobic > Unclassified ... | reverse complement strand
AATCGTGAAGCTCATAGGGCCCAATTTTGTCTTCGGTCTTTTGAGCAATCTGCCCTTTTTTATCCGTCGGAAGAAGTTCAGGCGAAATCGGTGTGTCGATAATGTCGTTAAGGGCTTTTGCGGCTTCGGGATGGAGCAAAGCATAACCTTGGCAAAGATAGCGAACCAAAGTTTTTGGGATCGATCCATTGACTCCGTACATCGACATGTGGTCACCGTTATACGTGCACCAGCCTAAGCAAAGTTCGCTGAGGTCGCCCGTGCCAATCATCAAAGCGTTGGTGTCGTTAGCGATATCCATAAGGACTTGGGTCCGTTCCCGAGCTTGAGCATTTTCGTAGGTGACGTTATGGTCTTCTGGGGAATGATCGATATCCTTTAAGTGAGAGAGCAAAGTATCCTTGATGTTGATTTCTCGGAATGAAACCCCTAAGGATTTCGCTAAGAGTTTGGCGTTATCGTGGGTCCGTTTCGACGTGCCAAAAGCCGGCATCGTCAAGGCGGTGATTCCCTTGAGATCGTATTTAAGAACTTTGAACGCTTCGACGGCGACGAGCAAGGCCAAAGTCGAATCCAGGCCTCCGCTTTCTCCGACGATCACCTTCTGCTGATGAACGGTTTCTAGGCGTTTCACCAGGCCCATAGCCTGCATCGTCATAATCGATTTCACCCGGTTGAGGTCGACTTCCTTTTGCTCGGGGATAAAGGGATTTCTGGAATAATGGCGGAGGATTTGATCCGGCTTTTTTAAAGCCATCCGAAACGGAAGAAAACGATAATCCGGCAAAGCGACATTGCCAAAACTTGTGGTCTTTAACCGCTCAGCTTCGATCTTCTCTAAATCGATATCCGCAATGGCGGGTTCTTGCTGAAATAAGGGGGATTCGCATAAGAGTTTGCCGTTTTCGGCGATGAGATTATGGCCGGCGAAAACCAAGTCGCTCGTCGATTCGCCATTTCCCGCGTCCGCATAGACATAGGCGCTAATGAGTTTCGCGGAAGTAATCGCAACCAAATTGGCCCGGTATTCTTTTTTGCCCACTACTTCATTGGAGGCGGAGAGATTAAGGATAACGTTAGCCCCCATTAAGGCGTGACGGATCGAGGGGGAATCGGGAACCCAAGCATCTTCACAAATCTCGGCGGCAATCTTTAAACGCGTATAACGTTCGTCCACATAGATGAGATTTTCGCCAAAGGGATAGGACGAGTCTCCAATTTGGATGCTGCTGAGATGATCAGGGGCTTCATGGAAGTAACGTTTTTCATAGAACTCGCAATAATTGGGGAGATTGCCTTTTGGGGTGACGCCCAAAATCTGGCCATCGTGAAAGGCCACCGCGCAGTTATAAAGACAGTTGCCATAAACTAGAGGGGCTCCGACAAGGAAAAAAAGATCGTGGCCTTTCGAAAAGTCTTTTAAGGCCAATAGGGCTTTTACGACTTGGCGTTGTAAGGTCGCCGTTAGGAACATATCCCCGGCTGTATAACCGCTTAAGGTTAATTCGGAGAAGACCAAAATAGCGACGCCTTGGCTCTCGGCCCAAAGGATTTTCTTTTCGATTTCTTGCCGGTTATGAGCCACCCCGCAGACGGCGGTATCGATGCTGACCGCGGCTACCCGCACAAAGCCTAAAGGATCATCTTGTGGGACGGAAGAAAGGGTTAAGGCCTTCGTTTTCGGGGCCAAAACCGCGGTATCGTTGCCTTGAAGATGCGATTCAAAATAAGCTTGAGGTACTAAAACAAAATCACCATAGCCATTCTTCGTAATGAAGATGGGATCGCCACTTTGATTGATTTGTTCATCAATTTTAGCGGTGTCACGCAAGGTGGTAATCGGCAGGATTTTTGGGTTCATGTCGTTATTATAGCATTTAAATGTACATTTCTAAAATTAAGCTGATTTTGAACAACTTGCTGACGGCAAGAATTGAAATGCTATAATCATTCCATGATTAAAACAGGAACGCATAACAAGGGTCTGATCATCGTCAACGCTTACGAAGTCCTTCCGCCGGTGCAACACATGGTGGATCGTCTCGCAACCGAACTCAACAACCTCAAAATCGACGTCGAAGTCAAAACCAACGCCGAAATCCTCTCGTATATCGGTTCGAATGGCGAACTCTATTCGGCCGACCTTCAAGACGATTTCTGTATCTTCCTCGACAAGGATCCCTACACTTCTCACATGCTTGAGCAAGCCGGTATGCGTTTATTTAATTCGGCCGACCCGATTCAAGATTGCGATGACAAGATGACGACCTACATGAAGCTTCTTCACTTCAATATCGCGATGCCTAAGACCATTCCTGGTCCGCTTCATTATAGTGTGTCCAATAACGATGACTTTCTTGAGAACCTCGTCAAGATGATTCCCTTCCCCATCGTCTGCAAAGAGAACTATGGCAGCATGGGCCAAGGCGTTTATCTCGCCAACAACATGGATGAGCTCAAAGACATCGAAAGCAAGATTTCTTATAAACCCCGTCTCTACCAAGAGCTCATCCGTTCGTCGTGGGGCTTCGATTACCGCCTCATCATCGTCGGTGGCAAGTTCAAAGTCGGTATGCGCCGCCGTTCCCTCACTGGCGATTTCCGCAGCAACATCGGTTTAGGTGGCGTCGGCGAAGTCGTAAACATCCCCGATGAATTCATCCATGTGGCCGAACGCGTCGCAGCGATTCTCCGTCTCGATTATTGCGGCGTCGACCTCTTGCAAGGCCCTAATGGCGAGCCGATTCTTTGTGAAGTTAACTCCAACGCCTTCATCCAGGGCATTGAGCAAGTCACGAAGCATAACGTGGCCGCCGATTACGCTAAGTACATCTACAAAACCATCTACACGATCTGAGTTCAATTCAAAACCATGGCCGAGGCGTAACCTCGGCCTTTCTTTTGCGTTAGTTAAGGCAATCCCTCTTAAAAACGATAGAATAAGAACGTGAAAATAAATAAAAAGCTCGTCGTGAGCATCGATGGCTTTCCTCAGAAAATCCATCTTTGGGGACGCAGTCCAGACAATCCGATCATCCTTTTCGTCCACGGCGGACCCGGCAACCCCTTCCGTCATTGGATCAAAAAGCACTTCTTGCCGTTAACGGATACCTATACCCTCGCGGTTTATGATCAGCGGGGTGCCGGCGGATCTTACCACAAGATGGATCCTAAAGATCTTCATCCTTGGGATTATGTCAAAGATATCGAAGGCTGGGCCGAATGGCTCTGCGCTCGTTACCACCAGCATCAGGTTTACCTCGTTGGCGAATCCTGGGGTTCCTTCATCGGCAGCGTGGCCCTCCTTGATAAACCTGAACTCTTTAAGGCTTATATCGGTTATGGCCAAGTGGTCGATATGAAGGCTTCCCTGACCATTCAATATCAAGAAACCTTGGAGGCCGTTAAGGCGCGCGGACTAAAGGATAAAGAAGAGAAACTTCTCAAAATCGGGGCCCCCGTGGATGGGGATTTCACTGTGAAGAATGGTTTAAATCTCTTTTACCCGATCATGTACCAAGCCCTTGAGGATGCGACCTTACCAAGTTTCATGAAACGGGAGATCCTTCCCTTTTATTTCTCCACCGAATATTCCTTGCGCGACAAAATCAATTGGGCTAAAGGCAAGGAACTTCTCGACGCCGCCAGGCCGTACTGGGGTGAGAACATGCCTTCGCTTTATCACTTCAAAGATTACAAGCTCGACTTCAAGATGCCCTATTATGTCTTCCAAGGCCACGAAGATTTTATCTGTCCTTGGCAGCAAATCCCGGATTACATCGCCACGATCAAAGCTCCGAAGAAAGGCTATCTCTTCATTGAAAAAGGCGCCCACACTTGGCCCTTTGCCCAGCCTGAGCGCTTCATGAGCGAACTGCGAAAAGTCTTCTGCTAATTACTTTTGATGGTCGAGACGCCACTTGCAGGCCGCGGTCACGACCGCCTTATCGCTATCGTGAGAAATGACCCGCATGGCATCGGCCGGCGACAGCCAATAAATATCTTGAACTTCCTCGGGCTGGCAAATGGTCCGTTCACTCATGGATTCGGCGATAAAGAAGACCACGCGTTTCGTCACGCCTTCTTTAGGTGAATAATCGGTAACGCTCTTAAAACCCGGCACGAATTTAACGGCCAATCCCGTCTCTTCTTTGATTTCGCGACGGGCGGTTGCGATCTCGTCGGTGTCGATTTCTTCGACGTGGCCTTTCGGGATGGAGTAATGGCCTTTCTTCATGTGCTCAATCAACACTTTGCCTTGGTGGAAGACCACCGCTCCGCAGGATTTTTCTTGTTTGCCTAATAGGTTCGAGAGCAAGGCGATCTCGTCTTCGCTTAATCCAATGATCTCGGCGTATTTTTCAGCCGACTCATAACGATCGAGGAACATCTTTTCGACATCGCGAAGGAAGGAGACGTCCGGGGTAAGGACCGCTTTCGGAAAATCCGGATAGGTCGCCTTAGTGCGTTTGGTAAGTTCTTCAAGCAAAGGGAAAGACAGCATATAGTCCGCGTTGATGTCTTGGAAAGGGACGCCGTTGAGCATCAATAGCACCATGATGAAAGAACCGGTGCGATCTTTGCCCGCGGTGCAATGGATGACACAAGGTTTTTCGGCGTGCATCAAGGCTTGAAAAACTTTGCGAGCCGAATAAGGATCTTCGAGCATTTCGAGATAACTGCCCACCATATCGTCGCGGTCTTTAGGAATGCGGCCATTGCCATTCACGGGGAGGGTGATGGTGTTAAAGCGAGAATCACCGACGGTTTTGTCAGGATGTTCGGCTTTGGCTTTATCGTCGCGAAGATCGATGATGGTCTTCAGGCCTAAGGCAGCCAACTTCTCGATATCGTCGGGAGTGGCTTCGCTGAGGGTTCCGGAGCGGTAAACCACCTGAAAGTGAGTCTCGCCATAGCGGGTGGCGTAACCACCGAGGTCGCGGAAGTTTTCGATTTTTTCAAAAGGGATGCGTTTCAACATTTGTCCCCTATCTTATCCGTTACGGGGCGCGGGCACAAGAAAAGGCGAGCGGATTAGGCTCGCCTTTGGATGAACAAACGTTATTTCTTTTCGGCAACGGCTGGCGCTTGGCTCTTCAGCAAATCGCGGATCTGAGTGAGCAATTCGTCGGTCGTCGGTTTCGGAGCACCCGCAACGACGGGAGCCGGTCTCTCTTCGGGGTGTTTCTTGAAATATTCTTCTTTAATCTGAGCTTCGAGTTCGGCTTTCTTGGCTTGGATGCCAGCGACAATTTTCACAATGAGGAAGAGAACAAGGGCGATGATGAGGAACGAAATGATGGCGTTGATGAAGGTGCCCCAGTCGATGCTGGCGGAGCCATTGAAGACGTAAGTCGTGCCGTGGAGAGTGTACTTACCAGTGATCGCGGTCTTTTGCGCTTCAATGACTGCAACAGTCGAACCATCGGTGCTTCCATAGGTTTTAATCGCAAGCGCCTTGGCTAAATCCTGAAGCTGCGAAGCATCGAACTGTTGGGCTAAGCCAATCGACTTGTCCATGCCTTCCTGTCCGGCATTGACGGCGGGAAGAACGGTGACCAAGCCTTTAAGGCCTCCTGGGACTGCCCAAGTGCAAACGCTCAATAAGATGTTAACGAGCGCGGTGACAATCGCACCAAACGCACCGCCGATGATAACGCCGACGGCCATGTCGAGGACATTGCCCCGAGTGATGAAGGCGCGGAATTCGCCAACAACCTTTCCCGGCTTCTTCGCTAACTTTTTAGCAGACATTTCTTTTTCGGCCATATATAGCCTCCTAAAACCGTGATTATTCTAGCCCGACTTTGTCGAAGAGGGAACAAACAAATGATTTCCATTGTTGGGATTGGGTTTATAATACGCGCATGCAAATTTCAATTTTCGCCGCTCAACTCTTCTTCGACTGGTTCTCATTAGCCTATATCCTTTTAATCCTTATTTGTACGGGTATCGGCCTTTGGCGTGGCCTCGGCCGCATGATTCCACGGCTCATCACCATTGTGGTAGCAGCCATCGCGGCGTTCTACCTTTGCAAAGCCGTCGCCAGTTGGTTTGAAAATGGCACAACGTGGGATACGTCGTTATCCAGTTGGATCCATGACCAGGTTGAAAGCAAGAGCCCTGGTTCGGCGACGATGGTCACCACCAGTTTCATGACGAGTCCCGAAGGCGAAGCCGAGTTCCGTAAGTCCATCAAGTTACCGGATTTCCTTTGGAATCCGTTCTGGCTCGCCCTCCAAAGCTTTATGCCGACGGATGGAAGCTCAGTGTCCTATAGCACCGTCATCGCCGACACCTTGTCCCACCTTTGCTTCATCGCCGGCGCGTTCATCCTCGTTTTCTTAGTGATCTATCTCATGGGTTTAACCATCACCCTGATCGTCGAACACGTTCGCAAAAAGAACGGCGTCACCAAACCGTCATGGTTATCCCGCGGTTTAGGCGCCGGATTAGGCTTGGTCGTCGCAATCGTTCTTATTTATTGCTGCTCGCTTGGCGTTAACTTGCTCGCTTCGGCTCAGGCCAAAGGCCAGAACACGGGCGACATCGCTTCGTATCTCCACCTCACAGGGGATGATGCCAACAACTACTGGAGTTTAGCCAAATGGCTCGCAACCCAGTCATTCCTTTACGAACAAATTATGAACTTCTTAGGTTACGCGCCGGTGATCGCTTCGAGTCTAGGTTCAGCCAGTTCAGCGTTGACCTCATCGGGATCCGCTATGGTTTCCTCACTTTCGACCTCCTTATAATTGTTATCAAAGGGCCGTCTGTGTCCTTGAAAGGGGGTGCGGGCGGCTTTATTATTAAGTTGATTTGGACGGAAGGGGGCTTCCATGAAAATCTGCGTCATGAGTTTTGATGACGGCACGGTCTTTGACAAACCGCTCATCGCGCTATTGCGAAAATATCATTTTAAGGCAACTTTTAATCTCAATTCTGGCATGGACGGTTATGTGTGGTATTTGGGGTCCCAGCCCATTACCCGCCTCGTTTTAAAAGACAATATTGGCCTTTATCGTGGCATGGAAGTCGCCTCCCATTCGCTCAACCACCCCCACCTCAGCGAACTGACCTGGGATCAACTCGGTTATCAGATTGGCAAAGATAAAGAAAACCTCGAAACGCTTTTCAAACGACCGGTGAACGCTTTTGCCGTTCCCTTTAGTGATTATGATGAACGGACGATTGAAGTCCTCCACCGCCTCGGCTTCACCTCGTTTCGGGTCGACGCCGATCGCTTTGACTATTCTTTCCCCAAGGATAACTTCATCGTCGGGGTCAACGCCTATACCGGCGAAGGGGAAGGCCCCAAAAAGATTCAGGATTTTTTGAATGACAAAAACCCAAATGGTCTTTTTATCTTCGCCGGCCATTCCTACGGCTTCGAAGTCAATCAGAAGTGGGCCTGCTTCGAGGAATTTTTGAAGCTGCTTTCTCAGCATCCCGAAATCAAAGTCATGACCATGTCTGAGATGATGAAGCACTGCCCGAAAATCGAATAAAACGAACTCGACCCGAAGGGTTTTCTTTTTTCTTTTACACTGTCAAAAGATTCTCTTCTCGTTTTCTCTCCATTAGAGCGTCAACTTTTTCGGCAAGATTTCACTTTTCTTTGCTCGGGCCGAAGCTTTCTCTTTCATGGTTCCCAAAACAAGATGTCAAAGACCATTTTGAGGGTACGTGATAATAGGGTTTGATTTTTATTTTTGGGTGTTTATTATTATTCCCGCAAGGATTCAACAAAGGGTCCTCATCCGACGTCGCCATAAATAATGCTGTTGAGCAAAACGCTTTTTTTGCCCCCTCCGTTATTCAAGCCCGCCGCTAAAAGCAACAAGCCCATTTAGGAGGGTCACACATGCTTACCGTCACCAAGAGAGATGGAACAAAAGTCCCGTTCGATCTCACCAAAATCGAAAGTGCCATTGAACGCGCTTTCGTCGCTGAGCACACTGAAGTAACGAAAGAAATCACCGAACTTCTCTCGCTTCGCGTCACGGCGGACTTCAATAAGAAGATTAAGGACGATACCATCGGAGTCGAAGACATTCAGGACTCCGTCGAAATCGTTTTGATTCAAGCGGGTTACATCGAAATTGCCCGCAGCTACATGGACTATCGCAAACGCCATGAAGCGCTACGCCAAGTCAAAACCACCAACCTCGACTTCAAGAACGTCGTCGATGGTTATCTTCACGTCTCGGACTGGCGTGTCAAAGAGAACAGCACCGTCACCTATTCGGTCGGCGGCCTTATCCTTTCGAACTCGGGCGCTGTCACGGCCAACTACTGGCTCAGCGAAATCTACGATAAAGAAATCGCCGATGCCCACCGCAACGCCGACATGCACATCCACGATCTTTCCATGCTGACCGGCTATTGTGCTGGTTGGTCGCTCAAGCAGCTCATCAAAGAAGGCTTAGGCGGCGTGCCGGGCAAGATCACTTCTTCGCCGGCGAAGCACCTCATGACCCTCTGCAACCAGATGGTCAACTTCTTAGGCATCATGCAGAACGAATGGGCGGGCGCACAAGCCTTCTCTTCATTCGATACCTATTTGGCCCCGTTCGTCAAAGCCGACAATTTGACCTACAAAGAAGTCAAACAAGCCATTCAGTCGTTCATCTATGGCGTCAACACCCCGTCACGTTGGGGCACCCAAGCACCGTTCACCAACATCACCCTCGACTGGACCGTCCCCAATGATATGGCCGAACTGAATGCCATCGTCGGCGGCAAAGAAATGGACTTCAAGTACAAGGATTGCGCCAAAGAAATGGCCATGGTCAACAAAGCCTTCATCGAAACGATGATCGAAGGCGATGCCAACGGCCGCGGTTTCCAATACCCGATCCCGACCTACTCGATCACCAAGAATTTCGACTGGTCCGAGAGCGAGAACAACAAGCTTCTCTTTGAGATGGCTGCCAAATACGGCACTCCGTACTTCAGCAATTACATCAACTCGGATATGGAGCCTTCCGATGTCCGTTCGATGTGCTGCCGTTTGCGGCTTGACCTCCGTGAACTCCGCAAGAAATCCGGCGGCTTCTTCGGCTCGGGCGAATCGACCGGTTCCATCGGCGTCGTCACCCTCAACATGCCGCGTCTGGCCTATCTTTCCACCGATGTCAAAGACTTCTACGTCCGCCTTGACCACCTTATGGACATTGCGGCCCGCAGCCTCGACGTCAAACGTAAGACCATCAGCAAGCTGCTCGATGCCGGCTTATATCCTTATACCAAGCATTACCTCGGCAGTTTCCGCAACCACTTCTCGACCATCGGCTTGGTCGGCATGAACGAAGCCTGCCTCAATGCTCGCTGGATCAAACAAGATCTGACCCACGAACAGGCCCAAGAATTCACCACTGAAGTCCTGAATCACATGAGAGCTCGTCTCTCGGATTATCAGGAGCAATACGGCGATCTCTTCAACCTTGAGGCCACTCCGGCAGAGTCGACCGCTTATCGTTTAGCCAAGCATGATAAGGAAAAGTATCCCGACATCATCACCGCGGCCAAAGAAGGCGGCGATCCCTTCTACACCAACAGTTCGCACCTCCCGGTCGGTTATACCGAGGATATCTTCCAAGCCCTCGACATCGAGGATCGCTTCCAAACCCTCTATACTTCCGGCACGGTCTTCCACGCTTTCTTAGGACAGCGTTTACCGAACTGGCAGAGCTGCATGAAGCTCGTCCGCAAAATCGCGGAGAACTACAAGCTCCCCTACTACACGATGAGCCCGACCTACAGCGTTTGCCAAGATCACGGCTATATTGCCGGCGAAACTTGGACCTGCCCGATTTGCCACAAAGAGACCGAAGTCTATAGCCGTATCACCGGCTACTATCGCCCGGTCAAAAACTGGAACGCCGGCAAGGTTCAGGAATTCAAGCAGCGTCGCACCTACGTCAATGATGACGCCCAAGACGCCCACGTGAGCGAAGGCCACACCTGCGCTTGCGGCGACAAGAAGCCGGAAGCCGAAGCCCCGAAAGTGACCGAACTGATGCTCTTTACTTCGCCGACCTGCCCGAACTGCAAGATGGCGAAGATGCTGCTCGATCAAGACGGCATCAAGTACAACAACATCGACGCGCTCACCAATAAGGAGCTCACGATGGCCTATGGCATTAAGAAAGCTCCGACGCTCTTAGTCCCGGATGGCGCTGGCTACAAAGTCTACGAGAACGCTTCCCTCATCAAGGGCTACATTGAGTCCCGCAAGGGCAGCCCCTCGAAGTAAACTTTGACTTAAGGCGCTCCACTGCAACGACGGTGGGGCGCCTCTTTGTCTTCATTAGGAGGTATCCCCATGGATATCGATACGATCATCATCGGCGGTGGACCCGCCGCCATGACTTCCGCCCTCTATCTTTTACGGGCAGGCAAGTCGGTCTTATTGCTCGAAAAAGAAAACTTCGGCGGTCAAATCGCCGAGTCTCCGCGCTTGGAGAATTTCCCCTCAATCAAATCGATTTCGGGACTCGATTTCTCTTCGCAGTTATTTGACCAGATTACCGCGCTAGGAGCCAAATTCGAGCTCGAAGAAGCCACGGGCATCGAACGCATCGAAGGTGGATTCAAGGTCAAAACCAACTATGGCGAGCACCAAGGGCGGAGCGTGATTATCGCGACCGGTTGCGAGCACCGCAAACTCGGCAATCCCCGCGAAGAAGAACTCACGGGCCACGGCATCTCTTATTGCGCGACCTGCGATGGCGCGTTCTATAAGGGCAAGGACGTCGTCCTCATCGGCGACGCCAATACCGCTTTGCAGTACGCTATCCTCCTCTCCGACATCTGCCACCAAGTCACCATCTGCACCCTCTTCGATCATTTCTTCGCCGACGACATCCTCGTCAAGGCGATGGAAAAGATTCCTAACATCGTTTACTACCACAATCTGAATCTATTGGAATTTGAAGGCAAAGACGAACTCACGGGTTGCCTATTTGAAGATACGAAGACCCACGAAAAGAGACAGTTCCCTTGCGTAGGCGCCTTCATCGCGATTGGGCAGATTCCCCATAATGAGGCCTTCAAAGATTGGGTCGACCTTGAAAAAGGGTTCATTAAGACCGATGAAGCGATGGCCACCAAGACCCCGGGAATCTATGCCGTTGGGGATTGCCGCGTTAAAAAGATCCGTCAGGTCATCACCGCGACCAGCGATGGTGCCATCGCCGCCGTCAACTGCGCCAACTACCTCAATACCCTGAAGTAATTAGGGCAAACAAAAAACCGGAAGTTCAACGCTTCCGGTTTTTTTCTTAGTTCAGTCGTAGCTCCTTAAGGCAACGTCCGGCAGATAAGGCTTTAAGATCTCAAGGAACTTCTCGGCCTTTTCCTTGCTGACCATGTGCAAGCCATGCTGGATGCAGTGCTCGTTATCGATGTAGCGCTGAAGCCGGTAACGTTTGGCTCCCTTAATCCATTCGCCGATCGCTTTCATGTCGGCGTCTTCATGGTATTCATCGATGATGGTCGTGCGGAATTCATAGGCGACCCCGCAGCTCATGATGAATTTGACCGATTCTTTGACCGGCTCAAGGTTAAGTTTGGGGATGCCGGTGGTTAACCCATACTTTTCTGGGCTATTTTTGATGTCCATCGCAATGTAGTCGACCAGATGGAG
>Ga0183101_1000720_pt2 | contig 11677 bp, 15 predicted proteins | sample Biomet3_FD_127790 | JGI IMG/M metagenome (GOLD analysis project Ga0183101, IMG submission 127790) | Microbial communities from bioreactor (seeded with sewage sludge) at LBNL, California, USA - Biofuel metagenome 3 | ecosystem: Engineered > Bioreactor > Anaerobic > Unclassified ... | reverse complement strand
TCTGATAGATTTTCAATTAAAGATGAGCTGTTTTTCCAGATGCCGATACCAACACCACATATAGAAGAACAACAAAAAATTGGAGTGTTCTTGACTTCTCTCGACGCCCTTATCACCCTTCATCAGCGTATGTGCGCTTTCTTCGGTTCTACGCTACAAATCAGAATGGATTATCCTTTGGCATTCGCTTGGGAACAGCGTAAGTTGGGGGATGTCGGCACAACATATACAGGATTGTCCGGAAAAACGAAGGAAGATTTCGGTCACGGCAATGGACAATTCGTGACCTATATGAATGTGTTTTCTAATTCGGTGGCTGCGTCTGCGATGACAGAGCCAGTTGAAATTGATGACCGACAGAATAAAGTTCTTGCTGGAGATGTTTTGTTTACCACTTCTTCGGAAACTCCTGAAGAAGTTGGAATGTCCTCTGTATGGCTTGAAAACAGCGAAAATACCTACTTGAATAGTTTTTGCTTTGGATATAGACCAAGCATTCCGTTTGACCCTTATTACCTTGCTTATATGCTCCGTTCATCCTCAATGCGTAAGAAGATTACTTTTTTGGCTCAAGGCATTTCAAGATATAACATATCCAAAAACAAGATGATGGACATTGAAATACCTGTGCCGACAATGAGTGAACAACAGCAAGTTGGCGGGTATTTCCGCAACCTCGACAACCTTATCACCCTTCATCAGCGTGAGTTGAAGCACACCAAAAACAACAAATAACTGTGACAGTTTATCGCCCGCTTGGATACGGCGAATAAATATCTCATACCATGAATCGACCTTTCTTACGACAATTTTGACGCAATGAGAATTGGCAGCCCAAAGCAAGGTCGTTGGTAATGGGTTATATTTAAATGTCATGCTTGAGTTATCTGTGATATAATATTTATATATTTGCGCGTAGGACAAGCAAACCGGCATCATCCGCAATGATGCCTAATGAGAAGGAGAATCAAATGGCATCACAACCGATATTTCAGTTTTATGCTGAGCTTGATGACTATGAGCCAAGGATCTGGCGGCGTTTTCAAGTACTGAACAATATCTCAATGGCTCGGCTGGGCTATATCCTTATGACAATGTTTGAGATGCAGGCCAGCCATCTGTTTTGCTTTGACATCCCTTTTGCGGACAATTTCAGACTCTGCATCGAAAACCATGCCGATAGCGCGGTGAATATCAAGGCCGCAGATATTTTTGAGGATCGGCCGGAGCTCTCGGTTATCCACATTGAACTTCCCAATGAAGACGACATCGCTTTGCCCGGTCAACGCACCATGGACGCTGCTAATACTATGGTAAAGCATGCGGTTGACCGCGAGAACGAGAGGCTTACCTTCTCCTATGATTATGGCGACGGTTGGGAGATAAAGCTCATCCTTGAAAAAATTATCGAAGATAAGGCACTGCCCGGGAAGGAACTACCGCGCGTTCTCGACGGCGCAGGTTACGGTATCATTGAGGACTGCGGCGGCACAGGCGGTCTCACGGAATTGGCCAAAGCATTCAAAACGAAAAAGGGACCCAGATATAAGGAATTGAGCAAATGGCTTGGTACCGATACGCTGGAGCTTGACTCCTTCGACATGGATGATATGAACTTCAGACTTAAGAAGGCCCCCCGGATATACAAGGATATATACGAATATGACCTTGCGCCGACAAAACAGTCGATAGACTTGCTTGAGAGAAAATACAAGCAGAGCAAATAGCCGTTCCGAACATATGCAAGATAAGGAAGTGACAATATGCCGTTTACCATTGTCCGTCAGGACATTACAAAAATGACGGTTGACGCCATCGTCAACGCCGCAAATACCGACCTTGCGATGGGCGGCGGCGTATGCGGCGCAATCTTCAAGGCTGCCGGTGTGCAGGAGCTGCAGGCTGCCTGCAATCAAGTCGCGCCCATCAAGACCGGCGAGGCGGCGATTACACCTTCCTTTGCGCTTCCCTGCAAATATGTCATTCATGCCGTCGGCCCGGTATATCGGCATTGGAACGCACAGCAGAGCGAAGCCCTTCTGCGCTCGGCTTATACCGAGTCTCTGCGACTGGCATCCAAGAATCATATCCAGAGCATAGCTTTTCCGCTTATCTCAAGCGGCATCTTCGGGTATCCGAAAGACGAGGCCCTGAAGGTGGCTTCCTCCGCCATTACGGATTATCTACAAAGCAGCGATATGGATGTGTTTCTCGCCGTTTTTGACAAGACAGCTTTCGCCGTCAGCGAGAAACTGCTGGGCGAAATCGAAAGCTACATAGACGAACACTATGTGGAGGAACACCGGATTCGTCGCCGCGACCTTTTGGATGTGGAGCGGGAAGCTCTCTCGGATGACGCAATCATCAACTTCAATGCGCCAATGCCGAGCATGGCAGCTCCGGCCGCGGCGGGCACCGGCATCGACGAGTTGGTCGGAAATCTGGACGAGCCTTTCGGGAAAACACTCCTGCGTCTGATTGACACCAAGGGAAAGACAGATGTCGAGGTCTACAAGAGAGCCAACATCGACCGGAAGCTATTTTCCAAAATTAGAACCGGCAAGGGATATATGCCCGGAAAGAGGACGATTCTTGCTCTTGCCATAGCGCTGGAGCTGACGCTGGATGAAACCGACGATCTGCTGGAGCGTGCGGGCTTCGCTCTGTCTCGCAGCCAGAAGTTCGACGTCATCGTGGAATACTTCATCGTGAGCGGCAGGTTCGACATCTTTGAGATCAACGAGGTGCTGTTCAAATATGACCAGCCGCTGCTGGGAGGTTAACGATGCAGAACAGATACGCCGGTGACGTCGGTGACTTTGGGAAAATAGGACTGCTACGTCAGTTGGCAGCGGCCGGATATCACATCGGCGTAAACTGGTATCTGGCGCCGGACGAGAGTCACAACGAGGACGGAAAGCATATCGGTTATTTGTCCAGCAAACAGTTTGATGGCTGCGACGATGTGTTGAGAACTGCATTGGGCGACATTGTGTTTGGCCAGCGCAGCATTGTGGCAATAGAAGACGCTGAGCTAATCCCCAATGCCGCTTACTATCACCAGCCGCTTTTACCCCCGTCTGATGCATTTTCGCGAAAGCTCTGGCACGAGGCTGCACTGAGCCAGCTCCAGAGTGCAGATATCGTATTTCTTGACCCCGACAACGGCTTGCTTGTGAAAAGCGTTTCCCCCACTGGAGCAAAAAGTTGTAAATATCTCTTCCAGCAGGAAGTCGTCGATTATTACACTCACGGACAAAGCGTGATTTTTTATAATCACCGTTGCCGCGAACAAGAAGAAGTCTATCTGCAAAGATTTATGTGGCTATTCCACATCTCAGAGCTGTCCAATGCAGAAATCACAGCATTGAAATACTCGCGGGGATCAACGCGAGATTATATCTGTCTCATGCAGACAGAGCATTCAGCGGGTATTAAGGACGTCATCAACCAAGTGATGCAGAGCAATTGGAAAAGACATTTTTCGACGCTTGAAATGCATCTTTGAAGTGTCGCTTTTTAAGCGACCACAAGCCCCCGCCAAAGCTGTATCCTGAAGTCACAATAAAACTTCAGGAGGATATGACAATGAAAAAGGGACTTACAGAGCTTGTCTTTGTTCTGGACAAGAGCGGCTCCATGAGCGGACTGGAGAAGGACACCATCGGCGGCTTCAATTCGATGCTGGCGAAGCAAAAAGAGGTCGATGGCGAATGCCTCATCACCATGGTCCTGTTCGATAACGGTTATGAGCTTCTCCACGACCGCATCGACATCTGTGCGGTCAGCCCAATCACCGAAAAGGAATACTCCGTTGGCGGCTCCACAGCGCTTCTTGACGCCATCGGCAGGACGATCAACAAGATCAGCAATGCGCAGCGTCACACGGCGGATGAATTCAGAGCGGAAAACGTGATGTTTGTCATCATCACGGACGGCGAAGAAAACGCCAGCCGCGAATACTTGTCCGACAAGGTTAAGGCACAGATTCAGCGGCAGAAGGAAAAGTATGGCTGGGAATTCGTATTTCTCGGTGCCAACATTGACGCTGTCGGAACGGCAAGCCGCTTTGGGATCGCACCGGACAGAGCGCAGAACTACCATGCGGATGCTGAGGGAACGGCACTCAACTTCCGAGTCATGAGCGAGACTGTTGCCACCTTCCGTGCATGCTCTGCTATGCCGACCGGCTGGAGTGATGAGATCCAGAAGGACTACAGACGTCGGGGAGGGCGGAAATAAGATACTGCAACACGCTATATCAACTGGCTGACTACCTCGGTTGATTGGAAGGACTATGAGGATTTCGGCGATTATGAAGACGCTATGAGAGATAGCGTGGGTGAATGGTTTTTTATGAGGAACCAAAGGTGTTTGCCCGCGAACTGACGATGAAAGACTGGACGCCCGGCGGAATGTTTTTTGCGGAATTGCACGAGCCTGTATGCGTCATTCAGGATGACGAACCCCCAAACATCGTGTAATAATAAATGGTGGTATTTGAAACTGGCCAGACGCTATCAAATCGACTGGTCAGTTTATTTTGCATCCGTTTTGTGCATTGCAATGTACCAGCAGTTCCACCCATGGTGAACTGCAATGTTTTGAGGCTTGGCCTTATTGTGATACACTATCATCGAGGGAGGGATTGTAATGTACTCAATAAACGAATATTGCGGTCTATTGGTTAAGCAGGCCCGTGAGGAAAAAAACTGGACACAGCAGGATCTGGCCGACGAAGTCGATATGGACGTGCGAACGATAGAGAAGATTGAAGAAGGGACTACAAGTTCGTATTACTTAACTATCGAAAAACTCATCCATGCCCTAAATATCGCGCCCAATATTATGTGCCATGCGGAATTATCAGATAAGGGTGTCTTCATGGACAGGCTGTATCGCCAGCTTTTCTCGCTGGACGTAGAGAGTTTGAAAATCGTCTGTGAGTCGGCAACATACATACGAAATTGGCATGAAGAGCACCAAGTCAAAGAGAATGACATGTCAGGAAAGGACGCCCCCGCACCGCAGAAATGGTGTTACTCATCCAAATCAGAGCAAAAGCGGCGCAAGGTGACTGATGAACTATATACCCAGACGCAAAAAGATGAAATTGAAAAGGTTATTGCTGTCTTTGCTGAGTATATCAAGGACAGTCCTTACGCAGATATTGTGTTGTCCGATAAACTTGGCTATGTTTTTCTCAATATTGACCCTGACAAATTCAGCATAGAGATGGAACCCGTTATTATTGAGAGCGCAGAAGAACTTTGTGAAGAACTCCTTCATGAGATTTCTAACGATGTTATGGAGAATACCAGTCACGAGTTCACTTTGGCGGAAGCACCACTTGACATACGGCTGGAGATAGAGTCTCGGTTCGGCGTGTATCTTGACCAACTCCCACAATACCGGTACATTGCCGATGATATGTTCAAATCAAAGAGCTAAGTCAAACGAAGGGCTTAGTGCTGCTCAAAAAATAAAGCTGACGGAACCCTGACCGGATTCCGTCGGCTTTTCTATGTGGCCTGTTGATTCCTATGGAGACTACCATTATCTTCATGAGTATCATCATTTAGACAGCAGATGTAGCAATGAAATCCTGAAGCATAATATAGGGCTTTCCGGGTATCTTCGTGTTCATTTCGTCTTTTAGTCGTGACTCCCGGTCGCAGGTCTTATATTTTGAGCAAGTATTGCAAAAATAAGCGACGATGTAAATATCAGCGGGCGCTCGTGCTTCCTGAGTATGCGTAACCTTGATATATGGGTATTGAACCTGCAGCTCCTTGAGGATCGGTGCCGCATAAGCCTCGATGTCATGATATGAGAGAATAAATTCATCAACACCCTGTGAAGAAATCAACGCCAAAAGCGCATTGTTTAGAGCAGTCATTTCCTGCTCATGGACACCTTGGTCGATCTGGGCAATAAATGCAGCCTTCAATCTTATTGGTCATCTCCCTTCGATAGCTCACTTGCCGCCAATATCTCGTCGTTCGACAAACCAGCGACCCTTGACCGGACCGCTTTGGTCGGTGCTGGTTTCAAAAAACAGATAGCTCTGTTTTCCGTTGATTTGAATTGTATAGCGATCCCCCTGTCCCCCGGCTTTCAGCGCGGGAGCAGATCGAACATCAAGAACCCGATCAATCTTGTATACCTCGCCATCCTCCCATCGGATGCGGAAGGGCTGCATACGACCCTCCGAATCAAAGGCAGTGATGACCGGCACATATACCTTCGTATTCATATTGGTTCCTCGGACGCAAAAGCGTCAGCTCTTCAAAAATGTACTGTTCAGGTTCTGCGGAAGATTATAGCGATAGCCTCGCTGGATCATGGAAAACAGCTTAAAGGATATCAGGTCAGGGCTCACACAAAGCTCATTGCACATACGAAAATAGTCCATGTCCTCCCGAGCCGTCAGCTCCTCGACCTCCTCATCAGAGATAAGAAAGTCTGCGGCAAACAGATTAGCCTGATACTCTGTCTTGGAAGTCATATCATAGATTACCTTGTCCTTCATCGGTGCGAGCTTTATCAGCTCTTGATGAAGCACAATATGAGCAGCTTCGTGCATGGCAACGATGCGTTGCTCTATCTCTGACAGGCAGCCATTGATGACGACAAAGATAGTCCGTTTTGAAAAATAACAATATCCCTTCAATCCCTTCGGACCATAGGCGCACGACTCACGCAGTTCCGCACCGAGAGCGTCCAGCAGCTCGTAGGGATCAGACGTCTTATACTTCGCCTGAATTCTAAGGACTTCACGATGAATATAGTCCCCGCTCATTACCACACCTCCAATCATGTGCAGAATACTTCCACCGTCCAGTTTACAACGAACGCCGTCCAATAATACGGACAGGTCGCTGTAAGGAAAGGCGGCAGATTACTTCTCGTCTTTTCTGTACTTCTTGGGGGTGAATTTTTTTGCCGCAATGTCCTTCGACTCAAGATAGAGCTGTTGAATCTCGGTCATGAACGTCAGTCTGTCTTCGTCGCTGAGCTCACCACCGGCAAAGACAGCGGCTGCCTGAGTCAGCACAGCCTTGGCATCCCGCTCACCCTTGATTCCGTATTGCTCGGAAGCGGCAGTAATGAACTCTTCATCCTCAGAAGCCAAATAGTTTGAGGGAACGCCAAATACAGAAGCGAGCTTGTCGTATAGTTCCCGCTTCTGAGGATATCGTTCGCCTGACTCCCAGCCGATAATAGTGCGCTTTGTCACGCCAACCAGCTTGCCAAGCTCCGGCTGAGTGAGTCCCTTTTTCGTGCGTTCTTCACGCACTTTCTCTCCAAACTTCATGTTGTGCCTCCTGAAAGTGAAATCCGTTTGCACTTAATTTTGGAATTACTATTGACAAGTGAAATGTGATTGCGTATAATCATGGCACGGGTGAAATCCGATTACACCCAAATAGTATATGAAGTTTCACCTTTTGTCAAGAGCTCTGAGAGAAAAATTATGGAGAGAGTAATACTGCACAGCGACCTCAACTGCTTTTACGCCAGCGTTGAGATGCTCCTGAACCCGGATCTGCGAAATAAGGCCGTCGCCGTGTGTGGCTCCACCGAGTCCCGGCACGGTATTATTCTTGCAAAATCCGAACTTGCCAAGAAGCGAGGCGTAAAGACCGGCATGGTCAACTGGGAGGCTCGGCAGTGCTGCCCAGGCATTATCATGGTTCCGCCGCAATACGACGAGTATCTGAAGTTCTCCAAGTTGACGAGAGCAATCTACGAGAGATATAGCAATCAAGTCGAAGGGTACGGCATGGATGAATGCTGGGTCGATGTCAGCGGCAGCGGATTATTTGGCAGCGGATTTGAGATCGCCGAAGAAATCCGGAAGACAGTAAAGGCCGAGTTGGGGCTCACCGTAAGCATCGGCGTCTCCTACAACAAAATCTTTGCAAAATTAGGCAGCGACTTAAAGAAGCCGGATGCCATCACCTGTATCTCTCGGGATGACTTCAAAGAACGAATATGGCCGCTCCCTGCGTCAGATCTCCTCTATGTTGGGCGGGCGACAACCAATAAATTTGACAGTTATGGCATTCATACCATCGGGGACATTGCCAACACCTCGCAGGAGTTCCTCAAGCAGATGCTCGGTGTCAACGGCATCGCTCTCTGGTCGTATGCGAACGGCCTGGACAATTCCAGAGTAATGCCGGGAGATTATGTGTCCCCGGTAAAGAGCATAGGGCACGGCATCACCTGTAATGCTGATCTCGAGAACAACGAGGAAGTCTGGAAGGTCATGCTGGAGCTATCACAGGACATAGGGCACAGGCTGAGGCTCCACGAGCTGACGGCGCGAGGCGTTCAAATCTTTATCCGGGACAACGATCTGTACTATAAGCAGTTTCAAGCGCCGCTCGAGTTTCAGACGCAAAGCCCCAAGGAGATTGCCTGCAAAGCAAGACAGGTGTTCGAGGCAAACTACCATTGGGTGAACAAGGTCCGAGCAGTGACAGTCAGAGCAATCAATTTGATTCCGATTGATACCCCCTCACAAATCAGCTTTTTTGAGGATGCAGCCAAAAGGGACAAGCGTGAGCGGCTGGACACAACTGTAGAGGAAATCCGCAGCCGGTTTGGAAAACATGCTATCACCTCGGCCTGCCTCATGGGGAATTTGAAAATGCCCTGTGACGGGCGCGAGATCGTGAAGATGCCAGGAATGATGTATCAATAAAGGAAGGACGCAAAAATGGATACAGTAACGCTCGGGAGTTTTATACGCGAAAGGCGGGAAAGTCTTGGCAAGACCTTGAGAGGCTTTGCAGCCGAGCTGGATATTGCAGCTCCATATCTGCACGACATTGAGAAGGACAATCGAACTCCGTCTGAGAAGCTGCTCCCTGCTTTTATCAAGGGATTATGCCTCTCTCGGGAGGACGAAAACACCTTGTATGACTTGGTTGGGCATCGACGTCAAGGCCTGTACCCCGATCTGAGCGACTACATGCAGAACTCAGAGCTGGCAAGAGTCGCACTGCGGAAGGCCAGAGACTACAATATATCTGATACCATGTGGATCAGGATAATTGATTCTATAGAAAACGGAGGATAAATTATCATGCAGATTCCCTTAATTCAAAAGAGTAATGGTATGTATCTTTTCTGCAGTAAGGATTTCGACAGCGTTGCCGAGCTTGTATTGCGTGAATACGCACCATATATGCTGAAGAAGGCGCAGCCACTCCAAATCGAGGCTCTTGCAGACGAGGCATATAGTCTGACAATCCTTGACCGCTATCTTTCGGCAAGAGGCAGCGTTCTTGGGATGATCAGCTTCGACGATATCAACGTTGAGGTAATGAGCCTCGAAAAACAGGTTGTTAAAGAGAAATATATGAGCGGAACCATTGTTGTGGATGCCAGACTCATGATCGATGAGCAGCACCACCGGCGTCGTTTTACAGTGTCCCACGAGGTCGCCCACTGGATCATACATCGGCAAATGTACTACGCAGACGGTCCCAAATATAATCTGCGCCATGAGAAGCGCTTTATTGCCTGCCGTGAAGCAATTACCAACAGAGAGAAAAGGCGTGAATACTGGTCGGAGAGCGACTGGCTGGAGTGGCAGGCTGACAGGTTCGCTTCTGCCATGCTGATGCCGGCCAGCGTGTTCTATCCAGAAGCCGTGGCGGCAATGCACCGCCATCACGCAGGAAGTTATATTATCGACGGCTGCGGCTCGAAGGAAACTTCCGATGTTATTACAGAGCTGACTGAGATTTTTGATGTTTCACGGACAGCGATCCGCATTCGGCTCAAGCAAGCTGGAATGCTGCGGTCGATGGATGTTATTGTTTGTGATTGAAACAATGGGCGGGGCAAAGACCCCGCCACCTTTTCCCCGTTGTGTTAGCCGGTGTGCTAACGAGACTAACAAGCAGAAGTTTCCGCCTATGGTTATGGTTAAGGGAGGTATAGCGATGGCAAAAGAAACAGCAGCTTTGAAAAAGCACAAAGCAAAAATAGCGTCCCTTGGAATGGATAGCGACACGGTATTTCACAAGTCGAGGCTGCTGCTGGCATCATACCGAGATGTCACATGGGCAATCAGTGAGCGCCTTGAAGAAATTAGAGATTATGCCTATGAAACAGGCGCCCACGATTTAGATGCGGGAATCCGATATCTTGCAGAGTTCGCTCCAGACATTGAGGCCGACAGATTTGCTGAGCGTGTCTGCTGCGTTTGCGAAACGCGCATGTATATCGACCTCATTGACCGGGCGCTCGTCCGTTTGAAGGAATACCCTGTGTATGGTGGCATCTACTATGAGATTCTGGATAAGCAGTACATCAGCCGTTTTCCTTTGACGGAGCCGGAGATTTCGGAATTGCTGAACATTGAACGCAGCGTCTTTTATGCCCGCAAGAAGGAGGCGCTCTACCTGTTTGGCGTTTGCCTGTTCGGGTACACTCTTCCTGAGCTTCACCGACTGTTTACCGACTGTTTACCGACTGAAAACCGACTAAGTTCCCACTAAAAACCGACCCTTCACCTACTCCCAAGCGACTGTCAATATGTTAGACTGTCCATGCTGGGGAATACTGACTATCCGCCGCAAGACCTGAAAAAGCAGGCCTTGCGGCTTTTTTGTACCCTCTCCAGCCAATACGGGAGCCGAGAGGCCGGGCGTGATGAAATATCGCGCCCGGCCTTTTTTGCTGCCCTTTTTGGAGAGTAAGCATGGAAAAGCACAGTACAGTACACTGTCGTTCTCCTCCCGGTTTCTGGTTTTTGACTTTATCCCAAAACCAGAAAACAAAAAGGAGAATGAACTATGGGCTTTAATAATGCCGCAGAGAGAAAGAAATTTGAGCAACGGTGGGCAATCCTCCGCAAAAAGTACCGCAAGGCAGGGATGCCTAAAGAGAAGATTGATGAAATGTATGAATTTGATTGGAGCACTTTCCTGAGCGAGCGCAGATACAGAGAACACACCCAACCACTTCCCACTGAGTCAATCAATGAAGATGAGGACGGAATGTCCGGGCTTTTTAAAAAGTTTGACTCACTGAAGGTCACCTTCAGCGAGGATGACTTCTCTGGACGGTATAGCTGGGTTGAGACTATAGAGGACCCAGATCTGCACGCCAAAGTCGCAAGTCTCTCGCTGGAAGACTTAGAGCTAATTACGCTTGTTGCAATAGAGGATTATAACCAATCGGATTTGGAGCGGATTGGTTACCAAAGGCAGTACACGACCTCTCGTCGGTTGGCAAAAATAAAGAAATTTTTTGAAACTTGAAAAAAAGTGCATAGAAAACGCCTTCTCGTCGGCTACACAGTGAGGGGGAAAATAATCCTTCTCTCTGAACTTTGAAAAACACCGCCTTGCGCGGTCATATCCGACAACGAGAGCACATTAGCTGACGGACCCAAAAGGAAAAGCAATACCGGGGATGCGCCATGACACGCCTGTGGAGTGAAAGCTCCATCAAGTGACGGCCAAATAAGGCGGCGAGCGCATCACCATCCCCGGCAGGCGGTTTTGGCAAACCGCTGTGCGACGACCCCGTCAGCCTACAATGATACTTCTGTCCAGCCACAGCCACACGCAATGGGGGCAGTCCGGAGACATCCTCGGGAGGGTTAGAATCCCATGAAGCGGCGCCCGCCGCTGTTCTCGTTCGTCGTCCG
>Ga0183101_1000171_pt7 | contig 11685 bp, 11 predicted proteins | sample Biomet3_FD_127790 | JGI IMG/M metagenome (GOLD analysis project Ga0183101, IMG submission 127790) | Microbial communities from bioreactor (seeded with sewage sludge) at LBNL, California, USA - Biofuel metagenome 3 | ecosystem: Engineered > Bioreactor > Anaerobic > Unclassified ... | reverse complement strand
GAACGGCACGGAGGATGCCCTTTTCCATTGCCTGAACCGTCTTCTCACGTGAGATAACTCCCTTGACACCCTTAACGAGCGCAACACTGTCCTTTTTGATCCCGAGCCGCTCCATGGATCTGGCATACTCGGCCTTGACATTCAGGGCGATCCTCTGGCTGCAGGTGGCCGGGACATCGCAGTTCGGGCAGCGGTCGGTCGCAAGCTCGTGGCCGCACTTCGGGCAGGTATAGACCGGCACCGTGTGCAGCTGGCATTTCGGGCAGCGGTTCAGGTACGTGATCTCGCCGCATCCGGGGCAGCGCCGGCGGCCTACTTCTATTTCGATGACACCGCCCTCTTTCTGGAAATCGATCGCGGTAGCTGTCGCATCCGATTCTTCGGTATGGCTCGATGCCTCCTGGAACGAACGCCGGGCACCGCCGGATTCCCCAAGAGGGAAAAGGGCATGGGGCGGCGGGCTCATCTTCCGCGGCTTGGACTTGCCGGGCCGGCCCATCCTCCCACCGATCCGGATCCCGGACCGGGACCGGAGCGCAAGGCCGCTCACGTGCATGACAAGGTCGAGCTGCACTGCATCCGCTGGCACCGTGCTCCACGTGTCGCGTTTCTTTAAGTGTTCGTCAAGGCCGAGGCAGGCAGCAAACGATTTCCAGGCCCGGATCCGGATCGTCCCGCTGCTTACCTTGTGGGGGAGGAGGAGGATCTCCAGCGTGTCTTTTATTTCAGGTGACAGCGGGAGGACCAGTACATCCTCTTCGATCTTTCCGTCCCGTGCAACCGTGTCGGCAAGGAGCCGGATCTGGTCGCTGGAGATATCGTCCCAGAACCAGGTCCAGGCCGGGTGGAGATAGCTGCCGGTCTCCTTTGCAAGGGCCAGGGCCTCGTCCTCACCCTGCGGCGGTTTTGTCCCCGGTTTCTGATCGAGCAGCCACCACTCTTCGCAGTAGCCGGCGGGGACAAGCGGGTGGTTGTTTTCCAGAAAGTCCCCGTACGCGATCAGGATCTCCCCGACGTCCAGCACCCGCTCCACTTTTCCTTCGAGCGCAATCGCAGTCTTCTCGTCATCGATCCGGACAACATCCCCGCCTTTAAGACGGACCGTGGGACCTTCGATCGTGTCGACCGGGACAACCCCGCAGGCTTTGCCCGGCCGTTCGAGTTTCATCTGGGTGCCGACCGCAAGGAATTCCCCGAGGATGTAGAGGGTCGCCGGGTTAAACCCTGCGGTTGCAAACCCGGTGTTGCGCGAACGCCCGTACCGGAGCCGGAAGCCTCCTTTCCTCATCGGGTAAGAAAAGACCGGCCTTCCCCCGATGAGATCGCGGAGGTACTTGTCGAGCGGTTTGATGCCCGGGGCATGGGACTCGGTATCGGCAGCAGGTTTTCCCGCACCGGCGATGAGCTTGTCCAGCCAGTCCCATCCCTGCATGTTCATCTTCTCGACCTTGCTCTTGAGTTTGCGGGCCTTTCCCGCAATCCCCTCGGCAAGGACAAGCGCCATCCCGCCCCGGACGGCATTTGTCTCGACCCGGGGGAGGTTCCGGTGCCCCGAGACCTCCTCCTTTTCCGTTGCTTCGCCGTCAATGCAGACCGGGCAGTTCTCCACGATCAGCCGGATCTCGGCTTCGCTTGGCAGGTACTGGAGGCTCATGATCGTGTTGTACTGCCGGATCTCCTCGATGTACCGCTCGACCTCTTCGGGTCGGGGACGGTAGCGTCCGATCCCGAGCTTCGCCCGCACGTAATCGCCGACAAGCACCGACAGTGCCTGTGCCGTCCCGCCGGCGCTCCGGATCGGGCCGGCGTAATAGATCATCAGGTACGTGGTACCGTCGTCGTTCTTGCCAAGCCCGATCTTTGCAATGCCTTCTGTCGGGGCCGAGACCACGCCTTCGGTCAAAAGCGCCATCGCGGTCCGGATGGAATGGTCGAGGATCTCGTCGTTGTTCTTTTCCCCGAACATCTTTGCGACAAAGTCGTCGCCGATACGGAGCGCCACTTCCTCACGGGACATCTTGGTTTCGAGTTCCCGGATCCGGGCCGCCACCCCTTTGATCCCCACGAGCACTTCGACCCGGTCGGCAAGGTCGCTTGCAATCGGGATCTCGACTTCGGTACTCGGGTCGAGGCCCTCGCGCCGCGCCTCCGCCGCAATAGAGATCGCCCGGGAGAGCTCGTCCATGAGCGATTTCCCGTAGGCTTCCATCATCGGGGAGAGCTTGAGCATACTGCTAGTTTTAGCGGCACGAAAATTTATAGTGTGGTATCCGGGGATATTACCGGAAAAAAAAGAGGGCCCCTGCTGGTCAGTTATGCTTTTTTAGCGTCGTGGATTTTTTCAAGCATGGGGGCAAGGCCGGTCTCGCCCATCTGCCAGAGGGTGAGGGTTGCACACGATCGGAGGATCTCGTCCGCATCGGAAAGGTGCCGGGTGAGCGGGGCGACTGCGGGCTTTCCAATCCGGCAGAGCGCCTTGGAGAGGTACCCCCGCAGTTCCCTGTCGTCGCATGCCATCGCATCGATGAGGGGTTCTACCGCCGCTTCCCCGAGCTCACCGAGAGCGGCTGCCGAATAGCGCCGGAACTCGCGATCGGGATTCTCTTTCATGGCCGCAATGAGCGGGGAAATAATCGGGGTACCGACCTTTGCAAGGGCAACCGAACGGTACCAGCGGCGCTCATCCTCTGTTGCTTCGGCAAGAGACCGGATCAGGGGCTGCACCGCATCGGGACCGATCCCGGCAAGCGCGAGGACCGCATTATGCCGGTTGTCGATCGCAGGGTCGTCGAGCCGGCCGATAAGCGCGGCAATAGTCTCCTTGTTGGTATCCGAGGCATCTGGCGTCATGAGGGTTCCCGTACCGTCCATATTTCGTCCCGGCAGTTCATCTCCTTTGTTATCCGGCTCTCTCCCGCACCTTCGGATAGCACTTTGTGCCAACCCGGCCGGTTCAGGCAAACCCGAGCCATGCCGGGATAAAGAGGATGCAGAAGAACCCGGCCATCAGGGCAAGCCCGAGCGGGATGCCGACCCGCGCCCATTCCTTGCTCGTGATCCCCATCTTTCCCGCGGCAATGATGTTGGGGATGTTCCCCTGAATGAGCATACCGCCGGAGATGAGGAGCCCCATCAGTGCGCTGGTGATCTGGGTAAGGGAGAGCGAGGGGTTGATCTCGGCCGCGGCAAGGGTCGCGTTATCGAGCACCGCCGAGACCATGTTGACCCAGTAGAGCCCCGCGGAAGGGATCATGTCGATGTAGCCGGCAACGAGGGGTTTGAAACCGCTGCCGAGGAACGTCAGCGCCATGATAAAGAGGTAGACTTTACCGGCCCGGATGACGACCTCGCTCAACTCCTCGCGCTCGACCGTGCATTTCAGGTTGGACTCATCGGTTTTGCGTTTCTTGAGCGCGATAAGACCGAGGACTCCCAACAGGATCACGGCCGGGACAAGGTAGATCCCGATCGTATCGATCAAAAACGAGAACCCTGCGTGATAAGGATCTCCTGATAGTTTGGAGATCACGATGGTGGTCAGGGGTTCCCCGAGCGGCGTGAGCCCGGCGCCAAGGCCGATTGCAAAACAGGCGATCACCGTGATCTCTATTTTGCCTTCTTTCGGGAGAGGCATGGAATTGACAATCTCAATTAAGATGATCGCAGCGAGGATGGCGGAGATAACGCTTGCAACAAGGCCCAGAACAATAATAAGCAGGGGGACGATCACCTTGAGGGAGAACGACTCGACCATTTTATTGATTGCGCTCTCCATCTGGTGGTGGAAGCAGTAGATCAAAATCCCCACGACAAGGACGATCTGTACGATACCAATGGGAATGCCGCCGACCGATGCAATGTTGAGCGGGCTTGTCAGTGCTTCGATAACGATATCGGCCGTCCAGCCGGTCGTCTCCCCGTCCATGGTGGTAAACCCGGCAAGGGTCAGCGCCGCCACACCGCAAACAAATAAAAAGATCTCGAGGTTCTCTTCGATCTTTTTAACGGCGAACGGAAGGACAAGGACGGTACAGAAGATAACAAACAGGCCCAGCGTTACGAAAAGTTCCACGCGATCACTCCACGATTATCGGTTCCGGTAAAAAAAAAGGAAACCACATGCGTGCTGTACATGTCTGCCGCCCGGAGGATAAGTCCTTTCGTTGACCGGGCTGTCTAAAAAAGGGTTTTAAAATTCGGTCGCGACCGCGATGCAGTCCGCGAGCGTCCCGATCCGGGCCTTTCCCCCGCACATGTTGGGCACGTAGGCGAGCGCCTTGCCGGAGTTTACCATAACCGAGGCGTATTGCTCCATCACCGGGGAGACAACCATGCAGGTATCGGCAAAGACCCGGGCACCGGTCTTTTCGATGGAATCAACGATCCGGGCGTTTTTGTCGATCACGCCCTGCGATGCGAAGACGTAGAGCGGTTTTGTCACGACTTTCCCGGCAAGGAGCCGGGCGATCTCCGCAAGTTCGGCCGGAGAGCAGTGCGGGCAGCCGAGGGCAACGGCATCGACCGGAATGTCAGTAAAGATCTCCCGGATCTCCTTTCCTTCAACCGGGATGGTTTCAATCCCCGAAATATCGTACCGGTGCTTCTGCGCATCGGGCGTGACACCTTCGACATGATAGAGTGCCACGGCCCCGGTCGCTGCCATCGCGGCCCCGAGCGCCTTGAGCTGATCGGGTTCCGGACGGATACCGCGGAAGTACGGGATACGGTTTCCCACCAGTTTTCCCGCATGGTACCCGAGCGCCCCGTACTCGGCAACTCCCCAGCCGGCCGTCTCTGCACGGACATCGATAGTGACCTGCGGCACCCGGTTCTTATTGAGGTGGAGGCCGTAGCAGGCCGTTTTGCCAACGAGCGCCGCGGCAAGAGCTGAGGGTCCGCCTTCGCGGTTGGTCCGGGCACCGAGCACCGAGTTCGCATAGCTGACCGCTGACGACTCCGACCAGGCAAGGTGATCGCCGTACGCGGTTTCGTACAGGTAGTACGGCGTACAGGTACATTCGAGCTTTATGCCGAGCCGTTCGTACGCGGCAACGACTTTTTGCTGGTTTTGTGCGAAGACCGGGTCGATCCCCATCTCTTCCCACCGGCCCCGAGCCATGCCGATCGGGTTTAAAACCGCGGGAACGACAGCTTTTGCATCGAGGCTGTCGAGCCATTCGAGGCCGTACTTCCCGATTGTCTTGTAGGACGCCCCGCTCACCTGGGCGCTCTTGATCGGGACGAGCCGTTCGGCACCGAAGACTTTCCCGAGAGCCACCACAAGTTCGAGCATCTTCTGCCGGGTCTCACCTTCTTCACCGGCAAGGATCCGTTCGTCATCAGCGTCAAGTATCATGGAAATTCACCGGGATTACCACGAAGCGCGGCGGAACTCGTCCTCGTGGCCGAGCACCATCGTTGCATCGACCCCGATCTTTACATTCGTGCCGTCCGGTTTCTGGCAAGGGTCAAGCGACGAGCCACGGACGCCGGTGATCACCATGACGTCCGTATCGCCGCTCACCCGGGTAGCAATCGCGTACTCGACATCATAAGGATCTGTCGGGTCGATGTCCTCGTCAACGACAACGACATGCTTGAGCGAGGTATGGGCGGCAAATGCGGCCATGATCGCGTTCTTGCCGTCGCCCTGCGTGCTCTTTTTGATCTGGACAACTGCATGGAGATACCCGCAGCCGCCTTTCGTAAGCACGACGTTTCTTACTTCGGTGACACCGGCAACTGCCTTGTAGATCTTGGGCTCGTACGGACAGCCCATCAGGATCTTGTGTTCGTCGCCCCCGGGCAGGATGCTGTGGTAGATGAAGTCCGGCTTTGTGTACATGCCGGTGAACTCTATTACCGGCTGGCGCCGGACCGGGTCGTAGGTTCCCGTGATATCGACAAACGGCCCTTCATCCGTTACCTCCGGGCCGATGAACCCTTCGAGCACGATCTCTGCATCGGCCGGTACGAGCACTCCGTTGCTGCACTCTTTTACATGGATCGTGCCGCCGAGGAGTTCTGCCGCGTAGGCCAGTTCCTTTCCGGTCGGGACCCGGGTGCAGCTCGCAAACGTAACCGCGGGATGCACCCCGACCACTACTGCAATCGGCAGCCGCTCCCCGCAGGCAAGCGCCTTCTTGTGCATCACGTAGGTATGCCGGCCCTCGACCAGACGGGCGGCAACCCGGTGGTCATCGAGCACAAGCATGCGGTGGATGGAGGCATTCTCCACCCCGTCCCACTTCGAAAAGACAATGCCGGCCGTGAAGTATTTCCCGGCGTCTTTGGGAAAGAAATGCATCACTGGGATCTTAGAGAGATCCGGTTTCTGCATGACAAGCTTCCCGTCGTTTACAATCTTCCCGTTGAAATTCGCTTCCGCGAGTTTTTTTACCAGGTTCTTTTTGTCGATCCCGAGAGCGAGTGAGAGAGCCTCGTGATCCGCGGTCACGTTCATAACCGCCCGGGCGCCTCCGATAGAATGGAAAAAGAGGAGGTTATCGGTTTCGGCCGCCTTTTGCGCGGCTTTCATGTCGTCCGGTGAGCACGGCCCGTCGATATCGATCACCCGACCGGCCTTTCGCATAGCTTCGATAAATTCACGCATCGTAACCACTCCAGCGAGGGGTAAGGGTATGTTTCACTTCCAGGTGGTCGAGCACCCGCCCGACAACCATGTCCACCAGGTCCCCGATCTTCTCGGGGCGGGAATAAAATCCCGGGCAGGCAGGCATGATCGTTGCTCCTGCATCATGGGCGGCGAGCATGTTTGCGATATGAATTCTCGATAAGGGCATCTCGCGGGTGACAAGGATGCACTTTCGGTGCTCCTTTAAGCAGACGTCCGCTGTCCGGGTGATCAGGTTGTCCGCGTAACCGGTCGCAACAGCAGAGAGGGTTTTTGCACTGCACGGGATTATCACCATGCCATCGTGCGGGTGCGACCCGCTTGCGATCGCAGCGCTGATCTCATCGATCCCGTGGTAGGTTGCATCAAAACCGGACAGGTCGACACCCTCGTGGCGTGCAATCTCTTCGGCCACATCGGATACGATCACATGCACCCGGGCATCCCTGCAGAGCACTTCCAGGAGGCGCCGGGCATAGCAGGCCCCGCTTGCCCCGGTCACCCCGACAACAAATTCCTTTTTTTCCATGCCGCCACTCCCCCTCTCGTGTGATACCAATGTCTGAACCGGGAGGTAAAAGTGTTTATGCCGGAAAGCCTAAAAAAGGGGATTTATTTCCGGCTCGGGGCAAAGAACCGGTACCTGACCCGCGATTCCTCGACTTTTTGGGCATGAGTGGGGTTAAGGTCGCGGCGGGCCTCGATCACGATCGTGTTGAGGATATTATGGAGACGGAGGGGATCGAACTCCTTCTCTTTAGTCTGGTTGAAGAGATCGAGGAGATCGCTGACACTCCGTAACACACCTGAACTCGCAACAAGGTTGAGCCGGTTGAGCGTAAGGGCGAGATCCTTTTTGGCGATATCCATCTTGTAGCTGTCCCCGTACGCGAGGTTGATCTCGGTCACCGCGTTCAACAGGTCCGTGTACACCCTGAGTTTGTAGGTGTTCTCGTGCATCCGCCGTTCTGCGGCCCTCATCTTATAAAATGCGGCCATGACTACCGCGATCACGACCACGATCCCGATGGTAAAGATCAGGATATCGGAAATTACCTCCGCCATAGAGGATCACCTTACGGCCGGCGCTCTGCAACGTCGAGGTCTATCTTGGTCAGGTTTCCTTTCATCGCGATCTGGTAGGACCCGGTACCGTACATCGGGTACTGCTGGAAGGTATCGCTGGGATAACTTTTCCCATAGCCATAACTCTCGCTCTTTTTTGTGTCCACGTTTGTTATGGTCAGTTCGAACCACCCGGCTGCTGTATCGTCACTGAGCGGCGTAACTGTGTACACGAGCGCCCAGGACTGGTTGTCGATCCTGAGATTCTCGGTATACTTGTCGTTGGTGTTATGGAACGAGTAGGATTTCTGGATATAATGGCCGCCAAGCGAGAGCGTTGGCGTGGCCGAAACGGACGCTGCCACTTCGGTCGGGGCAGCGGCAGTCGCTGTCGGGGTGGCCGCAGGGGCCGGGCCGGCAGTGCCGGTATCGGTACATCCGGCAACGATAACCCCGAGAACGAGAAGGGCAAGGCAACAGACAAACGATCGTTTCATACGGGAAATGTAGGAAAAGCCGCGTATTTATGTGTTGTTTCCTCACCCGTCCGAGGATCGGGTACCGGATTTGATCAGAACAGGGTATCCTGCCGTGTGGGCTTTTTAATGTGGAGCACATCAGCCGCAGCATCGGCAACGGCGTCGCGCAGCCCGGGGACGGAATATACCCCGAGGCGCCACTGTTCGCGCCGGGTCTGGTTAAGTGTCCCGAGCCGGGGCGAGATCTCGGCAAACCCCAGCGGGTCGTGGCGGTTTTTTACCTGGACTTCAAGGGACATGTCCCCGGGGATGGGGGGAATGTCGACCAGGATCTCGTCTGCCGTGCACCCGGCTGCCTGCGCAATCTCCCCTGCCACGGTACGGGCCCGTACAAGCGACAGTCCGGTCTGGAACACCGCTGCGTTGACCTGGTCCTGGCCGGCATAGATCGCCCGCTTGTACAGCCTTCGCTCGTAGAGACGGGCCGCAAGGTCCCGGGCCCGGGAGTCGGGGGAATTTTTCAATTCGTGCATGCATTCTGCATCGTCAAGCATACAAAGCCGTTCCCGGTCGGGAACCGACAGGTCCGCTGCATGATCGAGCATGGCAAGCTGGAACATGCATTCCCCGATCCGGCTCACATGGTGGTAATAGACCGTTGGCCGCATCAGTGTCCGGGCAATAAGGAGGGACTCTGCCGCATTGATCCCGTTCTCGTCCAGCACCACCCCTTCATCGGTCAGGTGGATATTCCGGATCAGGCGGTGGGCATCGACCGTACCGTACGGCGCGCCGGTATAGTACGCATCGCGGAGCAGGTAGTCCATCCGGTCCACATCGAGATCCCCGTGGATGATGCCGGAGAGGGGGTGGCTGCCCTTCACGACCGCACAGACATCCGCGGGATCGAGGCCGATCTGTTCGAGCATTGAGGAAAAATGCGTACCGACTATGCCGGCAATATCGTCGTGGGTGCGCCCGAGCCATGACTCCATGAGGGGTTCGCTCGCGTGCGAGAATGGCCCATGACCCACATCGTGGAGGAGCGCGGAGACCAGGATGAGGAGACGGTCTTCCCTTTCGAGCCCGAACTGCCGGCACGCGACATCGGCAAGGTGCATCGTACCGACCGAATGCTCGAACCGGGAATGGCTGGCACCGGGATATACAAGGTAAGAGAACCCGAGCTGCCGGACATAGCGCAGGCGCTGGATCGCCGGCGAGTCAAGGAGCGGCAGGATCGCTGCATCGATCTCCACATAGCCATGTACCGGGTCCTTGATGATCTTCGGGTTCACGCTACTTTAAGAATCTTCATATACAGCGCATAAAAGTATTCTTATAATGATCACCTTCCTGTCGGGCGGGACCGGCACGCCGAAGCTGCTGCGCGGCATGCAGAAAGTGATGGACCGGCACGAGATCTCGGTCGTGGTCAACACCGCAGAGGACATCTGGATCTCCGGCAACCATATATCGCCGGATGTGGACACGGTCATGTACCTCTTTGCCGGCGTCCTTAACACCGACACCTGGTGGGGGCTGCGGGACGACACGTTTACCACCCACGAGGAGATCCAAAAGATGGGCCTCGGGGAATATATCGCAATCGGCGACCGGGACCGGGCCGTGCACATCGCGCGGGCAAACATGCTCCGCGAGGGCCAGCGTCTGACCAACATCACCCGGACACTCTGCGACCGCTTCGGCGTGAGGGAAAACGTCCTTCCCATGACCGATACCGAGGTCACGACCCGGGTAAAAACGGAACTCGGTCTCATCCATTACCAGGAATACTGGGTCCGTTCCAAAGGCCAGATACAGATCGAGGACGTTGTCCGCTGCTCGAAAGTCCCTCCTGAAAGTACCGAAGAGGTTATCCGGGCGGTCGAGGCAAGCGACGCGGTTGTCATCGGCCCCTCGAACCCGATCACGAGCATCACGCCAATCCTCGAATGCAGCGGAATAAAGGAGGCAATGGCCGATAAGTATGTCATTGCGGTGAGCCCGTTTATCGGGGACACTCCCGTGAGCGGCCCGGCTGCCGCCCTCATGAAGTCTTCCGGATACGAGGCAACCTCGGCCGGCACGGCACAATGTTACGGCGACCTTGTCGATCTCTTCGTGCAGGATGTGCGGGACCCGGTAAATGTCGAGGGTGCCGTGCGGTTCGACACCCTCATGACCGGAGAAGAGAAAAGCATCGAACTGGCAAAGAATATCCTCCGTCTCGCAAAACAGCAGGGCCCCGACACCTGATCGGCATGAGAGCGTCCGTTATCTGGCCCGGACCGGCGCTTTACGGTCACATAGGTTTTTAATCGTTCATCGTGATACTCTCTCAACGGCAAGGGAGACGAATGAAAAGATTTCTTTTGGTTTCTGCGGTCGTAGTGTTTGTAATCGTGGCCGGGTGTACCTCGGTGACCCAGTCCACCGGCAAAACCACGCTCCAGTTCACAACCTCACCGTCCGGTGCGGAAGTATATCTCGATAACCAGTATTCCGGAACAACGCCCTGTTCGCTCTCGGATGTTTCAGTCGGTTCGCACACGCTGGAATACCGGCTCACCGGATATGCACCATGGAACTCCAGTATCACCGTACCTGCAGGGACATCAAGCTATTTCGCCACCCTTACACCGCTCGCCTCACAGACGGCAACGACCGCCCCATCGAGCACTGCGACAACTATCCAGCCCATCTCTGTGGTAGTCCAGCAGCCAACGGTAACGATTACGGAGAGCACGGATACCCTTGTTATCGGGGGCAAACTCCTGTTCTCAGGCACCTGCAAGGGCAGCAACAGCGTAATCCTCATGCTGTACGGGCCAGGCATCTACAAAAACGGCGTCAAGGTTGCCGAACCCTCGGTCGGGACCGATAATTCGTGGTCATATACATGGAACCCGGGTACGAGCATCATGAACGGGGAGTATACCATGATTGCGTATGACAAGCAGAAACTGGCCTCGGACAAGGTCTCGTTCACCGCGGTTGGCGGGGGATCGATCACCATCAGTGTTACCAGCGCCACCATCCCGCAGGGAAATACTGCCAGTTTCTCCGGGTTATGCACGAGCGGCGCAAAGGCCGTGAGGCTGACACTGTACGGGCCCGGGCAGTATTCCAATGGGGTGGACGTGGCAACCCTTCCCCTGAATGCCGATAATACATGGACTTACAAATTTACCTTCGATCTGGCAAAACCGATGGGGACCTATACGATGTACGTGCACGATGCGCAGAACACCGGTTCCGCCTCCGTGATAGTGAGTGTTGTTTCCCCGTAAACCCGGTACATTTTTTTTTAATTTGTTTCCGGTAAGAGAAACCTGGCACTCCATTCCGGTAAACGGACGGTTTTTCCGGGAGTATTCTGCTCTCCGATAGCTATTTGAAGGATTTTATACAAACAGTGAACCAACAGGAGTTAGTTATGGCAATTGTGAAAAAATTCCTCAATATCTTCAAGTCGGGGAGCCAGGAGGACGAGGAGGCCCGGCT
>Ga0183101_1000207_pt6 | contig 11691 bp, 13 predicted proteins | sample Biomet3_FD_127790 | JGI IMG/M metagenome (GOLD analysis project Ga0183101, IMG submission 127790) | Microbial communities from bioreactor (seeded with sewage sludge) at LBNL, California, USA - Biofuel metagenome 3 | ecosystem: Engineered > Bioreactor > Anaerobic > Unclassified ... | reverse complement strand
AAAACAGGAGCAAGAAGCGGACTTGTTTTTTCAGGAATGCAATATGATGAAGAAACACATAAGCTTTTATTTTTTGCAAATGCTTATCCATGTCTTTGTGGTGTTTCCTTTGATATAGAGAGTAAAAAAACGGTACATATCTACGATCATTTCACCAAATCCACCTTAGCAAACGGCAGTTTTTCAAATGGAGACGGCACATATACTATGCGCTTCCATACAGAAAGAAGCTGCCTATATAAATGGAATCCAAAAGAAGAAACATTAACTCTTATTCGTGATATTGACGAGAAAACATGGTTAGTGAAATCTATTTCCGATTCTAATCATAACACCTATGTTCCATTAGAGGGATGGATGACACCTGATGGAAATATAGTGGATGGTCCAAAGCCTGAACAAGAAATGATGGTTTGGTTTGGAAAAACTTTAGATAAAGCATATGGCGTTACAGATGCAGGCGATGGTTCTGATGTATATGAATGGAACTTTGCCGATGGCAAAGTAAAAGTATTATGCCATGTTGCAAACGCAACTGTTTATGATTTTGTTCTGACTAAAAATCAGGAAATCCTTTCCGTCACGACTTTTGGTGAATTTTATAAGTTCGATAAAAACGGTACACTTTTACTTAGCAAATTTTTAGAAAGTGATTCCCCTGGAATAGCAGATTGCATGATTAGACTAGATGACCATAGAATTATTGGCACACCATTCATTGCTCAAAGATTCTGGATGCTTAATACCGAAACAAATGAGGGCATTGATGCTGGACGAGCTGCTACAAAATGCGGCGAAGTAATTTTATTATGGAACATGGGCGGTAAAGTTTACATGGCCTCCTATACAGAAGGTATGCTTACCGAATATAATCCGAATAAATTAATTAGTTTCCCAGAAAATCCTCATATTGTCGCACAAGCACCAGGAGGAATGCGCCCCGTAGCTGATACACAAGATGAAGAGTGCTTATATTATTCCAGCAATCATAAATACGGCATTTTAGGCTGTGTTTTAACTCGCTACAATACCAAAACAGGAGAAGCTTCTTATCATGATAATCCAATCGATTATGAAAACATCATTGCTTTAGTATATGATAAGAAAAATGACTGTCTATTTGCATCGACCACCTATCGATCTGATTGTGATGTATCTGAGCCAAAAAGTGATGTTTGTCATTTACTCAAAATTGATAAGAACTCACTTCAAATAACCAATCAAATCACTTTACCAATGGGAACAGTATTTTCATACTTAATAGGCTCTGTAGACGAAAACAACTATTTACTTTCTTTAGTAAATAAAGATGATAAACATCGCATTTGTCTTTTCAATACCGAAAATCAAAACGTTGTTGAAATAGGAGAGACCTACTTAGAAGAAAATAATATCAAACAAATCAAGCATGCTAAAAAACAAGGATATTTTATCACTCTAAGTAATGATAATAGTATTTCTTTATGGCATTTTGAAAATAACACTCTTGTAAAAGAAAAAGATTTATTAAAAGAAGACGGAATCTATTGTATATTCCCAGAAGATAATGGTGTACTTGCCGCTAATGCAAAACATGTATTTGAAATTAAAGATATTTTCTAATAAGAGCCAACTAAAAAAACAGACTGCATATGCAGTCTGTTTTTTTATCCACAGTTTTAATAAATTTCTTTCTATTTATACACAGCTAATAGACTTTCACGCAACACCTTTAGCGCCACAGCAGTCGACGCACCACTCTGATCATAGATTGGAGAAAGTTCTAATAAATCGAGTCCTACAATATTATGCTCTGCCACTTTTAAAATAGCGGATAGAAGCTCTAAAAAGCTGACACCACCAGCTTCTGGCGTACCTGTTCCAGGGAAAACAGAAGGATCGAGCACATCTAAATCCATCGTTAAATAAATTGGGCGATCACCAATTGATAAAAGAGCGTATTCCAAACCTTTAAAATCAAACTTATTAAGTTTCGTATGCTCTTTTGCCCACAAAAACTCAGCTCTCTCACCCGAACGAATCCCAAATTGGAAGATACGCTCATCCCCCAAAATGTCCCAGCACCTACGTATCACTGTAGCATGTGATAGTGTCTCTCCTAGATAATCTTCCCTAAGGTCCGTGTGTGCATCAAAATGAATGAGGCATAAATCAGGATAATTCTCTGCCACCGCACGGATTGCACCGAGCGAAACCAAGTGCTCGCCGCCTATCATGCAAGGGATTTTCCCATCTTTTATAATACGGCGCGTCATATTTTCAATTTCAAACAGTGCCTTGGAACTATTACCAAATGAAAGCTCTAAATCTCCCGCATCAAAAATTTCAGTATCTTCAATATCTTTATCTTGATAAGGGCTATATGTCTCTAGAGCGAACGACTCCGCGCGCATAGCGCGGCTGGCAAAACGAGTGCCTGGTCTATATGACGTGGTCGAATCAAACGGAGCTCCGAAAATTACGATTTTTGATGCGTCATATTCTGCGTCGCACCCCAAAAAGGTTTCGATGTTTTTATTCATGATTACCCTCCAAAATTTCCATCACATAGGTCGGCAAATAGAAGCTTCCCACATGAATACCAGGGTTATAATAGCGGGTTTTTATACCGAGCTTTTGCCAAGCATCTGCATCAAAATCTGCAATCGGATCAAATTTTTTAGACGCAAATCCAAAGAGCCAATGTCCCGAAGGATAGGTAGGGATATGAGCTTGGTAAACCTTCGTAATGGGGAAAAACTCCACAATGCGTTGATGTGCACGTTCTAGTGAAGCCGCATAAGCATCATAATATGGACTTTCGTGCTGATTGACCAAAATCCCATCTTCTTTTAATGCTTTATAGCAATTTCCATAAAATTCACGGGTAAAAAGTCCTTCTCCTGGTCCAAAAGGATCGGTAGAGTCTACGATGATAAGATCATACTCGTTTTCCTTATCACGCACAAATTTAAGACCATCCTCATAATGAATGGACACGCGTGGATCATCTAATGCACAGGCGGTCTTTTGCAAGTACTTGCGACAAACATCCACCACCATTTCATCAATTTCCACCATATCGATTTGGGTAATACTACTATAGCGTGTGAGTTCACGAATGGATCCCCCATCCCCAGCGCCAACTACTAGAACATTTTTAATGTTTGGATTCGTGGCCATTGGCACATGAACAATCATATCATGGTAAATAAATTCGTCTTTTTCGGTTACCATCATCAGTCCGTCCAATGTTAAAAATGTGCCGAACTCTTTAGATGTCATAACATCAATGCGCTGAAATTCGCTATTCCCCGTAAAAAGTTGCTGGTCTACACGAATGGAAAATCGAGCATCTTCGCTATGATCTTCTGTATACCATAATTCCATATTTTTACATCTCCTTTCTACATGAATGAAACGCCGCCAACTGATACGACATTGATATTTTGGATTGTAATGTCCTCTGTACCTGTCATGAAACATCCTTTTTCTTTGGCATAGGCAATGTAGTCTAAAATTTCATGGGTAATGCGTTCTCCTGGCGCCAATATTGGAATACCAGGCGGATAACACATAATAAATTCTGCACAGACATAGCCAGCACTTTCCCTGATTGGAAATGCATGTTTTTCACTATAAAATGCCTTCTGTGGCGTCATGACAACATCTGGAGTGATGTATTCATGGTCGAACATACCCGCAGGGTCTTTGGCATGAAGGCGACGGATTTCCGATAGCGATGATACAAGCCGTTCAATGGCAAGATCTTTGTCCCCCACCGAAATAATCGCCAAAATATTACCAATGTCCCCAAACTCAATCTGAATGTCGTATTTATCGCGGAGCATATCATATACTTCGATACCTGCAAGTCCAATATCGCGCGTATACACTGATAGTTTCGTCGTATCAAAATCAAATACATCGTCTCCATTGATGAGTTCTTTCCCATAAGCTAAATACCCGCCAATTTTGTTGATTTCGCTACGCGCATATGTAGCCAAATTCATCACGCGATCAAAAATTTCATGACCTTGTTTTTCTAGTTTTGCCCTTGAAATATCAAGTGAGGATAATAACAAATAGGACCCACTGGTTGTCTGCGTAAGATTGATAATTTGACGCGTATACCCCACGCTCACATCATTATTAATGAGTAAGAATGAACTTTGCGTGAGCGATCCACCTGTCTTATGCATGCTCACTGCTGCCATATCCGCTCCTGCTGACATAGCAGAAAGCGGCAAATCCTCATGAAAATAAAAATGAGTACCATGTGCCTCATCCGCCAGTACGAGCATACCACGCTCATGGGCAAACGATACAATCTGTTTTAAGTCCGAACAAATCCCATAATAGGTGGGATTGTTAACTAAAACCGCTTTCGCATCTGGATTTTTTAGTATGGCTTCCTTGACATCACAAAAAGACATTCCAAGCGGAATGCCTAATTTTTTATTGACACCAGGGTTCACATAAACTGGTATCGCTCCCCCTACGATAAGTGCATTTATCGCACTTCGGTGTACATTTCGGGGCATAATTATTTTTTCGCCCTTTTTACAAGCTGTTAATATCATAGACTGTACAGCACTGGTTGTTCCATTTACCATGAAAAATGCGTGTTTTGCACCGAATGCTCCAGCAGCAAGCTCTTCTGCTTCGGCAATCACGGAAACAGGGTGACATAGATTATCCAGCGGTTTCATGGAATTCACATCTACCGATAAACATTTTTCTCCCAAAAAATCCGTTAATTCGGGGTTCCCACGCCCTCGCTTGTGTCCTGGCACATCAAAAGGGACAATCCTCATTTTTTTGAAAGATTCCAGTGCACGCAAAATTGGCGCATTTAAATCCTTACCCAATAAACTCGCTCCTCTCCCCGTTTAATACACGTTGGCTCCGCTGAAAATTTCAATCATTTCGCGGCGCAGATTGGTTTCAATCTCAAGGCGCGTCTTAGGTTTTATCTCATATACATCCGTATTAAAGAGATAATTTTTAAGATCAATCTCTTTAATCAACATTTTTGTATGGAAAATATTGGACTGATATACATTAACATCTATAGCATCGTATTTTTCCAAGGTTCTATCATCAACATAATCCTGAATCGAAGTAATATCATGATCAATAAACAGCTTTTTGCCATCCACATCACGCGTGAATCCCCTGACGCGGTAATCCATCGTAATAATATCCGAATCAAAACTACCAATTAAATAATCCAAGGTGTTAAGTGGAGAAATTTTTCCGCAAGTTGCTACATCAATATCCACTCGAAAAGTAGCGATTGAGTTATCAGGATGAAACTCCGGATACGTATGCACGGTTAAATGACTTTTATCCAAATGAGCATCGATCACTTCACCACGATTTTGCAGGAAAGTCATCGTATCCGCATTGCATGAATCATCGATATATTCCGGCAAAAGAGCCCTCTCTGTAACCAAAACATTCACACTAGCGCCCTGTGGGTCATAATCCTGCTTGGAAATATTCAAAATATGAGCACCGATCATGTCAGTCACATCGCATAAAATTTTTGTTAATCGCTCCGAGTTATATTGTTCATCAATATAGCTAATATAATCACGTTGTTCTCGTTCACTTTTGGCATAGCATACATCATAAATGTTGAAGCTTAATGTCTTTGTGAGGTTGTTAAAGCCATATAATTGAAGCCTGTTTGCCAACCCTAACATCACAACCTTTCTTTTCATTTTGTACATTCACTCTACCCCAAATAAGGGCGATTGTCAATATTTTTTAGGAAATTTCTGAAAAAAAGAGAACCACTTCCTGTTTTCCTCTTCTTTCCTCTGTTTTTTTCTGCTTTATGCGCTTTTTTGCCTTACATTACAATATCTTCATCACTTTTTTCAGAACTTCATCTGAAATAACCTCAATGGATTTAATATTACTTTTCCCATCAGCCGCATCAATGACACAAAAACCTTCTTTTTGGGCAATATACAAAGCATTTTCGTAAGACTTTTCCATATAATCAGAATTGGTTTCGTGAATGTCTTTTTTTGCTGTCCTGTCTATTTTATTATCTCTCATTTTTATGATTTCACGAATTTTTTTGAGTGGCATATGTAAAAACAGTACCAAGTCTGGCTTTGGCAGACCATATAGACCATATTCAAACTCACGAAGCCACGATAGAAATTGGTCTTTTTCTTCTTTATCTGGGAGTTTCGACGCCTGATGGATCATATTGGCCGTTGTATAACGATCTGCAATTATCACAGTGTCCGGGTCTTCGTAATCCTTTTTCCAATCTGTCATAAAGGAGGCATAACGGTCCGCTGCATAAAACGTAGAAGCGATATAGGGGCTAACGGCATTAGCGTCTGATCCAAAATCGCCCTTTAGATACATTTTCACAAGAGCAGATGAATCACTTTCATAGTGGGGGAAACGAATTTTCCGAACTTTCATGCCTTGTGCAATGAGTTTTTCATATAATAGGCCTGTTTGCGTTTCTTTGCCGCTCGCATCCACGCCCTCTATCGCTATTAATTTTCCCATATTATTCTCCTAAATACTTCTTTTCCATTTCTTTTTTCTTTCCGCAACTCATTTTCCCCTCTGGACATGGTCCATCAAGGCAAGGTGGACCCGCGAAACGGAAAATAGTAGGCGCCTTTTCTTTTACCAAATGAAGCATTTGATCAGCCAAATCTCTAATTTCCCACTGCGCACGGGAGCAACATCTTTCTGAAAAAAAGTTTAATAGACTTCGTGCATTCATCGTAACAACCATTTTCGTTTCGCACGCATTAGGGAGAACAAACCGAGCATCCTCATTGGCTTTTTTTCCAGCGTCGCGTTTCGCCTTTTTTTCATCTGTTCCTTCCGCCATCATACTCGATGCATGGCTCTCTTCAAGTGCTTTTACAATTTTATCATAAGCCATTTGCGTATCTTGCATCGCTTTCTCAAAAATGGCTAAAGCTTCTGGATTCTCAGAAATAGCCGGAGGGGTTATATACGAGAAATTGCCTTCTCTCACATAGCGCTGAGATTTTACCGAGTAGCTAGCAATGCGGTGACGCGTAATCTGTGCAAGTAGACTGCGGCTCACGCCTTCAATGCCGAAAGTGAAACTAAGGTGTTCAATAGGGCTCGCATGCCCCATATCCATGAGCATATTAAGAAACTTTTTGGTTTTTTCATCATCAAGTCCCTCTAATATTTCTCCGATTTCTGCTGATGAATAACATAATTTGGCCGCTGCTGCTACAACTTTTTCACACCCCTCGGTATACGACAATAACTCTACATACGCACCCATTTTCATTCCCCTCTCTTTATGAACCCTATTCTTTTGAATTCTATCAAAAAATTATTATTTACTATATTTCTTACCACGAAACAACACAAACAGTCCAAATTTAGGTAGTGCTATCATACGAAAAGCGCGCTTTGGCTCTTTTAAAAGACGGTAAAGCCATTCGAGACCATGATTGATAAAAAACTCTGGAGCACGCTCTGCTTTCCCTGCCAACACATCCAACGTCCCACCTACACCTAATGCAAGTGACACCTTGAGTTTATCTTTATACTCAAAAATAAAGTTTTCTTGTTTTGGAAATCCCAAACAAACCAACAGTATATTAGGGTTTTTTTCATTAATGTCCGCCACGATACCAGCTTCTTCTTCTTTGGTAAAATAACCGTTGCGGAAACCAGCAACCTTTAATTTAGGATACTTTACATGCAGATTCTCAATTGCTGCTTCACAAACACCAGGTGCACTCCCAAAAAAATAAGCTGTTTTTTCTGTCTCATTCATTTTAGCTAGTAGCTCACAAGCTAAATCAAAACCCGCTACCCTCTCTGGAACGGGATCTTTTAATATCTTAGAGGCATGGACAACGCCAATACCATCTGCGATGCAAAGATCAGCCGAATTTAATTTGTTTTTTAAGTCTTCATTACTCTTTGCTTCCATAACGATTTCCGAATTTGGTGTAAAAATATAATGAAAGTGTTCAGCATCAGACATGAATCCCCACGCCTTATCTATCGTTTCATTCATTGTAATTTTATCAATTTTAACTCCCAATACATTTGTCTTACTCATCTTTCTCTCCTTAACTTAATGTCGCCCCAGCATAACACTCCAGGCCCTGACTTTTTAAAACATTTACTGCTTCCTCTGCCGCTTCTTCTGAATCAAATATGCCGAAAACACTAGGTCCTGAACCACTCATCATGGCGACTTTTGCGCCACTATCCATAAGTTTATCACGACTTTGTCCAATTTCAGAAAACCTAGATCCCAACCTATCATAAAATACATTGCCAATTGAATCCATGAGCCCCTCTTGGTCCCCTTGCTTCAAATAAGAAATAATCTGCTCTATATGGGGATGCATCTTAATTGGTTTTTTGTCCATTTCCATATATGCCCATTTTGTTGATATGGAGATGGGGGGCTTAACGACAACGACTGAAAGCAAAAGAGGACTTTCGATAAACGTTAGCTTTTCACCGATTCCCTCGGCTCTCGCAAAAGCGCTATGCAAACAATAGGGTACATCTGCCCCAATTTTAACGGCTATTTTCTCTAACCGCTCATCCGAAAGACCAGTTTCATAAAGTTTATTTAAAAGTTTCAAAACAGCAGCAGCATCGGCACTGCCGCCCGCTAATCCCGCACTTTGAGGGATTCGTTTTTTGATGGATATTTTCGCACCGCCCCTAACTGGCATAGCAGAAAAAAAGGCATCTGCCGCACGATAGGCTATATTTGCCTCACCATCTGGAATATGAGGATTGTCACATGAAACAGAAATAGATTCGGACGTTTTTTCCACACAAACCTCATCACAAAGACTAATCCGTGCCATCACCATATCCACTAAGTGATAGCCATGCGTGTTTTTTCCCAAAATATCTAACCCTAAATTAATTTTAGCTGGTGCTGCCATTATAAGTTTATCCATGTATTTCTCCTGCCTTTTTAAGTGCCAAAAAACGCGTATGCCTCATTTATTATATCACAAATCTGATAGCTATCCTCGTTTTTTTCCACCGTTTCCTTATCGTTTTCTTCCTTTTTAAGATGCAATAGATACTCTATATTTCCATTCGAGATAGGAGAAAAAGTAAGATGTCGCACAGTAAGTCCCAATGATTTCGCGAACTCTATTACTTTTATCAAAACATCCCGATGAACATTTTTATCTTTCACAATACCGCCTTTGCCTATGCGAGAACGCCCTGCCTCAAACTGCGGTTTAATCAAAACCACACCTTCCCCACTAGGAGTAATAAGCTCTGCAACAATTGGCAACACAAGACATACAGAAATAAAAGAAACGTCGACACTTACAAAAGATACATCTCTAAAATCTTCTAAATCCAAACCCCTTACATCGGTTTTTTCCAAATTGATCACTCGATAATCGGCAAGTAACTGCTTACTTAATTGTCCAGTTCCCACATCGACGGCATATACTTTCCGCGCCCCATTTTGCAGCATACAATCACAAAATCCGCCCGTGGATGCGCCAATATCCATGCAAACAAGATTGGTAAGATGAATATTAAAAGAATCAATAGCCTTTTTTAGTTTTAATCCACCGCGTCCAACAAACGTGTTTTCATCTTTTGTGATGACAATATCCTCATGCCCCTCTACCAAAAAAGACGGCTTTTTCACGACAAGCCCGTTTACGGTAACAAGCCCACTACAAATGGCGCGTTTAGCACTTTCACGACTCTTACTATCGTGTTTTTCTGTTAAAAAAACATCTAACCTCTGTGCCATAATTCCCTCCGATACTTTCATAAATTTATTCTATCATAAAGTCAGCCTTTTTAAAAGACTTCCAACTTATTTTATAAAATTCTGAGATTTACAAATACTATATTTAACCCAGCTTTATTTGCCTTTTTTGTCCTTTTTCGCCTGTACTTTACACACGGAAAATTAAATGTTATAATAAAAGAACATGGAGAGTTTTTGCTAACTCGTGTATACTCAAACTTTTAAACCAGCGGAGTAAAAATGCTACGCTTACTTTAGACGTTCTTATTAAGAAAGAGAGGGATTTTATGAATATTGTGATTGATGTCAAGGACTTCGGACTCATTCGCGCCGAACTCTACGAAGATATCGCTCCCCTTACGGTTCAAAACTTTTTGAATCTAATCAATGATAGGTTTTTTGACAAATTAATCTTTCACCGCATTATATCTGGGTTTATGATTCAAGGTGGCGGCTATGATGAAAACTTAAACCAAAAAGAAGCGGAACCTATCAAAGGTGAGTTTGCTTCAAATGGAGTTAAGAACAACTTAAAACATACCCGAGGCGTTTTATCAATGGCTAGAACCATGGTAAAAGACTCTGCCTCTTCTCAGTTTTTTATTATACATGAAGATGCACCACATTTAGATGGTGAATATGCTGCTTTTGGCAAAGTTCTCGAAGGAATGGACGTTGTTGATAAAATTGCAACTGTCAAAACCGATGGGCAAGATATTCCGCTACAAAACATTGTAATATCATCTATTCGCGTGGAAGAATAATCTCCACCTTTAGGCAAGTTAGACAAATTTTCCGCGTTTGACAAGAATATAACAATTCTATCTTGTATATTTTCATGGATTGTTGTAAAATACTATTTAGAGAAAAAAATATTGGAGGTAATTTTTAATGGCTATTAAAGTTGGTATTAATGGTTTTGGTCGTATCGGAAGATTAGTTTTCAGAGCGGCTATTGAAACCGGTAAAGTTGAAATCGTCGGCATTAACGACCCTTTCATTGATTTGGATTACATGGTTTATATGGCAAAATATGATACAATGCATGGTAGATTTTCTGCTGAAGTTTCTACTAAAGGCGATAAACTCATCGTTAATGGCAAAGAAATTAATGTATACGCTAGCATGAATCCTGAAGAAATTCCATGGGGTGCTTGTGGCGCTGAATACGTTGTAGAATCTACTGGCGTGTTCACAACAACAGAAAAAGCAAATGCTCATATTAAGGGCGGCGCTAAGAAAGTTGTTATTTCTGCTCCATCTGCTGATGCTCCTATGTTTGTTATGGGTGTTAACAATGGCACTTACACAACTGATATGAATATCGTATCTAACGCTTCTTGTACCACAAACTGCTTAGCACCTCTTGCAAAAGTTATCAATGATAACTTCGGTATCAAAGAAGGTTTGATGACTACTGTTCACTCTACTACTGCTACACAGAAAACCGTTGATGGTCCTTCTAAGAAAGACTGGAGAGGCGGACGTGCTGCAGCTGGTAACATCATCCCATCTTCTACTGGCGCTGCAAAAGCTGTTGGTAAAGTTATTCCTGAATTAAACGGTAAATTAACTGGTATGTCCATGCGTGTTCCTACCTTAGACGTATCTGTTGTTGATTTAACTTGCGTTTTAGAGAAACCAGCTACTTACGAAGATATCAAAGCTGCTGTTAAGAAAGCAAGCGAAAATGAAATGGCTGGAATCTTAGGTTACACCGAAGACGCTGTTGTTTCTTCTGATTTCTTAAGCGATCCTAGAACATCTATCTTCGACGCTGATGCTGGTATTCCATTAAACGACCATTTTGTAAAAGTCGTTGCTTGGTATGACAATGAGTGGGGTTATTCCAACAAAGTTGTTGACTTAATCTGCCACATGGCTTCTGTTGACCACAAATAATTAATATTATGAATTTT
>Ga0183101_1001512_pt2 | contig 11693 bp, 10 predicted proteins | sample Biomet3_FD_127790 | JGI IMG/M metagenome (GOLD analysis project Ga0183101, IMG submission 127790) | Microbial communities from bioreactor (seeded with sewage sludge) at LBNL, California, USA - Biofuel metagenome 3 | ecosystem: Engineered > Bioreactor > Anaerobic > Unclassified ... | reverse complement strand
AATTTTATTAGTGAAATTAGAGTTTTTGACGGAAATAAAAAAATGGAGGGTCAGGTTTCTATGAATAAGATATTTACTTATCGTGGATATCGGTTTTACCAGTCCGGATATGATATGGGAGGATCGGTTTCTCTTTCTGTTGCACACGATCCCTATGGTATTGCAATCACATATATTGGATACGCATTTCTTTTGTTCTCTTTTGTATGTTTCTTTTTTAATCGCCGCTCTCGCTTTTATATGCTCCTCCATAATCCTTTATTATTGCGAGGTGCGGCGATTTGTTTTTTGCTTTTGTGCTCTTTTTCATCTCTTCGGGCTGAAATAAAACCGAAAGTATTACCAAAAGACGTAGCTGCCCGGTTTGGTGATATTCGTGTAATGTATAATGATCGTATATGCCCGTTGCAAACTTTGGCAAAAGATTTTACAATTAAGCTTTATGGGAGTCCTTCTTATAAAGGATATACGCCTGAACAGGTCTTAACAGGATGGATGTTTTATTATTCTTCATGGAAAGAGCAACCGATGATTAAGGTAAACAGTACTTATGTCAGGCGACTTCTTGGGATAAATGAAAAATATGCTTCTTTAGGTGATTTTACAAATGATGTGAATGTGTATAAGCTGGAGGATGCCATTTGTAGATCACAATATGATAAACGTTTCAAAGACAGTCGTGCAGTTGAAGAAGCTGATGAAAAATATAATCTTATTGCATCTTTTAATTCAGGGAAGCTGCTAAAGATATTTCCATATCGATTGAATAACGATGTGGTTTGGTATTCACAAGCTGATTTGTTACCTGAGAATATGAATAACGACGAATGGTTTTTTGTTAAGAAATCATTGAGTTATTTGTCCGAAACAGTAATTCTGAAAGATTATAAGCGTGTTTCACTGATATTGGAAAAGTTAGGAAAATATCAGGAGAAGAATGCCAATGGCACATTGCCTTCTGCACAAGTGCTTAAGGCGGAAAAGATATATAACCGGCTACATTATACATTGTGGACCTCTATATTGTGTATAAGCATAGGATTTATGGCTTTTGTATATTATTGTTATTGTCTATCAAACTGTACCGGAGTTAATAAGAAAGTGTCTATGTCAGCTATCCTTGTGTTATATGCTGTTTTCCTTTATTTGACTGTTGTTATAGCTTTACGCTGGTTCATCAGCGGTCATATCCCTTTGTCTAATGGCTTCGAAACGATGCAGTTTATGTCATGGAGTGTAGTAGGCCTTTCTTTGTTATTGCATAAGCGGTATTCGATGTTATTGCCTTTTGGTATACTTTTGTGCGGATTGACATTAATGGTTTCGATGATTGGCGAATCAAATCCGCGTATTACGCAACTGGTGCCAGTACTGTCGTCCCCTCTTTTGAGCATTCATGTTGCTGTTATCATGTTGGCATATTCGTTATTTGCATTTGTAATGTTGAATGGGGTGACAGCTATAATTCTTTATGCAAGAAGCCGAGATAATCTTATTCCGATAGAACGCCTTCAAATTATAAGTCAGATTATCCTCTATCCTGCTGTTTTTGGTTTGGCAATCGGGATTTTTGTCGGTGCAGTGTGGGCTAATATATCATGGGGACGTTATTGGGGCTGGGATCCTAAAGAAACGTGGGCGCTGATTACTCTTTTAGTCTATTCATTAGCGCTTCATCCTGAATCATTACCTCTGTTTCAGAAACCATTGTTTTTTCATGTATTTACTGTTTTGTCTTTTCTGATAGTGCTTATGACCTATTTTGGTGTAAATTTTGCTTTGGGGGGAATGCATAGTTATGCATCTTCTTGATGTGGTTGCCGGCTTTTACCGTTCGTCAAGTATTTTACTCCGTTCATCAGCATAATTTGAAGCGTTATCCGGGTCTTCTTATTTTTGCCTCGAAATAAAAATAAAGGTAAAATGAGTTATAAGATTATTGGTTGCATATTTGTGTGCATTATCATGGCATCTCCACTACGATCTCAGTCGGTAGAAGGACGGATAATAGACGATAAAAATTTACCACTGGAAGGGATTACTTCAGTCGTTTTGCAAGCGGATGATTCGTCGTATGTCACCGGCGGTATTACAACGGTAAACGGGTCGTTCTCTTTATCTTTGCCGCGACCAGGAAAATTTATACTTCAGTTTTCGTGTATCGGATATAAAAAGCTGAATGTTTCTTTTTTACTTGTACGGAAAGAAAAGAAACAACTGGGAGATATACGTCTTAATGAAGAAGCTTACGTTCTGAATGGTGTGACGGCAACGGCAGCAAAACCACAAATGGAACTCAGCGCATCAAATATTGTAGTGAATCTCTCTTCTTCTATTTTGAGTTCGGAAGGTACATTATTTGATGCATTAAAAAGAATTCCGGGTATAATGGTTAGAGACGATGGTACAATACTGATCAACGGGCAAACAGGTGCTACTGTGATGATCAACGGAAAGCCTACTTATCTGTCAGGTAGTAGTCTGGCTGGTTATTTGCAAACAATTCCGGCTTCTTCTATCGGAAAGATAGAGCTGGTGAGCACGCCTTCGGTTCAATATGATGCCGGAGGAAAAACAGGCCTGATAAAAATAGAAATGTCGAAGAACACGACCCAGGGGATCATGTCTTCATACAACGTCGGTTACCAACAATATAAAATATATAGTAAAGGGAATGGAGGAGTCACATTCCAAATGTGTAAAGATAAACTGAATTTTTCTTCCAATTATGCTTATTATCAAGGGACTGATTTCCACCCGGCCATCATATTCCGAAATCATACGGATTATGATAAGGCATTGGTGACACCGCTTTTGCTTAATCAAGCAGCTCATCGGACAAGCGATTATAAAGTACATTATTTGCGCCTTAGTGTGGATTATGATTTTTCACCTCGTTTTAGTATTGCTTTATATTCCAGTAATAGTTGGGCAGACCGTTTGGACAAAGAAACCATGGTGTCAGCCTTCACATCGGTCTCACTTGAGGCTGACTCGGTTTTAACGACATGGAACAGGGATAAGGCATTTCAAACAAACCGGCAAGGTGGCATAAACATGACTTACAAGTCGACGAAACAATTACAATGGGATACGTCTTTTGATTTTCAACATTATAATTCTCCTGATAACCAGGATCAGAACGATTTATTTAATATTGCGTCAAAGAAAGGAATGGAAACACGCGATACGCTCAATGGTGATTTGAAAGCGAACATTCGCATTTATACGGCACAAACAGAAGTATCAGCGCCGTTGAATTACAACATAAAATGGATAGGCGGATTTAAAACTTCATTTGTGCGCAATGACAACATAACCACCTATGAAAACAGAGAAGGTGGTGTGTGGATTCCCAATTTAGGCATGAGCAACCATTTTCTTTACAAGGAGGCGGTATATGCAGGTTATATTCAACTGCAAGGAAAAGTAGGTGAGAATAACCGCTTTGAAACTGGATTTCGGATAGAGCACACACATATTAACGGGAATATGCTGGAATATGCATCGTTAAGTGATTCTGCTTTTTACGACCGGTATACAAACTTTTTTCCTTTCATGTCGATGGAATATCTACTTCCTGATAAGGCAAGACTGGCGATTACTTATGGCAGTCGTATTGTACGACCTAATTACAAGGATTTGAATCCATTTGTATCTATCAATGACCGCTATCTGTTCAATCAGGGAAATGTAAATCTGAAACCAGAGATCAGCCAACAGCTAGAATTGGCATTGCTCTTAAAAAAACGATATCGGATCGTTGTTTTTGGTACTTATACACATAATCCCATCAGCAAAAGTTACTACTCGGATGATAACAACCGGGCGTGTGTATATCCGCTTAACTTATCTTCAGATTATGCCTGTGGAATCCGGCTTACCGGAATCAACCTGCACCCGTGGCCTTGGTGGACCATAAATGCCAATGCCGTATGTATTTATAAAAAGTATGCCTGGCTAAATGAGAAAAAGAAATATGATAATGAAGTAATAACTCCGATGCTCTACGCAGGAAATCAATATAAGATAACGCATGGATGGTCGGCTGAGGTTAACGGCTATTGGAATGGAAAAACACCTATGGGACAAGGGTTGATAAAGCCGTTATGGTCTGTATCTATTGCTATTTCGAAAAGCATACTAGAAGGTAACGGGTCGATTCGCCTGTTTGCCGATGATGCTTTCTCCTCTCGCTGCACGAATGTTAAAATTGTTAGTTTCGGTCAGGAAGCGTGGTACAAAGACGACAAGCATGCCATGCTGGGAATAAGCTTCTTGTACAAATTTCATAGTGGAAAAGAAATGAAAGATTCGCATACAAAAAAGGAGATTATTGAAAGCAAAAGAATAACTTTGTAATATTAATGATACAAATGAAAACAATCATCCGCTGGATATCACCATTGCTTTTGGGTACAGTCATGTTTAATTGCATCCGCCTGGTGACAGATCTCCCTAAAAACGAACGTTTTTGGGTAGGACATTCCATTCGATATCATCTGCAAGCTTTGGGCGTTACCGTTATATGTTGTTACTTGTTTGATTACTGGAGCCGGAAATTTCTCAACAGAAATATAGTGAGCAATAAATTGTCTGCTTTTCAGGAATACCTACGGATTGCTTTAATCATGTTTGTTTCTTTAAATCTGATCATGATATTAGGTGAAGCAATGAATCTGCTGCACATGGGAAATAAATTGAATGACTATGTCATAGCCAATGTTATTTATATTCCTTTCTTTATGCTATATTATACAATCGTGAGAAGCGATAAGATAGCAAGTAATTATCATCGCCAAACACTTCAACTTGAAAAGGAGAAGGTGGAGAAGCTGGCCATGGAATTGAAGTTTCTCAAGTCGCAATATCATCCGCATTTTCTGTTTAATGCACTCAACACGATCTATTTTCAGATTGAAGGGGAGAATACGCAAGCACGATCTTCTATTGAATTACTCTCTGATCTGTTACGTTATCAGTTGTATGATATACAAAGGAAGGTAACGCTCCGGCAGGAAGTCGACTATTTGAAGTCTTATATTCGTTTTCAGCAGATGCGTATGAGTCGGCGCTTACAACTCACTCAGGAATATGATGAACAGATAGGGGATCAGAAAATACATCCTTTACTGTTGCAGCCATTATTGGAAAATGCATTTAAATATGTGGGCGGTGATTTCAAAATTCATTTCAGTTTTAAACTTAATGAAAATCTTCTGACCTTCAGGGCTTGTAATTCCATTCGGCCTGAAGTAGTCAAGACTGATTTTAGTGAGAAAGGCATCGGTATCGAGAATCTTCGTCGGCGGCTCAACCTCTTATATCCCGACAAGCATCAACTATCAATCATACCCGGTGAGAGTTATTATTCAGTGCAACTTACTATAGAATTGGACAACCGTGCAGATTAAATGTGTAATTACAGATGATGAACCTATTGCCCGCGAAGGCATACGGAGTTATATAGAAAAGATAGATTTTCTTGATTTGCAGGGAGAATGCGAGGATGCATTGCAACTTAACAAGCTCCTGTCTGAGAAAGTGTTGGATCTGGTTTTTCTGGATATTGAAATGCCGTACTTGTCGGGAATGGATTTTTTGGCGCAATTGAAGAATCCTCCGAAGATTGTGATTATATCGGCTTACGAACGATATGCTTTGCAAGGCTACGAATTAGAGGTAGCCGATTACCTGTTGAAACCGGTTTCTTTCGAACGTTTTTTGAAAGCGGTGAATAAGGTGCGGGGTTTACTGGAAAAAGAACAACAGGAATCTCCTGAACCTTATCTTTTTGTGAAGAGCAATAAGATGTTGAAAAAAGTGATGTTGAATGATATACTTTTTATCCAAAGTATGGAAAACTATGTGATCATTTATACTCTTGATTCGAAAGAGATTGCTTACACACCGCTAAAGAAATTGGCAGACTATTTGCCCGAACAGTTTATTCAGGTACATCGTTCCTATATTGTAAATACTTCCATGATCCGGGCTATTGAGGGAAACCAACTGATTATCGGACCGCATAAAGTACCTGTTGCCAGGGATTTGAGAGAACATGTGTTTGATGTCCTACTGAAGAATAAATTGATTTCAAGGTGAAATATTGCAAAATAGAAGTATTGCAGGAATCACTCTCATAAGAGTGATATCGGGAAATTCAAAACAATTTCTTTCCTAATCTTTGCCCTTTATCCAATATCCTTTGTGGAATGAAAGTTCTGCCTTTTGTGCCGGACATGACCAATTTGCCCGTGATTTTAAAACCTGAATAGTGAAGAATTTCTTTCATGGCATGCAGAGCGTTGGTTGTCTGACGGAATAAAACACTTATTGGCCAGATGGTAGTGCATGCGGTGACGATGACCGCTTTCTTCCCTTTATGGAGTGGAATAGGAATTCCTCGCTTTGATTCACTCATCATGGTGGGGACGATTCGGTCGAATACCAGCTTCATTTGTCCGCTTATGTTTCCCCAATATACAGGAGTGCCGATCACCAGTGCATCACAAAGTTTCATCTCTTCGGCAATCTTATGAGCATCATCTTCAGGAAGAATGCAGGTTCCTGTTGTGCGGCAGCGCATACAGCCGGTGCAGGGACGAACCTTCAAGTCGTTCACATCATACCAATGAACATCAGCTCTTTCAATATGGTCGACAATGGAATGGAGCATTGTCGCTATAGTGCCTTTTTTTCGCGGACTGCCGTTTATAACTAATATTCTCATGAATTTTGTATTTTACAGATAAACAAAAATAAAGCGCAATCCGTTTAAAGATTGCGCTGAATATTTATGGTAGAGAATTTATTTATTGTCTTTGTTGCGGATATCCACACGGCGGATTTTACCACTTATTGTCTTCGGCAATTCGTCAACGAATTCAACGACACGCGGATATTTGTAGGGTGCAGTTGTTCGTTTGACATGATCTTGCAGTTCTTTGATCAGCGCTTCGCCCGCCTTGTCTTTATATTCTTTTGAAAGGACAATCGTTGCTTTAACGATCTGACCGCGAATCTCATCAGGAACGCCTGTGATTGCACATTCGACTACTGCCGGGTGTGTCATTAATGCACTCTCTACTTCGAACGGTCCGATACGGTAACCTGAACTTTTGATGACATCGTCGGCCCGACCGACGAACCAGTAGTAACCATCTTCATCACGCCAGGCTACATCGCCGGTGTAATAGATATCATTATGCCAGGCGTCGTGCGTTAATTCTGCGTCGCGATAATATTCTTTGAACAATCCCAGAGGTTTTCCATGGTTGGTATGAATAACAATCTGCCCCTGTTCGCCATCTTCGGCACGTGTCCCATCAGGACGAAGCAGGTCTACATCATATTGCGGGTTCGGAACGCCCATTGAACCCGGTTTCGGTTCCATCCAGGGGAAGGTAGCGACAGTTAGTGTCGTTTCTGTTTGTCCGAAGCCCTCCATTAGTTTGATTCCGGTAAGTTTGTAAAATGTATCAAACACAGCCGGATTCAATGCTTCACCAGCGATGGTGCAATATTTGAGCGACGACAGGTCATATTTAGCCAGGTCTTCGCGAATCAGAAACCGGAAGATTGTAGGCGGTGCACAAAGAGACGTGATATGATAGTCCTGAATCTTTTGTAGCATGTCTGCCGGTGTGAACTTTTCATGATCATAAACGAATACGGTCGCACCTGCAATCCATTGTCCATATAGTTTTCCCCATACAGCTTTTCCCCAGCCGGTATCGGCAATAGTCAGATGCAGGCTGCCTTCATGCAGATTGTGCCAGAAGCAACCGGTGACGATATGTCCTAACGGGTAAGTAAAGTCGTGAGCGACCATTTTAGGGTTGCCGGTTGTACCTGATGTGAAGTACATCAGGGAAATATCTTCGTTATTGTTAGGATGCGTAGGACGAACAAACGGAGCAGCGTTATCAATTCCTTTATGAAAATCGTCAAATCCTTCAGGAATGATTGGACCAACAGATACCACTTTTGTAACAGAAGGAGAATCGGCCAGCGAGTCGGCGATATGTTTCAGGATTATTTCTTCGCCGTCACAGACAATCATCTTAATATCAGCTGCATTAGTACGATATACGATATCTTTCTTCGTCAGCAGGTGAGTAGCGGGAATGGCTACGGCACCGATTTTATGAAGTGCGATAATAGAAAACCAAAATTCATACCTGCGCTTAAGGATGAGCATTACCATATCCCCATGTCCTATACCTAAGGACTGAAAGTAGGAGGCGGTCTGGTCGGTATAACGTTTCATGTCGGCAAAAGTAAAGTCGATATGCGCATTGTGATCATTGGTCCAGCACAAGGCAATTTTGTTAGGGTCTTCTTTCGCCCAGGCGTCTACTACGTCATATCCGAAGTTGAAGTTCTCCGGGGTTTTTATCTTTAAGTGCTTGATAAAATCTTCTTGCGACACAAAGGTCGTCTGTTCCACAAATCTTTCTAACATGATATATATATGTATGTTATTGTCTTTTTATAAGATGATTGCAAGGAAAACGACTTTCTCGTCGTCCAGGGCTTTCATGCCGTGGGGAAGTTCCGAGTTGAAATAGATACTGTCGCCTTCCTCCAGAATGAGTTCTTTATTATTGATTTTAATTAACATGCGTCCACTCAGAACCATTTCAAATTCTTGTCCGGCATGCGAATTAAGATAAATAGGAGCCTCTTTCGGTGCCGGGTGAACAGTAACAAGGAACGGATCACTTTTGCGTCCGGCAAAACCGGCTGCTAAGGATTGATACTTGTATGCTTTCGTGCGTTCAACAGCAGTCCCTTTCCATTTGCGGGTAACAAAATAGCTGCTCATCTTGTGCTCATCGCCAAACATCAGGGTGGTCAGTTCAATACCATAAGCTTGCGAAATCTTGTGCAGCACACTAACTGAGATATCGGCGTCTCCTTTTTCAAGTTCCAGATATTGCTCTGTTGTAAGGTTGCATACTTTAGCAATCTCTTCAGGCTTTATGCCAATAGCGTCACGTAGTCCGATCAGTCGTTCTGCGATCTGCTTTATTTGTTCGTCTTCATTCATTGCTGTATCTTATTTATTAAATAATGTGCCAAAGATAAGTATAAAATGCAGAATGATTATCAAAAGTACACTATAATGATTTTTGTGTAATTAAAGTTGTCTTTTTGTAAACAATTTTATTATATTTGAATGCTAAATGTTAAATGGGTTATTATGAAAAGCATATTGAAAGAATTTAAGGAATTTGCCATGCGCGGCAACGTGATCGACATGGCTGTAGGTATCATTATTGGTGCTGCATTTGGTAAGATCGTATCCTCATTGGTCGGTGATATTATTATGCCGGCAGTAGGATTACTTGTTGGCGGTATGAATTTTACGGATTTGAAACTTGTTCTTAAAAATGCGGTCATGCAGGGTGATAAAGTAATTACCCCGGAAGTTTCGATCAACTACGGTACATTTATTCAGGTGACAATCGATTTTGTTATTATCGCTTTCGCCGTATTCTTGTTGATTAAGGGTGTTAACGCGCTTACCCGCAAGAAGAAAGAAGCACCTGTTGTTCAATCAGCACCGCCTGCCGACATACAGTTGCTTACTGAGATAAGAGATCTCTTGAAGAAAGACTGACAGGTTAACCTGATAAATATGATACTTGACAATTAAGAAAGTTTCTATAATCATCATTCGATATGCTTATAGCACTTTTCTTAATTGGCTGTACTTTTATTTTCCTGTTTTCAGACCGCGGATCACTGAAGAGGTAAAGCCCGAAACTTCCATCTCATTCAATCCCCGGATTGTAATACCTCCCGGAGTTGTCACTCTATCAATCTCGACCTCCGGACTTGAAAGGTTGGCCAATAACAGGTCGACTGCGCCTTTTACCGTGTGAACAACAATCTCCTGTGCCTGTTTGGGATAGAAACCCAATTCGACGCCTCCTTCAATAGAAGCTCTGATATAGCGCAGTGCATAAGCTATCCCGCTAGATGCCAGTGCTGTACCGGCAGGCATCAGCCGTTCTTCAATAAGCATACTGCAACCCAAGGCATTGAATATTGAAAGAATCAAATCTTTCTGCTCCTGTGAGGCATTATAGGCAGAAACAAAAGTCATGCTGCTGAGTACTTCAATAGCCGTATTCGGAATAACACGGAAGATTGTAGGGGCAACATGATCGCTGTGTGTGTCTGTATCTTTAGTGAGATAAGCATTAAACAGTTCGAACGTGACACCGGCAACAATCGAAACAATGATTTGTTTCTCGTAATTAACGGCATCTCTGATCTGATCGATCACCTTTTCTACATGCCATGGTTTCACGGCAATCATAATAATATCGGCCTCTTTTACGGCTTCAACATTATTAAGGGTTGTGTTGATTTCTGCATTAGCAACTTTGAGTTTGTCTAATGTCTCTTGGGTTAGTGCAGTGCAAGTAATATCCGAAGCATTCACTTTCTGGCTTTTTATTAAGCCTTTGGCAATAGCTCCACCAATGTTTCCGGCACCGATAATTGTAACTTTCATACAAAGATCTCCTATGAATAATTATGTTTAAATACCTTTCAAAGACGGCACAAATGTAAATAAAATATTTGTATCTTATGAAAGATACCGTATATTTGCGTCAAATTGCTAAATTTATAAATAAATAAGAGATGAAGAAACTTTGGCTTGCCAGTCTGATACTGGCCTTCTCGCTCTCAACGGTAGTAGCGCAGGAAAAAAGTGAGGAATATGTATTTACTCCAGTTAAAGAATTGAAGATTACTCCGGTTAAAAATCAAAATCGTTCGGGAACGTGCTGGTGTTTTTCGACTATCGGGTTCCTGGAGTCTGAACTGTTGCGTCAGGGAAAGGGCGAGTTCGATTTGTCGGAGATGTTTATTGTCAACCATTCCTATAAAGATAAGGCTGATAAGTATGTTCGCCTTCACGGTAAACTGAACTTCGGACAAGGCGGTTCATTCTATGACGTTCTTTATGCGTGGAAGACTTATGGTATTGTTCCGGAGTCGGCTATGACCGGTTTGCAATATGGCGAAGACAGCCATGTTCACGGCGAACTGAACGATTTGGCTGAATCTTATCTGAAAACGATTGTCCGCAATCCGAACGGAAAGCTTTCGACCGCATGGATGAAAGGTTACGATGGAATTATCGATTCTTATCTGGGACAGGCTCCGGAATCGTTCTCCTATAACGGAAAAGATTATACACCTCAGACATTTGCTAAAGAGCTGGGTTTGGATATGGATGATTATGTATCACTGACTTCTTACACGCACCATCCTTTCTATACCACTTTCCCGATTGAAGTGGAAGACAACTGGCGCTGGTCTGATTCTTATAACCTGCCGCTCAACGAACTGATGGAAGTGTTCGATAATGCCATTAATAACGGCTATACCGTAGCTTGGGGCGCTGATGTAAGCGAAAAGGGTTTTACACGCGATGGTATTGCTATCGTTCCGGATATTAAGTTGATGGAAACTTCAGGTTCCGACCAAGCCAAATGGGTTGGTTTGAGTAAAAAAGAAAAAGAGGATGAGATTGCCAAGATGATCAAAAAGCCGGGCTGCAAAGAGCTGACTATTACTCAGGAAATGCGCCAGAAGGGTTATGATAATTATGAGACTACAGATGATCACGGCATGCAGATTTTTGGTATTGCTAAAGATCAGAATGG
>Ga0183101_1000069_pt4 | contig 11696 bp, 12 predicted proteins | sample Biomet3_FD_127790 | JGI IMG/M metagenome (GOLD analysis project Ga0183101, IMG submission 127790) | Microbial communities from bioreactor (seeded with sewage sludge) at LBNL, California, USA - Biofuel metagenome 3 | ecosystem: Engineered > Bioreactor > Anaerobic > Unclassified ... | reverse complement strand
TCGCTGCTGCAGCAAGCACACAGCCAAATGTCAGGCTGTTTCTCAGTGCCTGACTGCAATTTTCCCACTCTATCTGCCCGCCGGCCTTAATCCTCTCCTCATTCAGCCGGCAGAATTTTTTCACCGAACCGTTCTTTATCAAAGCATAGGCAGCGATCAGCAGAAGCACGATCACTGAACAAAACGCAGTATTCGCAGCCACCAGACCTGTCGTACCGTCGTCAATTTCATAGGACGTTGACATTGTGATCACCAGCAGCAGCAGCCAGACTATCAGGTAGACGATTTTGCTGCGCGCTGCCTTGAAATTTCTGCCGATGTTCTGGAGCCTTTCTGCGGGATCGCCGTCAATGTCAGCAGGATGGGCCTCTTCACTGACAAAGTAACCGACCCGGTTCTCCATCTGTACTAAATGCCAGCCCTGCTCCTCATATGCACTGACCTCATTCTCAGAACAAGCGTCAGATTTGGCGTCATCGGTGCCTGCGCTTTTGATCACCTGCAGCGAATAGTACCTAACGCGAGGCTCGCCCTCTCTGAAATACATAAAGCAGCCGTTGGTCATAACGAATTCCAGACCCTGCTGCGACATTTCCTCCAGGTATTTTTCAATGCTGCCCAGCTGGTAAATGCCTGACGAAAACCATTTTCTCTTTAATCTCTCTTCCATTTTCCCCACCATCTAAAAAAAACAATTCAATATGTATATACTATCAGTATAACATATTGAACTGATTCTGACGAATAATCACTGAAGCCGGATGTCGCCCGCCCAGCGTATCAGCGGTAAGCGGTCCTCCTCCTTAAATCCTATTTTTCGGCGTTCGCCTTGTCCTTAGGCAGTCTGTGCAGGAAGTACACAGCAAATGGCACCGTCAGCATTGAAGCCATGATGTCTGCAATAGGCTGTGCTATCTGCACTCCCGTTATAGCGAAAAACATCGGTAATATCAGGATCAGCGGGATGAAGCAGATGCCGCTTCTCAGCGCCGCCGTGACCGTAGCCAGCTTAGCGTTGCCTGTGCTCTGGAACAGCATATTGCTGCACATGCTGACCGGTGTGAAGAACAAGGCTATAAGCTGCATCCTCAGTGCAAACGTGCCGACACTCAGCACTTCTGCATCTGTGCTGAAGTGCGATATCAATCCGTTAGAGAACAGCAACGCCAGAAGCGACAGCGAACCCACCGAAATCAGCGTCATTGACAGAGTCTTGAAGTAGGCAGAACGTACCCTTCCATACTTTCCGGCACCGTAATTAAAGCCTGATACTGGCTGGAAGCCCTGGCCTATGCCAATGCATACGCAGATTATCATCATGCAGCACCTGCTTACTATGCTCATTGCCGCAACGGCAGGGTCGCCGTAGACCGCAGCCTGCTGATTCAGCAGCATGGAAGAAACGCTGTTGAGCCCCTGCCTTAAGAGGCTTGGGAAGCCGGTAGCGAGTATATTGTAATAGTCGGCTTTGTTCCTGGAAATGCTCTTGACGGAAATCTTGCTCTGTGTCTTGCCGCGCAAAAATATGCTCAGCAGGATAAAGAAGCTGATGTACTGTGATACCGCAGTGGAAATGCCAGCTCCTGCTATCCCCATGTCCAGCACAAAAATCAGCAGCGGGTCCAGTCCTATGTTGAGGATCGCGCCTGTCAGCATGCCCGTCATCGCTATTGCCGCCCTGCCTTCAAACCTCAGGATGTTATTAAGCACATAGCTTGCAACGAATGCCGGCGCCGAAATCAGTATAAATGAACCATATATCCTGGCGTACGGCAGAATTGTTTCCGTGCTGCCAAGAAGCCGCATGAATGGATCAATGAAAATCAGCCCTAATATGCCTATGACCACACCAACGCTCAACGCGAAGAAAAAGCTGGTCGATGCGAACATGCTTGCGCTTTTCGCATCCCGCGCACCAAGCCTGCGGCTGATGTTGCTGCCGGCTCCCTGGCCAAACATAAAGCCAAAGGCCTGCAGTACAGTCATCAACGCAAAAACGATCCCTGTCGCACCGCTGGCGCTGGTACCCAGCTGGCTGACAAAATACGTGTCCGCCAGGTTGTATAGGGAACCAACCAGCATGGTGATCGTTGTAGGGATCGCGAGTTTAACAATGAGGGGCGTCAATGGTCCTTCAGTCATCATATCATATTTGCTTTTGCCTTTGCCTGCGTCTGCACCTTCCTTTTTACTGTCTTCCTTACTGTTCTTCCTCATGTTTTCCTATCTTGTCAACGGTGATTATCATGATACCAGTGCCTATGGCAGTCAGTATCGTGGAAACGAGAAGCAGCATCCATACACCGCTGGCATCAAGTATGAAGCCTCCCGCAAAATTAGCGAAAACCGTGGTGACGGTAACCATTGTAGTATAGAAAGCCTGGCCTTTTACCGCCTCACCTTTGCTCATTATTTCATTGATATAGTGCACTATCGCCGGCAGGAAAAGTCCGAAGGAGACGACCTGCAGGGACATGGATGCAACCAGCATTGTCACTGATGTAGAAAGGAAACAGGCCAGTATCTTAGCCGTGAATCCGATCGACGAGATCTTCAGCAGCGTCGCGCATGAAACTTTTTTGTTCAGCCTGTCGAAATACACCATGGCCGGAATCTCCAGAAAAGCCATGAAACCCATTATCGTTCCCATGTCAGCGCTATTGCCGCCGATGTTTTCTGCAATCTGGATCATGAATGAATTCAGTACCGCGTTGCTGAAAAAGATTCCAACAACGCCGACGTTCATGACAATGAACATTTTGTTTCTGGCAACAAAGCTCTTCAGGTCGATATCTTCGCCGCGGGCTGCCTCTGCTTCTGCAGCAGACGGCTCAGCATCACCAAAGTTTGCTTTCTTGGCCTTTACGTACTGATTCCTTGTCAGTATGACGCTGATCATGAACATGACCAGAATGACTTCACCTGTCAGCGGCAGAGTCATGATGCCGTGAGCTTCCACGATGTATCCCATGATGGCGCACATAACCGCGTAGGCCAGAGAACCCATGCTCCTGGTCAGACCGAAGTTCACGTGATATCCGCACTCCTGAAGCTTGAAATTCAGTGAGTTGATCAGCGGCTGCACTATCATTAGCCATCCTACCAGCATCACGTACAGTATTGACAGCGCCATTGATTCCTTTCTGAACACAAACAGCAGCGCCGTCATGGCCATCAGCAGGATGATCAGCAGTTCCAGTATGCCGGTCAGTGTGATCCTTTTGGATCTGTCAGCAATATCGGCTACTATCGGCTGCAGCACTGCCGCAACCACGTTGCCCACCGCCAGTATCGTGCCTATCTGTGCGTTGGAATAACCAACTCCCAGCAGGAACACCGAGGCAAAGCTCGTCATGATGCCATAGTACATCCAGTATGTGCCATGTATAGTTGAATACTCAAAATTGAGCAGTTTTCCCATTAATATCGTCCTCCGCGAAAAAAGTGCCGCTATTTCGCAAGCGGCCAGCGTTACAGACATGTCTCCGCAAATACTACTTTACGTAAACAGTCTGGATCTTATCAGTTACAAGTTCTCTCTTTTCAGCCTCAGCTGCGGCATATCCAACGATTATGCCTGCACAAGGCTTGAAGCCTTCCGGTACCTGCATAGCTTTGCAGATCTCCGCATTGTTACGGATAGCTGCCGTGTTGCCCATGATGTAGCATGAACCAAGTCCCAGGTCAGCTGCTTCGATCGTCATGTTCTCGATGAGGCATGATGCGTTGCAGAGTGACATCGTGATGTCTCCGTTGTTTGCTGTTCCTGAAATCATGATCAGAGTAGGCGCACCGTAAAGAGGGTGCTGCATTGCCGGATTATTGAAGAATTTTTTCCCTTCTTCATCGATCTTATCCAGCAGTTCTCTTCTCTGGATGACCGTGATCTTCAGCGTCTCGTATTTGCCCATTCCAACAGGCGCAGCGTTTGCTGCCTGAAGGATCTTAGTTAGGTCCTCGTCCTTGATCTGCTCTGCCTTATAGGCTCTGCATGATGTTCTCTTAGCTATTGCTTCAAGTGTATTCATAATATGTATCTCCTTTTGTATATTTGATCCGCTCTCGCGGGTTATTGCATTTTCGTCTGTCGGCGTATTCTGCGCCCGCCGTCTATACCAGCGGGAATTCACCCATATCTTTCAGATAAACGTCAGACAGTTTTTTGATATCGTCCTGATCCGACTCGCTGACGGAGTCGTAAACGCCGGCAATGCGGAAACCCTCCGCGCTGGCGGTTTTGATCGAGTAAAGACCGTCTTCAAAGACCCATGTGTTCTGTATCTCAGTCCCCATAGCGTCGATTGCCGCCATGAATATCTCCGGCTGGTCTTTGGTCGCGCCTATCTCGTCGCAGGTCAGTATTGCATCAAAGTAATCCGTCATGCCAAGCCTGTCAAAGGCGCCCATGATGCATTCTCTTTCTGTTGACGTTGCTACGCTCATACGCACGCCAGCCGCCTTCATGCGATTCAGCAGCGACAAAACTCCCGGCTTCGGCTCGGCTTCTTCTCTGTAGAAAGCGCCCATGTCGTCGTTTATGCCCTGTCTGATCTCGTTCTCCGACTCCGGCAGGCCATATGTCTTTTTCAGATATTCAGCACCTATCGTCACTGTGGTTGCAAAAAGCTTGTCGCCAAGGCCCTCTTCAGCCTCGATCCCCTTATGTTCCAAATACCTTACCGCCGAATCGTGCCACACTGGCATGGTGTCCAGCAGCACGCCGTCCACATCAAAAATTGCGCCGTCTATCTTCATCTTATGTCCTCCATGATGCACTTTACCGTTCAACTTATTATTATGCTATCTTTTTACGAAATTTGCAAGATTTCCTTTTGGTAATGTTCATGTCAATTAGTTTTGATATACTTAATTAATTGCACTAGATAATCCTGTTCAGAGTAACTTTTTTCGAATTTATTTACGGGTCTGTCTGCAATCCTTCTAAACCCATGCGAACTATAGAAATTAATCAGATATTCATTATCCTCACATTCTACATAAGCCAGCTTACCACTCAGCATTATCTGGATTTGCCCTATCTTATCACATGCCATCTGCAGCAGCTCATCCCCCGTAATCAAATTATTGTACTTATCTTGATAATTTTTTCCTAGTTGAGCAATCAGTGGAACTGATAATTCATACCCCTTAGTGTCTTCATTGTAATCACCAAATTTTGAAATTCTCTTCCTAAGGGTCTCTGACCCAATATTCTTCTTAGGTATAAATAAGAATTTATTTGCCAATGTAAAATAACCAATCAAGACCTGCTTTTCCCTATATGAAGTGAATACAAGATATGTGGCTGCAATGCCTTGCTCCGCAAATGTTACTGCATTGTTTCTTAAAAAATACTCCACATCCTTATTTAAGGGACAAGAAAAAACAGAGATTGCCGATAATATTTTACCATTTGCAGTCTCTGCTTCTTTGTCTTTTTCATTTTTCAGTTTTAATACGTCCGCTAAATTAACAATACTAAATCCTGCCACTATTTTACTCTCCAAACATCTTTTTTATCGCATCCTTGTTTAAATCTGTAACCTGCTTTGACATAATAACTTTCTTTCCGGACTCAGCTTTTGACTCCTCCATTGCCTTAACCAATGAACTGCAAAAGTGTTTGTCTGTAACTTTTATGCTATTAAAAATGCTGCCTGTCGACATTATTCCCACTTCCTCTATTTCCAAATACTGTATGCTTTTGTTATATTATAGCAGAAACACATACAAAAGTGAAGATACTAGATATTGTTAGCGTCAACATCAGAGGTTACATATCTTGCTACTTCTTCACTTTCAGTAAACACCCTGTAAACGTCTCTAAGGTCTGCAGAAATAATCTTTTCTCCCGCCAGCTTCATCAGCCATTGGTCCAGGCCATCGTAGAATCCGTAGGGCCCGAATACGGCAATCGGCTTTTCCAGTTCGCCGATCTGCTTCAGCGCCATGACCTCGAACAGTTCGTCCAAGGTGCCGATTCCTCCCGGCACGGCAAGGAATGCATCTGCTTCCGCAATCATCACGCGTTTTCTCTCCGCCAGGTCTGCAGTGCGGATGATCCGCGTGCAGGCAGGGTGAATGGTCCGCTCGTCGTCAAAGCAGGCAGGTACTACGCCGATTATCTCCGGCAGCTTTTCGCAGTCTGACTCATAAGCTTTGATACCGCGATCAAAGCCATCAGCCGCCGCCTCCATCAGCCCGTTGGCATATCCTCCAAAGACCAGCGAGCAGCCGGCCTTGCCAAGCTCAAAGCCCAGCTCTTCAACAGCCGTAACGTATTTATCTTCCACTGACGCCGAAGCGCCAAAAACACATATCTTCATCATTCAACGCCTTTCATTATCTGCGGCAGATCTTTGACTGCATCAAGTCTGATGTCCCAGCCGTCGACTTCGCCAAAGCCATAAGCCGCGTAGATGAAGGTCGTCCCGACTTCCAGCGCCGCATCGCGGTCGCTCTGAGTATCGCCCACAGACCAGCATCTTTCAATACCGTTTCGCTCGCACACCAGACGGAAGTTTTCCGCTCTGGACTTCCCCGTTCTGCCGGCGCATTCAGTATCATCAAAGTATTTCCAGAAATCGTAGTGGTCGAGGAATGTCTGAAAGTATCCATCCTGGGCATTGCTGACGATGAAAAGCCTGAAGTCTTTCTGAAGAGCAGCCAGTGTCTCTTCCAGGCCGTCATACAGCCGTCCGCCATGCTCTATCAGGTAAGCCTGTTCCGCATCGCAGCATTCTCTGATGATCACGTCGCTTTTCTCGCGTCCAAGTTCAGGCATGAGTGCCACGCCTATGTCGCTAAGAGTCCTGCCCATAAGTCCGCGCATGTCGTCGCCGGTTATGTGAAGACCCAGTTCAGGATGTCTGTCAAAGATTCCGTTCCAAGCCTCTGCCACCTGCTTTGATGAATCCCAGAGAGTTCCGCCCATATCGAATATTATGCCCCTCACTGCTCTCTTCTCTCTTGCTTTCATAACTTCATCAGCATGCGCTATCAATTCTCTCTCCAGTTCAACTTCTCCTGTATACGGATATTCATAAGTGAGTTTATCAAAATTTTTCTTTACCTCTGCGGCGGTATTTCTGTCGCCGCCTGCCAGCAAAGCATATGCGTACCAGGTCCGCTGCACAGACGGCGAAGACTTCAGTGCCTTCATCATTTTCAGCTGCTGATTGTCCAGCAGTCTGTCCGCCTGTTCTTTAGTGCATCCCAGCACGAGTCTTAAATATACGAGATCGCAGATCAGAAGATTCCTGTGCAGCCCTATCATGCCCGAAGCGCTGTCAAGCAGTTTGCTTATCGCTGCTTCCGCTTCTTTGAATCTGTGCATATCGATCAGCCTTCCGCATGCAACCACGGCTATGGATGCTTCCATTGAATTTTCAAGTGAAACCCCCGGCGGAAGTTCAAACCACTCATCCGGCATATCTTTAGTCCTTACGCCGCGCCCCTGCTCGCCGTTGATCATAAGCTGAAGATAGAAATCACGCAGCGCCTGGCTGTCTTTCCCCAGTTCCAGCGCATTGCGGCCGTCGTTGTTGGCCATACCCAGATACATTGGTATCCCGTTCATCAATCCAAGTGCAACTCCACATACGCCAAATTCCTCTAGCAAAGCTGCCGCAAAAGGTCCAACAGGGCACAACAGTCCAATGGCAATAGCAATCGCGCCAAGACCAATATTGATAATTGGGCCGCCCAGATTATACAGTTTATATGGGATCTTTCCGTCTATCATCTCCGGCGGTTCCATGAGACACTGTCCTCCGGTTCCGGCCAGACTGAATTTTCTCAGCCTGATGCCTTCATCCGTCTTCAGCCACATAAACCTTCCTATTCGAAATGACGAAAATGAGTAGCCAGACAGCAAGCCGAATATCAGGTGTCCCGCCTCGTGGAGGATGATATTGAGATAAAGTCCAATGACCAAAGCCAGGCCGATGATCACAAATTCAAGGATCATGCTGCCTGAATAATTACTGCCCTTTGGTATCTTTTCAACATAGTTTACGGCTATCTCGGCACAGGCAGCGCCAAGCATCATAGCAAGTACTATCATCACCCATTTCTGACTTCGTCTTTTTCCTTTTCTCTTTCCCATATTTCCCCCTAGTATTTTTTCTGTCAAAGCCGCAGCTGCGGCTTCAGTTATTTTTTCGCAGCTTTCATGACCATTGCGGCAACTGCGCAGATTGCGCCGTAAAGCACTCCTGCAACTGGCCAGATTATCCACGATCTTTCCCAATTGTTAAAGTAGAAGCTTATCCCCAGATAGAGAGCCGTTGCCGAACACCAGTAAATAGTTGAAAGATGGGATATGCTCTTGTTGAATTCTTTGTTCTCCGGGCTGTAATCGCCCATCTGCAGAAGCCTTGTAAAGCTGCCCTGAACCATTCCGCCTCTGACTATTCGGTTGACGCCTATGGACACTGTGATCAGCAGCAGTGCCACGCCGGCTATCATTGCAAAATCTTTGCCAGTGATCGTTGTCAGCATCAGCGGAACTGCGCCTGCAATGCATAAGCCGACTCCCAATGTCAGATTGCGCATCCAAAACGGCTCGAAACTGTTTCGCCGCTGTTCTACAACACCCTGAACGCCGTACATAAGCGTGACCTTTTCCGAATCCAGATAGCTGAACTTAGATAACTTCATAGACCACGGCATGATCATAGCAACACCGATGGCCACTATTATGAGCAGCACCGATACGCCGATCCCCGCCGCCATGTTCTCTGAGATTCCAATCATCCCAGAATCCTGCATGCCTGCCAGGAACACCAGCAGCGCCGGCGAGATTATGAACAGAGAAACCGCATTAGCTATAGGGCCGGCAGCTCCTTCAGCAGTATCCATGTACAGATTTGCCTCTTCAAGTGAAATTGGTTTTCCTTCTTCTTCATCATATGAAACGCAGGCCACTCCCGGCGTGATCTCGCTGATCTCATCCTTTAACAGAAAATCAGTGCTGACGCCAAAGACTCCGCTCATCTTTATAATCTTTTCCATATCTGGAATCGACATGCCGCTTTCCCATTTGGAAACCGACTGTCTGGATACGCCCAGCTTCTCCGCCAGTTCCTCCTGGGACCATCCGCAGCGCTTGCGCAAATTCATAATTTTTTCTGCAAGTATCATTTTCTTTACCTCTTTTCTCATTTTATAAGTGACTTTATTGCCCTTTTGTAATGAGAATTTTATCAGAGCAGATGGTTGCCAGCCACCAAGCAGGCTTTAAAATTTGTCAACCGGTGGTTGCTTTTTCAATTTCAGACTGTTATCAGCATAACACAGGAATAATGCTGATGCAAGCATTCCAATGGTTTTGGCAGTTTTCTTTGACATGCGCATATATCTGTGCTATATTAATGGAGCAAACTAAACAAGACAGTTCGTGACCATCCTGTCTCTAAACAAAACTACGGGAACATGTAGATTTCAGATGTGCACATTTTCCTGTGCGCATTTTTTTATTCTTCTGCAGGCAGTTTTGGCGTCTGACAGGCATGATCTGGTCACGGGAATGGAGATATATGGAACGTTATTCAGTCATTACAGATAAAAACCCCCGGGAGATCGTCCTGCTCAGAGGCACCGGCTGCAAGTGGCGCCGCTGCAGCTTCTGCGACTATCATCTGGACTTCAGCAGAAACGAAGCGGAAAACTTTGCCGTCAACAGCGAAGCGCTTTCTCACGTCACCGGCGTCTGCGGCAAGCTGGAGGTCATCAACTCCGGCAGTTTCTGCGACCTGGACTCTGAAACTATGAAACTCATCCACACGGTCTGCTGCGACAAAGGCATCAAAGAGATTCATTTCGAATGTCACTGGCGCGACCGTTCGGCGATCAAAGCGCTCCGCGAGTCTTTTTCTTTCTCCGGCATCGCCGTAAAGGTGAAGATCGGCGTTGAAACCTTTGATGCTGAATACCGCGAGGCGGTTTTGATCAAAGGCATCGACGAGTCGGACCCTGCGAAGATCGCCGCCGACTTTGACGAGTGCTGCCTTTTGTTCGGCCTCAGCGGACAGACTGCTGAATCGATGTGCCGGGACATAGAGACGGGCCTTGAAAATTTTGAGCGGGTCTGCGTCAACATCATGACAGCAAACTCTACGGACGTGAAGCCGGATCCTGCGGTGATCCGCGCCTTTGCCCTTGAAGTGCGCCCGGATTACGAAAACGATCCGCGGGTGGACATACTGATGGAAAACACCGATTTCGGCGTGGGAGGTGAAGAAGATGCGTAATGAAATACTGCTGATGGTCAGCCTGGTGCTGATCTATTCTGCCGTCGTGCTGTTCTACCGCTATTTCGGCAAGGCCGGGCTCTACGCCTGGACCGTGCTGGCCACCATCGCCGCAAACATAGAGGTGCTGATCATGGTCGACGCCTTCGGCATGGAGATGACCTTAGGCAACGTGCTCTTTGCGTCAACTTTTCTGGTAACGGACATTCTCAGTGAAACTGAAGGAAAAAAATATGCCGACAAGGCGGTGGGTATTGGCATCGCTGTCAGCATTTCATTTATTCTTATTACAAGATCATGGTTTCTGTACATTCCTGCGGATAGTGACTGGGCGTCGCCTTCCATACGGCAGGTCTTCGCAAACACTCCAAGGCTCATGCTGGTCAGCATCGCTGTCTATGCCATCGTGCAGCTTTTCGACGTTTGGGCATATCATAAGATCTGGAACAGGATCATCGCCAAGACCGGAGACTCGCGCCGCGGACTCTGGATCAGAAACAACTGCGCCACGCTGATATCTCAGCTGATGAACACTGTGCTCTTTACCTTCGGGGCTTTCTGGGGTCTGCATTCCCTGAGCACGCTGATCAATATCTGCATATCCAGTTACGTGATTTTCATCGCTACCAGCCTGCTGGACACGCCTGCGGTGTATATGGCCAGGAAGATAAACGACGATCAGAAAGTGCCAGAAGACTGATCAGTACATTAGCTTTACACTCCTGCTTTTTTGATCGTACTGATCGCTGTTACATTTTTCTCTGCTAGTTCATGGCATTTTTCAAGCACCGGGCGCATTTCCTCGTAACTCTGGCTATCCTTATAGTCAGCCGTTACATCGCTGGTGAATGTATCCCAGTATTTGCTGAATCCATCATTCTTCCCGCCATTTTTCTTTGAATATATTTTCGATTCATATGTATATACACGGTTCTGGATCTCGTCGAAGTAATAGGTCTTGTAATCATTTCTGATTATCTGCTCGAATGTCGTCCCCAGATCCTTTGCAGCATTATCATACTCATTATAATTGTCCGTTGGCTTAAGCTCGTCAATCGTCTTTTGGATCCGCTTCTCTACGTCCCCTTCGTTAACAGCCATACCATGGTTGTCAGCATACCATTCCAATGCCAGAAATTCTACTATGCCATCCTCTGTGTCGTCTGAAGCACTTGTCCCCTTAAGATTCTTCATCTGCTTCTTATTGGTTGCCGAAACATAATATAGCGGGTAGATGCTGTCATTACCCAATTGCTGCTGCATGTCTCCGCAGGTCTTCTGGTATGCAACGACGTCTTCCACGGTCATGCTCTCTGAAGCCGCCGCTGATGAAATCAGCTCCATTACATCATCTAGCCACTTGTCTTTATCTGTAGTTGTACAACGCCATACATCTCCATTGAAATATACTTCTATTGTACCATAATAGTTATTGATTCTTAT
>Ga0183101_1001000_pt6 | contig 11700 bp, 12 predicted proteins | sample Biomet3_FD_127790 | JGI IMG/M metagenome (GOLD analysis project Ga0183101, IMG submission 127790) | Microbial communities from bioreactor (seeded with sewage sludge) at LBNL, California, USA - Biofuel metagenome 3 | ecosystem: Engineered > Bioreactor > Anaerobic > Unclassified ... | reverse complement strand
GTTCATTTTGTGCCCAAAGGCGTCGATAAGCAGAAAGGCGATGATGAGCAGGGGGATGACGGCCACCCAGGCATAGGAAAAAAGCCCCGTGACCGTGAAGAACGTGTGCGAATTGCTCACCTGCATGATGAGCAGGGGGGCAACGCCAAGCACCACGGCCAGGCTTTTGAGGCCCAGGTGCGTGTGCACCATCCTGGCGTTCCAGAGCTGTGTGCCGGGGCTCTCAGAAAGCCGCTCGCGCAGAAAAAACAGCAGCCCCAGCAGCGCCGTGCCCAGCATAAGCAACACAAAAAGCAGGTGCATGCCGAAGGTGAGAAACAAAAGCCCGTGCAGCCAGCCTTGCGATAGGGGCGTTGCAAGAAAAAGGTCTGTCCACTGCGGCATGGCTATTTCTCCTTGGGGGCCTGCCGGTAAAGGCGGGAATCGCTGTTGGCCAACCGGTAGAGATAGTTTGCCAGCAACAGGCGCTCCTGCTGGGAGCCGGTGAAGGGCGTCATGAAGGGGGCAAGCTGCTGGGTTATGCCCACAATGGCGTTAACGCTGCCCAGCGGGCGGCCTGCCAGGCGTTGATCAATGCCGTTGATGCCGCTTTCGGTGTGGCACACGCCGCAATTGGCCGCGAACAGGGCGCGGCCGGCCAGCGCGTCCGGGGGCATGCCGGCGCCGGTGTTGATCCAGTGCAGGCGGGGAAGCAGCTCCCTGTTCTGCGCGGCAAGGGCTTCGGTTTCCGCCAGGGGAATCTGGTTTGCATACATATAGCCGGGCGCAAGGTAAGGCCCGCGAACAAATTCGCGCACCCGTTCAAATTCCATAACCATGCCCACGCTCAGGATAATGGCGGGCAGGCAGAGCAGGCGGCTGAGCCAGACGCGCCGCCACAGGGCCGTCAGGGCCGCCAGCGCGATGCACAGGGCCGCCGCCGCGTTCACGGCGGGCAGAAAGTCCGGCAACTGGGAAAAGTGCGAGGTGGCCACCGCAAATTTCCAGTGGGTCAGATAGGTCATGGGCACCCGCGAAAAATACACCCAGGCGCTCGCGGCCGTTGCCAGGGCCGCGCCAAACAGCACGCCCCCGCAAACGCGCAGCGCGCGCCCGCGCTCTTCGGGCGTTCCCGCAAAGCGCCAGGCCGTCCAGCCAAGCACCAGCAGCGCGCCCAGGCTTATGCCGCCGCCAAGGCGCAAAAAGACCTGGGGAACAAACGTGGGGTTAAAATAGGCCTCGGCAAAGCCACGGCCCCAGGGCCAGCCATCGGGCGTGAGCATGAAGCCCAGAATGCCGGAAATGAGCACCGCCGAAATAACGGCCATGCCCACATAGCCCCAGCCCAGGGCCACAAGCGTGCCGGGCCGCCGCCGGGCCAGCCTGTCCCACTGATAATAATAGATGAGCAACAGCGCCACTTCAGAGGTAAAGGCCATCCACTCGATGAACCAGGGCCAGAAAAAGAGGTGGATGAGCGAACCTATGCCCTCGGGGGCCAGAGCGCCGGTGATAAACCAGATGCCCACGCCCGTCACGGCTCCCACCGAGGTGGTAATAACCACCGCCGTGCCCAGCAGCTTGCGGGCAATGCCCGCCCAGAATGCGCCTTTGCCCAGCCAGGCAAGCGTCTGAAAGAGCACGAGCATGGTCATAAAGCCAATGGCCATGCCATGGCTTATCAGCACATGCAGCACCGCATCCAGGGCAATGGCCATGCCGTCACCCAGGCCGGGAATATGCAGGATGGGGAAAATCATGGGCTACTTTCCTTCCGGCAGGGGGATAACCCGTTCGATGGCGTCGGGGTGGGTGGAGACGAATTTGGGGCGCGGCTGCCCGTGGACAAAAGCGGCCACATCCAGCGCCTGTTCCTGTGTGAGGCTGGGCGCGTTTTTGGGCATAAAGCGCCAGGCGAAAACCGCAAACGTGCGGATGCGGTTCATGCCCGCTCCGTTGTTGTATGATCCCTGGCCCCACAAGGGCGGCGCAATGGGCGTGCCTTGCCCTGCCTCGCCGTGGCAGCGGGCGCACACCGAGGCATAGGTCTTTTCGCCAGCGGCGGTATCAGGCTTGTGCGTATTTTCCAGGCTCGCGGGCAGCGCCCAGGGCAGCTTGGAATAGATGGGAATGTCTTTTGAAATCCACTGCATGTACACCAGCAGGGACTGCATGATCTGGCTGCTCAGCGCGGGGGCCTTGCCATTCATGCTGCGCTCAAAACAGTCCTGAACGCGCAGGGCCAGATCTGTGGTATAGGCCTGACGCCCTCTGAATTTGGGGTATATGGCGCCCACGCCCACCAGGGGGATGGACTGGATGCTCCGGCCGCCATCAAAGTGGCAGCTGGAACAGGAAAGCTCGCTGTTGATGTATTCGCCCGCATACTTTTTTGTTTCCGTCATGATCTTGTAGCCCAGCATGACTTCGGCGCGAATTTTTTCCGGCGCATCTTCTGGGCGCGGGGGATTGAACATGGGCACCCCCACAGGCTGGGCCACCGCGCGGTCGGCTGCCGCCTGCTGCATGGGCGCGCGTTTCACGGCCACGGAACGGCTGAAGAAGCCGAGCACCCAAGCGCCGAAAAGCAGCAGAAGAAACGTAAGGGTAAAGGCCATGTATGCATTGCGGTTTTTCATGAAAACTCCATTGGACGGAAGCCTGGGCAAATTCCGCAGCGTTTGACGCACGCAAGGGAGCTGCGGTGCTGGCCGCAAAAAGCGGCGAACGCGCTTTCGGTATGTTTTCAACCGTTACCATATCCTGCCCGCGTGTCAACATGACGGCGAAAAAGCCGCGTCACAACAGCGCGATTGTTTTCGCGTCCTTGCCTGTGCTTCTTTCCGCAGTGCTCTTTCGCTCCCTGCTGGCAGCCGGGACATGCCGGTGTGCGTGTTGGGGGTATTATCCTGTTCCCTCAATTCCGCGGCCACATAGCCCCCTAGCCCTTCTGTTTTGCCCGCAGTGCCGCCGCCGCGCCATCATTGCGCAGCGCTTCCCCTACCATGGGGCAATGCGCACCCCCGCACGGGAGGCGGTGGCGATGACGTGCTCCTCCATGGCCAGGCGTGCTTCGTGGGGTTTGCGCGCGCGAATATGCTCCAGCAGTTTTTCATGCTCCTGCATGGTATCGGCCAGCCCTTTCTGATTGGAAAAAGGCAGCCGCTGACTTTCGGAAAACATTTCGAAAAAAGGGCGCATGGCTTCGATAAAAAAAGGGTTGTTTGCCGCTTCGATCAATTGCGTGTGAAACGTGAAGTCAAGCCGGGCAAAGTCCATGATGCCGCCCCGCAGTTCGACCTCCCGCATTTCTTCCAGCATGGCCGTCAGGTCGGCAATTTGCGCTGCGGTGGCGTTAAGGGCCACCAGGGCCGCAATGGCTGGTTCGATGGCATGCCTGAACTGGAATATCTGCGATTCCTTGCCCGCAAGAAATGACCGGTCTGACCACTCTGGCCGTCGTGAAGCGGGTGTGCCTGTGCTGTTTGCGGCCTTGGGAACAAGAAAGACCCCTTTGCCGGGTTGTATCGTGAGCTTGCCCATCGTCTCCAGTGCCACAAGGGCCTCTCGCACTGTGGGGCGGCTGATGCCGAGCGCTTCGGCCAGGGCGCGCTGTGAGGGAAGCTTGTGCCCGTAGGGCCAGGCGTTCTCCTGAATCATGGAGAGGATGCGCTCTGCGGCCTCCTCGGAACTTGATTTCCACATTTCTGTAGTTTTTTCTAGAAAATCGAGTGTTTTTGAAGACATATTTTTCACCAATTTGTAGATTAAAGTTTCCCTTCAGGAGTATATTGACAAGTTTGTAGAAAACGATCAACGTTTTTTTACCGGTCTTACCAGATAGCGACATTCACGTCGATTTCTGTGGGATCACTCCAACATTTTATTCGGGGGACGTCATGCAAAAAAAGGCACACCGCTTTGATCTGGTTCTGGTCTTCATGTTGCTGGCCGCGGTTTTCCTGGGAATTTCCAATGTTCAGGCAGCGGACAACGCGCTTTCGGCCATCAAAAAATCCGGCGTGCTTGCGGTTGCCGTGCCGCAGGACTTTCCCCCCTTTGGTTCCGTGGGGTTGGACATGCAGCCCGTGGGCTATGATATCGATATGGCCACCCTTATCGCCAAAAGCCTGGGCGTCAAGGTTCGGCTTGTGCCGGTAACGAGCACCAACCGCATCCCCTATCTGACCACAGGCAAGGTCCAACTGGTCATTTCATCTCTGGGAAAAAATGCGGAACGTGAAAAGACTATTGATTTTTCCTCTGCCTACGCGCCCTTCTTCAACGGTGTTTTCGGTCCGAAAGACCTCAAGGCAAACGGGGCTGAAGATCTGGCGGGAAAAACCATCGCCGTAACCCGCGGCGCGGTGGAAGACATGGAGCTGACCAAAATTGCGCCGCCAACCGCCGAAATCAGGCGGTTTGAAGACAACAGCTCCACCATAGCCGCTTACCTTTCGGGGCAGGTGCAGCTTGTGGCCACGGGCAATGTGGTGGCTGCCTCCATCAACGGGCAGAATCCCGAAAAACGGCTGGAAGTGAAGTTTCTCATCAAAAATTCGCCTTGTTATATCGGATTGAACAAGGAACAGCCCGAGCTGCTCAAGGCCGTGAACGGCATTATTGCGCAGGCCAAAGCAGACGGAGGCCTGGAAGCGCTTTCACAAAAATGGCTGCACACCTCCCTTCCCCAGAATTTTTAAACAACGCAATGCGGCCGCGGGGCCGCGCTTCGGGGAATGACCATGGCATATCAATTTTCTTTTGAGCCGGTGTTTGCAAACTGGGGGCTTCTGGTCCAGGGCGCGGCGCTGACGCTCGTTCTTACGGCGGTAAGCGCCGCAGTGGGGCTGGCCGTGGGCATTCTGGGGGCGGTTTCGCGCCAATGGCGGCTACCTATCCTTTGCCAGGTGTTTACGGCCTATGTGGAATGTATCCGCAACACGCCCTTTCTCGTGCAGTTATATTTTATCTATTTCAGCCTGCCCGCCCTGGGTATGCGGCTGAACGGCTGGGAGGCCTCGGTTTTGGCCATGGTGCTGAACCTGGGCGCGTATTCCACCGAGATCATCCGGGCTGGCGTGGCTTCTGTGCCCCGCGGATTGATCGAGGCGGCGGAATCTTTGGCCATGAGCCGCTGGCAGTGCCTGTTCCATGTGGTGCTGCGCCCGGCGCTGAAAAACGTTTGGCCCGCCCTGTGCAGCCAGATTGTCATTGTCATGCTGGGTTCGTCCGTGTGTTCGCAGATTGCGGCGGAAGAGCTGACCTTTGAGGCCAATTTGATTCAGAGCCGCACTTTCCGGGCTTTTGAAGTCTACCTTGTCAGTACGGGCATGTATCTTTTGTTGGCCGTGGGGGTGCGCCGCTGCCTGCACTTCTTCGGTCGGCATTACATCTGCAGGGGGCGCGCATGATCAGCTTCACGCTTTGGGACATGACCCGCCACCTGCTTGTGGGCGCGGGCTGGACCATTGTTTTGTCAGTCATCGCCTTTGTTTTCGGCGGTGCGATGGGGCTTGCGGTGCTGTGCGTGCGCATTTCCGCCAACCCCCGTTTGCAGCGTTTCGGTATGGCATACATCGAGTTTTTTCAGGATACACCGCTGCTCATGCAGTTTTTCCTCATCTTTTTTGGCCTGGCCCTGTTTGGCGTGGACATCTCCCCCCTGTTCGCCGCCATGCTGGGGCTCACGCTGTTCACCAGCGCGTATCTGGCCGAAATCTGGCGCGGCTGCGTGGAATCGCTGCCCAAGGGGCAATGGGAGGCATCGGCGTGCCTGGCCATGAGCCGCTGGGAGCAGCTGCGCCACGTCATTCTGCCCCAGGCCCTGCGCATAGCCGTTCCCCCCACGGTGGGCTTTTCAGTGCAGGTCGTCAAAGGCACGGCTGTGGCCTCCATCATCGGCTTTGTGGAAATAACCAAAACCGGAACCATGATCGCCAACGCCACGTTCCGGCCATTGACGGTGTATGCCCTGGTGGCTCTTGGCTACTTTCTTATGTGCTATCCGCTGTCGGTTGCGGCCCGGCGTGTTGAAAGGAGGCTTCATGCCGCTGGTAGACGTTAACGAACTGCACAAGCAGTTTGGTGAAAATGAGGTTCTGCGTGGGGTCAACCTCACAGTGGAAGAAGGCGATGTTGTGGCCGTGATCGGGCGCAGCGGTTCCGGCAAAAGCACATTTCTGCGCATTCTCAACGGATTGGAAACCTTTGACGCCGGGCATGTGCGCATTGACGGCGAACGCATCAGCGGGCTGGAAAGCGATTTGCGCCCGCTGCGGCGCAAGGTGGGCATGGTTTTTCAGCAGTTCAACCTTTTCCCCCATCTTACTGCTGGGGAAAACGTCATGCTTGCCCCTCGCGTGGTGAAAAAGGAATCGCCTGTGGAGGTGAAGGCGCTTGCCGAAGAAATGCTGGGGCGGGTGGGGCTTGGCGACAAGTTCGGCGCTTTTCCCGACCAGCTTTCCGGCGGGCAGCAGCAGCGTGTGGCCATTGCCCGCGCGCTGGCCATGCGCCCAAGAATGCTGCTTTGCGACGAGATCACCTCTGCCCTCGACCCTGAACTTGTAGGCGAGGTGCTGGAAGTTGTGCGGCAGCTCGCGGCCGAGGGCATGACCCTGATCATGGTGACGCATGAAATGCGCTTTGCCCGCGAGGTGGGCAACAAGCTGGTGTTCATGCACAAGGGCAAGGTGCACGAAGCAGGCGACCCCAAAAGCCTTTTCGCCAATCCCCGCACGCCAGAGCTGGCGTCGTTTATCCAATCTGTGGGCTAACAACCGGTTATCTGAGGAGGATATCATGGGTTATCCGGATGGGTTGCTGAAGACGCGGGCGGTTATCCGCCCTGGAGAGTATGCCGTCATTCCGCCCGAAGGGCGCGTACATAACGTCATCCCCGGCATTGAGGGGTGCACGGTTTCCATCATCGCCTCGCCCAAGCTGGGGGCCAGCTTTGTGCAGTATGTGGGAACGGCCCAGCCCGGCGGGGGCACTTCCTCTCCCTTTGCCCGCGAGGCGGGCGTGGAAAGCTTTTTATATGTGATGGACGGCGAAGGCGCGCTGACAGCCTCGACATGCGGCAAAAGCGCCGCTCTGCACCCCGGCGGCTATGTTTTCGCTCCCGCGGGAGAGGGCCTGTCGTTCAGCAATACAACCAAGGCGCCGGTGCGCTTTCTGCTTTACAAGCAGCGCTATGCGCCGCTGGCGGGGCAAACGTTGCCTGAAGCCGTTTTCGGCGACGCCACGGCCATTGATGAGCGCATCTATGACAACATGGAAAACGTGTTCATTCGTGATCTGCTGCCCACCCATTTGGGCTTCGACATGAACATGCACATTCTGAGTTTTGAGCCGTCGGGCTGCCACCCCTTTGTAGAAACCCATGTGCAGGAGCACGGAGCCTATCTGCTTGAAGGCGAAGGCATCTATCTTCTGGGCGAGCGGTGGATACAGGTGCAGAAGGAAGACTTCATCTTTTTCGGCCCCTATACGGCGCAGGCCGTTTATGCCACGGGCCGGGGCAGGCTGACCTACATCTATTCCAAGGACTGCAACCGCGACGCGGCCCTTTAGCCCGTCCGTTTCTTAAAGGAAGCATCATGGCGCAATTTGGCGAGATATACAGGGACGAGGACGTGGATATTTCCGCGCTGCAGGGAAAAACCATCGCCATCATCGGCTATGGCAGTCAGGGCAGGGCCCAGGGCAAAAGTCTGCGCGACAGCGGCGTGAACGTGATTGTGGGGGTGGGCGACAGAACCGTGCATGCCAGCTGGAAAGACGCGGAGGCAGACGGCTTTGCCGTTTACGACATTGAAGAGGCCGTAAAAAAAGCGGATATCGTGCACATTCTGCTTCAGGATCCGGCGCAGCCCTCGGTATATTATGCCTCCATCCATGCCAATCTGCGCGCCGGGCAAACCCTCAGCTTTGCGCACGGCTTCGCCATTCTTTATGGCACCATCAAGCCGCCCAAGAATGTGGACGTCATTCTTTTTGTGCCCAATGGTCCCGGCCCGGTGGTGCGGCGCAAGTTCAAGGAAGGTTCCGGCATTTACGGCGCGGTGGCGGTGGATCAGGACGCCAGCGGCCACGCGGCGGCCACAGCGCTTGCCATCGCCAAGGGGGTTGGCAGCACGCGCGTGGGCACCATCAAGCTTTCGTTCCAGCACGAAACAGAGGGCGACAATTTTGAAGAACAGGTGCTCTATGGCGGCGCCATTCAGCTGATGCGTTCGATCTATACTGTCATGACCGAAAACGGCTACCCCTCGTCGTTCGCCTATGCCAAGGCCGTGCGCTCCATACGGTCCATTGTTGACGATATCGACGAGGTGGGCATTGAGGAATATTTGACGCGCCGCGCCAGCCGCACATGCGAATTCGCCGTGCGCACTTCCGGTCCGCGCGTGGTCAACGAAGACGCCATCCGGCAGATATTCGCAGAAACCGAAAAAGGCGTTTTTGCCCGCGATTGGCTGAATGAATTCAGCCTTGGCATGCCCACACTTAACCGCATGCGGCGCACCTGGGCCAATTCCGACATGGAGCACACGGGCAGACTGTTCCGCGAAAAGTTCGGGCTGTCCTGATCGGGGCGGCGTGTTGCCGCCGGGCATCAAAGACACGGCGGGACGGGCAGAGCAGGTTCCGCCCCGCCGGGCAGAAGAGGAGTATGCATGAACACGGCTCGTGTGAGTGAACAACGGCTGCAAGGCCGCATGGAAGCAATATCCCTGTTCGGGGGCACGGCGGGGGGCGGCGTCACGCGGTTGGCCCTTTCCGATGCCGACAAGATGGCCCGTGAGCAGCTGCGGGCCTGGTTTTCTGACCTGGGGTGCGAAATTCACCTGGATGCCATGGGCAATCTTTTTGCCGTGCTGCCGGGGAAAGATCGAAGCCTGCCTCCGGTCATGACAGGGTCGCACGGCGATTCACAACCCCTGGGGGGGCGGTTCGACGGCATGCTGGGCGTTGTGGCAGGCCTTGAGGTGGTGAACGCCCTGCGCGAGGCCAGGGTGGAGCTTTTGCGCGACCTGGTGGTGGTGGACTGGACCAACGAGGAAGGTTCGCGCTTCACTCCCGGCTGTTCGGGGTCGGGTGTATGGGCGGGCAAGTTGGGGCTTGAGGATATGTATGCCCTGCAGGATCAGGAAGGGCATACCCTTGGGGGCGAGCTTGCGCGCATTGGTTTTAAGGGTGATTCCAGCTATTTTCCGCGCCCCGTGCACGCGGCCTTTGAGCTGCACATAGAACAAGGGCCGGTTTTGGAGGCAAAGGGGGTGTCCATCGGCGTTCCTCAGGGCATCGTGTGCCTGCGCTGGTACAACGTGCGTGTGCACGGCGTGCCCAACCATGCAGGGCCCACGCCCATGAACGACCGGGCCGACGCCATGTATGCGTTTTCGCTGATGAGCGCCGTGATATTTGAAACCGCCCTGGCCTCCGGGCAGGTGGTGGCCACCGTGGGCGAGGTGCATGCAACGCCCAATTCCCGCAACGTCATTGCCGGAGAAGTGGATTTTACTATCGACGTGCGGGGGTGGGACGAGGCCGCCACAGACAACGTGTGCCGCCGCATTGAGGCCGCGCTGGAGGACATTGCGCGCCGGACCGGCTGCGCTGTGCAGGCGGAACGCATCTGGCAGGTTTCGCGCGTGCCTTTCGATGCCCGATTGCGGGACGTGGTGCGTGAAGCTGCCTCCGGCTTGGGTTTGTCCTGCATGGACATGGTTTCCGGTGCCTCGCACGACATGATTTACATTGCCCAGGTTGTGCCTGGGGCCATGATCTTCGTACCCAGCGAGGGGGGCCGCAGCCACGCGGAAATAGAGAATACATCCTGGAAGGACTGCGCCGCAGGAGCCGACGTGCTGCTGCAATGCCTTGTGCGCACCGGCAACGAGCCGGAGTAAGCAGGGCGGCATGCCGCTACCCCTGCCGCACGATCTGGCCGTGTTGGCAAAGCCCCCGGAAGAACCCGCAGGAGTCCTTTCGGGGGCTTTGCCTGTTGCGCGTTCCGTAACACAACATATGCCTTTCCGTCATGCATGCGCCATAGAGGTGGGCGAGCGTGGTCGCACCTAATTTTCCGCAGGCGGCTTGCGCCGTTTGGGGAAAAGGCGGCCAAGCTGGGGAGTTCCACCATTTTCGCACGCAGGAGGTCAGGGATATGATCCATTCACGCTGGCAAACGGTTCGGGCGGTTTGCGCCCTTTGCGTCATGCTGCTGTTTTGCTCCATGGGGCTTGCCCATGCGGAGGCCGGAGCGGGCCACGCCAAATACGTCATTCTGCTCATCGGCGATGGCATGGGCATGGCGCAACGCAATGCGGCCGAAACATACCTGGCCGCGCAAAAAGGCGACGTGAGGCCCGGCATCGTCAAACTGAACATGAGCAGCCTGCCTGTGCAGGGGGCCACCACCACCTATTCCCTTGATTCGCTCATCACTGATTCTGCCGCTGCGGGCACGGCCATGGCCTGCGGCGTAAAAACCGTCAACCGGGGGCTGGGCGTGGACGGCAAAGACGCCCCCGTTGTTTCCATTGCGGAAATGGCACGCGATAACGGCATGAAGGTGGGCATCGTCACCACGGTTTCCCTGGATCACGCAACCCCGGCGGCCTTTTATGCGCATCAGCCGAGCCGCAAAAATTATTATGAAATAGGGCTGGAACTGGCCAGAAGCCGCATGGATTATTTTGCGGGCGGCGGTTTTCTTGATCCTTCCGGCAAAAAATCCAAGGCTGAAGGCACGAAAATAAACGTGCTGGACGCCGTGCGCGCGGCCGGGTTTCACTATGTGAACAACGCGGAGGCCTTCCGCGCCCTCAAGCCCGGCAGCGGCCGCGTGGTGTTTGTAAACCCGCACCTGCAGGATGAGCAGGCCATGCCCTATGCCATGGATGCCGCAAACGGCGATGTGTCGCTGGCAGAAATGACGCGCAAGGGCCTTGAGCTGCTGGATAACCCCAAGGGCTTCTTCATGATGGTGGAAGGCGGCAAGGTTGACTGGGCCTGTCACGCCAACGATGCCGTAAGCTCCATCACCGATGTGCTTTCCTTTGACGCCGCCGTGGCCGAGGCAATGCATTTTATGCAGCGCCACCCCGATGAAACGCTGGTTGTTGTGACCGGTGACCACGAAACCGGCGGCATGTCGCTGGGATTTGCGGGCACAAAATACGATTCGTATCAAAAACGCCTGAAAAACCAAAAAATTTCCTATGTTGCCTTTGATCAGAAGTTCGACGCCTTCCGCAAGGCCCATCCGCAGGCCTCGTTTGAGGATGTTCTGCCCATGGTCAGGGAATACTTTGGGTTGACCGTGCTTTCCGATGCCGAAATGGCGGCCCTGCCCAAGGACGGCGAGGCGGCGGGCATGGTGCTGAAGCCCTATGAGGTTGCCGAGCTGCGCACAGCCTTTGAACGCAGCATGAAGGGCGGCGACCGCAAGCACATTTCGGATCAGGATTATCTGCTCTATGGCAATTACGAGCCGTTTTCCGTAACGCTCACCCATCTGCTCAACCAGAAATCCGGCATTGCCTGGACCACCTATTCCCACACTGGCGTGCCGGTGCTGACCTCGGCTGGTGGTGTGGACGCCCAGCGTTTTGGCGGGTTTTACGACAATACCGACATCTTCTCCCGCATGGCCGAGGCCATGGGCCTGAAGAAGTCCCTCGCGGATGCGTCCATAGCGGCCGCTGGCGT
>Ga0183101_1001897_pt3 | contig 11717 bp, 7 predicted proteins | sample Biomet3_FD_127790 | JGI IMG/M metagenome (GOLD analysis project Ga0183101, IMG submission 127790) | Microbial communities from bioreactor (seeded with sewage sludge) at LBNL, California, USA - Biofuel metagenome 3 | ecosystem: Engineered > Bioreactor > Anaerobic > Unclassified ... | reverse complement strand
TCTTGTTAGGAATTGTAGGGAAGGCTCTCTGTTTTGTGATGTTCATTGGACCGAATTATACAAAACAGAGAGCACTTATTTTTATGTAACTGTCAAAGTCAGGTTATATATGAGTCTATCCCAAAACCTATTCTATTCCTAATCTCATCAGGAGTTCTCACGATCATTTTCCATGATCGTATACTCGATTGACTGTCTTAAATACGAGATTCAAAACTCAGATTTTGAGTTTCTTGATGAAGAATTTAAGGTAGTGTACCAATTTGTCTGTAAAATCACAAATCTCAAGAAGTTACTGGGCAGAAAATTCCATATCTGGAGATCAATTTTCTCCACAGTACGCAAAAACTTGACCTCAAATTTACAGCAAATTTGAGACACTGCCGAATTTAACGGTGAACTAAAAGTTACACGACAAGAAGCAAAATTTGATCTTGAAGCAAGAGTTAAAAAGCTAGAAAAGTAGGTTCATAAAACCTCTAAATCAAAAAACAAGAATTATTAAGTGGGCCCGCTGGAATTCGAATCCAGGACCTCCGCCGTGTGAAGGCGACGTCATAACCGTCTAGACCACGAGCCCATGTTGTTTTTGAAATCTAAAAAGGAATAAGCACCATAAAATAGAACTTCTTATGTATAAGCTTATCGCTTGTTAACGATGGTAGGGGCTGCTCCGACGCATTATGAAATTGTTATTATATTTTACTTGGTCTGGATTTCATCTTTTTTTGGTCATTTTACCAAGCCCTTTTCAGCCTTTTTTCACTCTGCTGATACTTTATATAGAGAGTGAAATTCTTAGTTGCTCTGCAGGAAACTTTCAATAACATAACCAATAAATTAAATAAGTAATAAATGTAAATAACTCTAAAAACTAATTTCATTGCAGGGTTGAAATGATAGAAATCCTTAAAATCCTCTTCAGTATGCCCTTTTTACTGTACTCGTGTTATTCTGACCTTAACTCCCGCAGGGTCTCAAATAAGGTCTGGAAATACATGCTTGCATCGGGTTCAGGGTTCGTTTTTTATGAAATTCTTACAGACGAACTTTCCTACCTTATGCCTCTTCTGTTATCAGGAGTTCTTGTTTTCACAGCCGTCTATCTCCTTTTCCAGTTTGGGGCTTTTGGAGGTGGGGATGCAAAGGGGTTGATCGTGCTCTCCATCCTTTTTCCTTCTTATCCGGTGTTTAACTTTTCAGAAAAAATATATCCTCTGCTAGGGGTTCCGCCTATAGGGCTTTTCACTTTTACGGTATTGGGAAATGCCCTCCTGATGACAACACTTGTTCCTCTCGGGATGTTCGGCTATAATCTCCTTCATTTTTCGCCTGAGATGATCAAAAATCCGCTTTACATGTTTATAGGATACAGGACAGAGATTTCTTCCCTGAAGTACAAGAAACACCTTGGCCTGCTTGAAAAATTTGAGCTTGACGAAAGTGGAAGCTTCAAAAAAACATTTGCTCGTGCAGGCCTCAACTTCGATGCGGACCAGAAACCGGAACTTGAGGAGTATCTGAAAAAAGGTTTGATTGAAAATGATATCTGGGTTACTCCCGGCCTGCCGTTCATGCTTTCAATCACAGCGGGCTTTATTACTGCTGTCGTTTTCGGGGATTTGATCTTTTATGCGGTCATGAGTCTCATTGTAAATTAAACCTCATGGTGTGTTTTGATAAAATTGAAAACTTTGATGTTTTGAAAACACATATTATTGATTAAGTGGTAACCTGGTAGACATTTCTATTCCGCTCGGTTCTTTGCTTAATCGAGGGGTAAAGAAAATAACCCCTTAAGATAAAAAATTATTTTTTACACCTGGATATCTAACTCTTTACAAAATGTCTTGTGATAAAGGATGGTCAAACTTTGGAGTAAAACTAATTATCACCGCGCCCTTCTATGACATCAATGATACGCTGGCCGACCAGTGGAGCGGCGGTAGCGGCAAAAGTGGGATTAGGGTGAGAATCCGAAGTTGATGCGGCATTTTCCGGCAAGAGGTATAGCCCGCCTCCGGTTTCCAGGTCGTGGAAATCCCAAATATATATATTGTCGCCGGGTTCATCCCAGGTTGTCTTGACCCAGTTCGCAAAGTCTCTTGCTCTCTTGGCTTCTTCGGAATTGGTTGCACTTTCGACCAAAGCTGGACTAGTCCAAACGATGAAGCGATTATTCGGAAACTCATGCATCTTCGCTTTCAGGGCGTTGTATTGCAGCTTATAATTCTCTTCACTTTTGACACTGGAAGTTATATCCGGAGAACCGGTATCGTCAACAACGCTGCTGACCGGGAAGCAGTGCTTCCAAACGATAACGTCATAAGTCTGAGTCAGCATCTCTAAGGTCGGTTCTGTCTTATAGACAGAAGCACCGGCATGACTTACCCAGATGTTCCAATAATCGTAAGGATAGTTATTCCATCCATAGGGATGTGATTTCGGGAATTCCATTTGTGTTATACTGTAGTTTGTGCCGTGATTAGTATTGTAATTTGCAATCGTAGTGTCTACCCCACCGTCCCAGATAACTCCACCGGTGCTGTGATGTAGATAAATGACCTTTGCTGAACTCGACATCGGTTCGGCATTTTCATTTTTCACGGCTTTAATATTGTTGTCTGTGCCAGTTACATTCGTTGTTGTAGTCGCGTTATGTGCAAATACTACTAACTGTGCATTTTCACTGGCGTTTGAATTATCCGTATCCGAGTTTGAACTACACCCTGATGTAGAGATAAATAAAATAGTGGTTAGCAATCCTATAAATTTAATTCCAGAAATTCTACTGGCAAGGCTCATGATAATCTCCAGACTTTACTTATCATTTTCTTGTAAGATGACGTTAATATCGAAAAAAGTGAATTTACTTACAACTTAATTAAATTAATTACTATGTTTATTCCAATAAGAACATTGCCTTGCTATTAAACTATACAAAAATAGTAAAGGATTTTATTAGTAAAAAGTAATAATGGTTTTTAAGAATTAATAGCAATGTTTTCTAAGAATTAATAGCGACATTTCTTATATAACATCGCTACTCTGTTTACTTTTCAAAGAATTACCTTTTTTGTACGACAAGCAGACCGTAAAGAATCGTTTCCGGAACCGGCGGATTTTCAGGCGTACCTTTTGCAATTCTTTCTTCAGGATAGCCGAGGTTTTCGCAGGTATAAAGTTCAGCTTCAATGCCCAGCTCTTTAAGAATTTCTGCGACCTCAAGTGAGCCAAAGTTTTCTTCCGGCAGCAGGAAGATATTTCTTCCGTTCTTTAACTCCCGGATCAACTCGGCTTTTGCAGGTTCCGAGTTCCTACCGTGGGCTGTGATTGCGCAGAGGTTGGTCAGGTTCACTTTTGTACGCGCACAGGCCACCTGCATCGAGGAAATCCCGGGTATGACTGTATCTTTCTCCCTTGCGAATTTCCCGAGTCCTGAAAACATGGGATCACCTGTAGACAGGATAACTGCATCGGCTGGCAAGAGATGAAGTGATTTATAGTCCTTAATCGGTTTTGCTTCACATGTAATATACTTCTGGGCAATCTCAATAGCTCTTTTTGCACCATAAACCACAGAAGCTTTCCTTATAGCATTTATTCCTTCTTCCGTAAGCATTCCGGGCCCGACTCCGACTCCTACGACGATCATTATTTTTCTTCCCCTTTACCTGTCTTAATCAACTCTCATTCTTACTGTCCATCAGTACCGACCCATCTCTGTCGATTACCACAATTCTTGCGCCTTTTCCTTTCTCGATTGCCATCTCGAAGGCTTCTTTCAAGCGCACATGTTCAGGCGCTTTTTTAAGCATCTCGACAACGGTTGCATATCCGCTGCCTTCAAGCATAACAGGGTTTCCCCATTTAAGGACAAGGCCTGGAAGCCCGCAGATAATCACATCGCCTGAGGCGTAATCAAGCCCTTCCGAGATCCTGCTTCCGACCATAACAACTGTATAATCTGGAAAAAGCATGTGGGAGTAGCGCATTCCTATCCGGCCTGTAGTCAGGACCACTCTGTCCGTGCAGCGGATCAGGTCTCCTTTCATCTCTCCAAGGTGGTCGTTCCATGGCTCAACAAAACCTGTGCTTCCAAGTACGGAAATTCCGCCTTCAACCCCTATCCTGCTGTTCAGGGTTTCTTTTCCGATCCTCTCTCCATCTGGAATTGAGATTGTAACCTCGGCTCCTCTCAGGTCCAGTTCTTCTATAGCTTCTTGCACTGCGGCCTTTATTTGTTCCATCGGTTTTGGGTTAATAGCTGGCTGGCCTTTCGGAACCTGTAACCCGTCCCTTCTGACGATTCCTATACCTTTTCCTCCTAAAATTCGGATTCCTTCAGTTTCCCTTGCTTCTCCCACAAATTCAAGCCCCCGGGTAATATCAGATTCGTGGTCGTTTGGAATCTTTTTTACAACTGCACGCCCCTGCGAGGCTTCACTGACCTCAAGCTGTGCTCTAAGTCCCACAGGAGTCGGGACGGATACTTTATCAACCGTTTTCTTAAGGGAAAGGACTGCGGCTTTTGCAGCAGCACTTGCTGTGGTTCCTGTAGTGTATCCTCGTTTGAGGACAGATCCGTCACTCAGAACCACAATCATCCCGGATGCAACTTTTGTTTCAAGTTCTTCCCTGGCAAGCCCGGTACGGACAATCCATTCTTCAGGGATCTTGAAATTGTTAACAGGATCTATCATGGAAGAATACTCGGAGGTTTTTTATTATAAATGTATTGACATCAACTACCAACGGCTAAAGCACGTTTGCTTGCGCTTCTATGTCTTAGTTACCTAAATAGGAAAAGACCCCGATTGATTTTTGGGATAAGCCTTGCCGTATTTTCTGGTTTTACTGCATATGATAAAAGTAACTGTATCAAAGGTATAATAAAAAGATAGAAAAGAGGTGGCATCATTCCAGGAGTGGGGATTTGTTTTTTGGAAATGGGGTTTTATCCTGGATTCTGGAACGATTGGGGAGTCGTTCCTTGTTTGGGGTATTGGGGTTGGTGTGTGAAAAATAGCTTTAGGAATGATGCCTTTTTCAGATGCCGGCACTTGCCTGGCACACTACTACATCTTAAGTTCTATTATATAAATGTATAGGAAACTAAGGATGATCTTTCAATGTAGAAGTATATCGATTGATTATGGACATGCCAATTATATCTCCATAATATTTCCATATAATCCTCACATTTTGGTTTCCCAACTGCATTTTCTAACTTTGCTGAAACAAGCTTCTCTTTGGAGTATAGATTACTACTCTAAAATTATCAGGTTAAAGAGGAAAGACGCTACCGGACTTTACTCCGGAAATCCGGGGAAAATTAAAGTTCAGTGAAAATTAAACTCCAATATATATAAAAACCGGACTGCTGTTTTTTCAGGTTACAGCCCTTTTTACTGGATTCTTGCAAACATGCGGTCCAGTTCCCCTTTCGTAAATGTGATCACAGTGGGCCTGCCATGTGGACAGGAGTAAGGATTTTCAGCTTTCTTAAGCTGCTCTATTAGCTCTTCCATCTGTCTGAGGCTGCAGGCAGCTCCACCTTTGATTGCAGCTCTGCATGCGAGGGTCTTGCAGATCTTTTCCGAAATTCCTGTATCTTTTTTAACTTTTCCTGAAGCTAAAAGGTCCGAAACTACGTCGTGGATAACTTCGGGGTCTTCAAGCCGTCCGAAGACCTCAGGTACAAAGGTGACTACGTACGTATTATCCCCGAATTCTGAAATCCCGAAACCGTAATCTTCCAGATAAGGAATGTACTCTTCCATAAGCACTTTCTCTTTAGGTGTAAGGTCTATGGTTACAGGTGTGATCAGCTCCTGCACTCTGGTCTTTTTCATTTTCAAAACCTGCTCGTAAAGAATTCTCTCGTGAGCGGCATGCTGGTCGATAAGCACAAGGTCTTCTCCCTTTTCGGCAAGGATATACAGCTTAGATACCTGCCCTATAACCCTCAGGTTTTCAAAAGAATCCGTGTTCGGTTTTTGTATCGGCTTTTGCATCTTTTCGGCATTTATGCCCTCAAAGTTCTTCTCTTCCGAACCTGTTTTTTCAATTTCATTCTCTTGAATACCTGTTACTCTCTTTTTACTTTCTCCTTCTTTCTCTCTTTCCTGCTCGATTTTATTATTCAGCCTTTTATCACCTGTTTCCTGCGTTCCTCCCTCTACGGTAAAGTCCAGAAGGCGCTCGGAACGTTTTAGCCTCCTCTCGGTATCTTTTACCGGATAAACGTAGGTCTCAGCCTTATTTCTCGGGACCCTGCCTCTTTCAGTGAGACCAGTTTCCAGAATCCCGGTCTTCGGAATCCCTGTGTCCTTTCCAGCTTCCTTCCTTCCAAAAATTTCCGCAGCTTCGGAGACTTGCAATCTACCTGAAGAACCTGAAACATCGAAGGTTTTCTGAAAAACTCGGTCTCTTTTTTCCCGAATTTCAGGAGCCAGAGCATTTTCTGAGAGTACTTTTTCTATTGCAAATGTGACTGCATCTCCAAGCTCTTTCTCCCGGCTGAAACGCACCTCGGCTTTTCGGGGGTGTACATTAACGTCTACTTCTCCAGGATCGACAATAAGAGAGAGCACTGCCACAGGATAGCGCTCTTTCGGAATTTTGGTATAATATCCTTCGCGAATAGCTTTATTAATGGCTCTTGAGGTTACCGGGCGGGTATTTACGAACAGGAAAATCTGGTCGCTTTCTCTTCTAGTGGTTTCAGGCTTTGAGATGTACCCAAAGATTTCAAAATCTTCGGTCCTGTACTCCAGGGGAAGCATTGAACGAGCCGTATCCGGGCCCAGAAGATTTACAATACTTTTGAAAGACTCACTTGAGCCCGCATTTCTTATGATTGGCTTTCCTTCACTGAGCAGAGTAAAGGAAATCTCCGGATTTGCCAGGGCAAGCTGCATTACCGTATCTGTAATATGGGCAAGCTCGGTACGGTCACTTTTGAGGTATTTCTGCCTTGCCGGAGTATTGTAAAAAAGGTCTTTTACGTGCACAGACGTACCTGGAGCCGTGCCTGCATCCGAAGTTTCCATAACTTTTCCCCCATTGATCACTATTCTGGTACCTGTAATTTCTTCTGGAGGCCGGGTAAGTATCTCCACCTTTGCAACCGCAGTGATAGACGAAAGGGCCTCTCCTCTAAAACCCATTGTAGAAATAGTATTGAGATCTTCAATCCGTGTGAGCTTGCTAGTTGCATGCTTTTTATATGCAAGCAGGGCATCCTCCCTATTCATTCCGCACCCATTGTCCCGGACAAGAATGGAGCGTTTTCCGCCTTTTTCGACTTCGATGCGGATGTCCGTAGCTCCTGCATCGATTGAGTTGTCTATCAGCTCTTTTACTACGGATCCAGGGCGTTCAATTACCTCTCCGGCCGCGATTTTGTTTATCGTATCCTTATCAAGGAGCCGAATTTTATTTTCCTTAGCTTTTTTCTTCCCTTCAATGTGTTCTTCCATCATTCCTTTACTCCATCCAGGCCAGAAAAATTTTCATTGGACATACTTAAATCAACCTTTAATCGACCCTTAATAGACCTTTAATCCAACAATTAATTGATCTTTAATCAATCCTTTAGACTTTTAATCCAATAATTAATTGATCTTTAATCAACCCTTTAGACTTTTAATCCAATAATTAATTGATCCTTAATCAACCCTTAGTCCAATCAATCCAGAAGCCTTTTGAGCTCATTAAGCTTGTTCAGGGCTTCTATTGGCGTCATTTCTTCCACATTCAGTTTTCTAAGAGCTGTTTCTACAGGGCTGAGCCTGTTTACTTTTGCTGTATTTACGCCGCTGTCTCCGGGATCAAAAAGCATCATCTGAGTATAACGCGCTGTAGATTTGCTTTTTCTCTTTTTCCCGTTCTTGCAGTCTTCAACTTCTTCGAGCACGTTCTCTCTTTCGAGTTCCTTAAGAATTTCATTTGCCCTTTCTATTACCTTTTCCGGAACGCCTGCAAGCCTTGCAACCTGGATTCCGTAACTCCTGTCTGTTGCACCAGGCACGATCTTTCGCAGGAAAACTAACTCATGACCTTCTTCTTTTACCGCAACATGATAATTTTTGACCCTTTTTAATTTCTCTTCAAGGGCTGTGAGCTGGTGGTAATGAGTTGCAAATAGAGCCCTTACTCCTACTTTCCCCCTGTTATGCAAGAATTCCACAACAGCTTTTGCAATGCTGTACCCATCATAGGTACTCGTTCCCCTGCCGATTTCATCAAGAAGTACAAGGCTTCTCGGGCTTGCATTATTCAGGATATTTGCAAGCTCAACCATTTCTACCATAAAGGTACTCTGCCCGCTTGCAAGGTCGTCAAATGCCCCAATTCTTGTAAAGACCTGGTCAATAATCCCTATTGAAGCATAGGATGCAGGAACAAAAGAACCAACCTGAGCCATAATAGCTATAAGGGCAGTCTGACGCATGTAAGTGGACTTACCTGCCATGTTTGGGCCTGTTACTAGCAAAAACTGGTTTTCCTTGCAGTCCATTTCGGTATCGTTCGGGACAAAGCCGCCATGTACGGTGTTTTCAACTACCGGATGCCTTCCGTCACGAATCAGAATCTTACAGTCATCAGTAAGCTGGGGCCTGATATAATTGTTATTTTCTGCTATTTCAGCCAGATCTGCAAGGATGTCAAGCGTGCCTATTCTTTCGGCAGTTTCTTGAAGCTCTCTTGAATGGGCTGAAAGTGTCTGCACAATTTCTGTAAAGATTTCATACTCGAGAGCTATAGCTTTTTCATTGGCTGTCAGGATAAGGTTCTCTTTTTCCTTGAGTTCAGGGGTAAAAAAGCGCTCGGCATTTGACATGGTTTGTTTTCTTATATAATCGTCAGGAACCTGGCTACTGTTGGCATTGGTTACCTCTATATAATACCCAAAAACCTTATTATATCCCACTTTCAGGGACTTTATGCCGCTTCTTTCTCTTTCCTTCTGCTGAAACTTTGCAATCCACTGCCTGCTGTTGCTTGCAATATCCTTGAGTTCATCGAGTTCTGCATTGTATCCAGACTTTATCATGCCTCCTTCCCGAACTGAGATCGGAGGCTCATCAACTATTGCTCTATCTATCATTTCAGCCAGATTTTCAAGTTCGGAAAACGATGCAAGTCCGACTGCAATATCATTTAAAATTGCGGATTCAATGTTTTCTAGAAGGGAATCCCGGACAGGAGGCAGAGCTTCAAGAGATTTTTTCAGGGCTACAAGGTCCCTTGCGTTTGAGTTACCATATACTACCCTACCTACGAGACGTTCTATATCCCTGACATCTGAAAGCCAGTTCCGGAGATCGTAACGGAGCAGAGGCTTTGCTGTCAGTTCTTCAACAGCATCTAACCGATGGTTGATTTTTTCTACGGAAAGCAAAGGTTTCAAAAGCCACTTTTTCAGGGTACGGCTTCCCATCGGCGTTTTCGTGTTATTCAAGATGCGGTAAAGGGAATTTTCGTCCCCTTCATCTCGCACGTTTTTAACAATTTCTAGATTCCGCAGGGTTACGGAATCAAGGATCATAAATTCGGAATTCGAGTAGGTTCTCAGGGTATTGATATGAGTAAGCTCCCGCATCTGCGTAGTCTGTGCATATTCCAGGGCAGCCCAGGCTGAATACACTGCAAAATCCAGGTTCTCGCAGCCCATGCCTTCAAGGGTTGCAACCCCGAAATGAGTTTTCAGTCTTTCTCCAGCTTCTTTTGCTCCTGAAATATCGGGAGCAAATTCCTGCACAATAGTTTGAGCTCTCAGCCGCTCGGCAAGGGCGGTGTTTCCATACAGGGATGAAGGCAGAATGCATTCGGACGGCCGCATGCGAGCAAGCTCGCTTAGAAGCTTTTCAAAATTTTCCGAGTCTCTGAATTGCGTTGTAAGGAATTCACCTGTGGAAATATCGAGAAACGACACCCCAATTTCAAATTCGGTTTCGACATTCTTTCCTGGCTTTCCGATTTCTCGCCCAGCGACTGCCATGAGATAATTGTTTGAGGCATCTGAAAACATGGAAGAATCAATTGCCGTGCCGGGCGTGACTACCCTGACAACCCCTCTTTTTACAATTCCCTTTGCCTTTTTTGGGTCTTCAAGCTGTTCACAAATTGCCACTTTATACCCTTTATTTATAAGCCTCGGCAGATAGGTGTCAATTGCATGGTAGGGTATTCCTGCAAGCGGCATTCTTTCTCCTGATTTGTCTTTGCCACGGGCTGTAAGCGTGATCTCGAGTTCTTTTGCAATAGTTTTTGCGTCTTCCCCAAAGGATTCGTAGAAGTCTCCCATACGGAAGAAGATAAGGGTGTCAGGATATGCCTGCTTGGCTTCGTAGTACTGGCGCATTGCAGGGGTCATCATTTCAGTCATTTTTTACTCACTGTAGGCCTTGAATTATTCTATTAATACAATTAAGAAAATAAAATTGGGATTTTTATTGGGAATTTCGGCATCTCAGAATTCCTCAGATGCTGGATAATGTCTGTATCAGGATTCCATAAATACTGGCTAATACCTTTAGATATTGATTAGTAGATACAATATCTTTATTAAAATCATCCTTCTTATATATATTTAACAATTCGATATTGAACGCCATTTTAAAGGAGGGATTATTCTGGACCAGGAAAAACTCATCGAAGTTTGCCCTGTCTGCGGAAATGCAGATTTATATTATGAAGTTGGCGGGTATGCAGGTTCGGTTTACCACTGCAAAGAATGCGGGTATGTAGGATCTTTTGTTGTTGAAGCTAATGAGGAAATGATCGAGAAAATCCGGGAAAAGTACAGACGTGAAAGAATGAGTCAAAGTAATAAAGTAAACGAAAGTGAATGAAAGTGAATGAGGCAATGAAATACCAATATAGACTAATATATTTTTGCACATATAGTTTATTGGTTTATTAAAGATTTTTGGAAACAACCTGTTCAGGTCTGAAAGAAAAGAGTAAGAGTTATACCTTCAGAGAAATCTCTAGAACTAACTGAATAAATCGGTAATATCAGACGCCATAAACAGTAAATAGAGATTTCAAAGAGGATTATCAAAAAAGGGAAAGAACTCAAAGAGTGAAGCTTTGAAACATTCTCGTCAAGGGTTTTTTCCAAAAGTCTGGAAAATACAATTAAGAAATGCGTAGTAAAAACTATGAATAGTAAAAACTGGATAATCGGATTAACTGGGAAAAAAGCTAATAACTCGAAGGAGTTTAATGTGTTAAGACCTCCTTCGTATTAATTAAGATATTACCCTCAAAATAGTGCAAATACTTTTTTATTTCTGTTTTTAAGAGTAACTCCAAAATAAAATATAACTATTTCTATAAAAATATAATAAACTTTAGTTCCGCATCTTTAAGCGCATAAATATCACTTGGTATCGATACATGCGCTTAAACTTAAGTATCAGACGCAAGGCAATATTTATAAATTTCAATCGTCTGGCCTTATAGAGATACAGCATCATAGCATATATGCGCCTAAAAAGGCGGAAGTTAGGATAGTAGTCTAGGTGATTTTTCTAGGTGCAAACCTTCAAATATTAAATAAAATTGGATTGTATGTAACCTGACTTTGACAGTATCCACTAATTGGTACTGACTATTTCCCTTCTTTTTTATCCCAAATTGACTTGACAATTTGTTAAAATTTATAAAAATTTGTTATATATTCTATATAATTCCATTCTTTT
>Ga0183101_1002676_pt1 | contig 11727 bp, 10 predicted proteins | sample Biomet3_FD_127790 | JGI IMG/M metagenome (GOLD analysis project Ga0183101, IMG submission 127790) | Microbial communities from bioreactor (seeded with sewage sludge) at LBNL, California, USA - Biofuel metagenome 3 | ecosystem: Engineered > Bioreactor > Anaerobic > Unclassified ... | reverse complement strand
ATGCTCCCACTTTCAGTGTGACAAGCTAAAATGGAACAACCTACAGCTAAGAACCTTTAACAGCTCATTTTCAAATGTTTTCTTCACAAATATATTTATGATTTCTAGTGAAGATATGAACTCAAAGCTTTAGCAACTTTGTAAATATGTTCATCTAATAATTCTAATTCTTAAATTGGATATCTATAAAGATAACATACTCACAAACTATGAAATATCCTCCAACTAGAAATGAGTAATATACTTTTGTGGAATGTTTCATTGGTAATTTTGACGGATGTGATTCTTTGGCTATAAGTTGTTCCAAATGTGCTAGTTCAAAGCTTGTTCTTTGAGGCTAGCACTTTGGGTGCAACTTTATAGCCTTAGAATCGCCCATCACAATTACCCAGAAACTGGAACAAAAGTATATTATTCATTTCGGTGATGTATACGCATAAGTATGGATTATAGTTCGCTTATCTATTTTTCTACATAAAAATAAAAAAAGGTAAATTAAGCGTTATCACTCAATCTACCTTTAAAGATAATTATACTTGTAAAAACTTTTCATAAGTCTCTATTTTATCCTCTCTGTTGTTTTTCTTTAGCCATTTATTATATTCTAAAATGACTTCTTCTACTGTTTTTAAATCTAGCTTAACATTCTTTTTTTTCTTCATTTCAGCGTACATATTAATTTTAATTATATTCCCCATGTTGTTCTCACCTCTTTTAAATATATGATAATATTAAATTCTTGTGATTTTTATACAAAAATAATTAAAACTTTATGACTTTTTGTAAACATTATCACACAATATAAAAATTTTTTATATTGCCTATAATACATTATTGACAACATTTACACTTTCTAATATATATATTACCATTAAATTTTGTCAGTTTTTTGTCAATTGAAAATGTTTTCTTAAAATTTTACTAAAAAATAAAAGTATATAACAAGAGAACCCTCTCCAGGGTTCTCTTACACATATGTTTAGTTTAATATTTTGCTTAATGCATAATTAATAGAATCTTTCAAACCTTCAAATGACATTTCGTCCATTGTTATCGAAGGTTCATCTTTTACTACATATTCTTCACCTTTGCAACTTATTAATATTGCTTTTTCTATACTACTGCTTAATTCACGATTTTTATGTTTTGATATTTTCACTTCATTACCATTTCCATCTACACTGTATCTTATAAAAATATTTGCTTTTCTACCTGGGAATATTATAGCATTTTCATCTGGGACAAATTCAACATACTTGTCTGCATTTCTACTACTAAATAACTCATTCATTAAAGTTATTATGCTATTTATCTCTTTATCTACATTTTCTTTACTAATTTTTTTCGGGCATAAGCTATGTACATAGTTTTCAATCCATGACTTCTGATTAAATTCCATATCCTCACCTCTTTCCATAATAATAATTATACAAAAAAGGAGAAATTCCTCTAAAAATATTAAACCTTACTTAACTGTTTCCATAAATATTTTATTATAGACTCTCATTTCCTCTAATTTTGTTATTATTTTTTCATCTATTTTTAATAAGTTCTTATCTATAATTTCAACTTTCTCTGAATCACTTATATTTTCTCTGCAAAAATCCAATATTTTTTTATATGATTCCATTTGCATTTTAATCAAAGCTTCATACTGTTGGTTAGTTAAATCAACAAATTCTATTTCTTTACTAGTCATATTAGCCGCCTTTCTAAAAATCCAGTATGATTTTACATTATCTTTATTAGTACTATCTTATTATCTTTAAATATAGGAACTATTTTCCTCAGCAAATCATTATCTTGTATGTACTTGATTGCTTCATCAAATTCATCAATACTCATTCCTATCTGCTCATATCCCAAAGATTTAGGAACATTAACTCCTTCGATATTTTCACATGGCATATTTTTTATTATTTCTAATATTATATCTACATTTTGATTCATTAACTCATCCCCTTAATATAGATAATTATATAAAAGTTTATATTTCCCTTCTATAATTTTATATTAATTCAAATATTAGTAATACTCACCCATTACATTTTTCTTAAAGTATTTCCGTTTTTAAAGCTTTTTCAAACTCTTCACACTTGATTTTTATATACGAATTTTTATCATAACACACTCTACTATCCTCTTGGTGCATACATAATTACAATAACACCTACTAGAGCTATACATCCACCAATTAAATCAAACTTATCAGGTACTATATTATCAATTTTCCATCCCCATAAAATTGACATTACAATAAATATTCCTCCATATGCTGCATATACCTTACCAAAATTAGCATTTGAAGGCTGTAACGTAGGAATTATTCCATATAAAATTAATATGACCGCTCCTATAACTCCATATAAATAGCTTTTTCCATCGCGTAACCATATCCATATAAGATATCCACCTCCAATTTCAAATATTCCAGCCAATATAAAATATAATATTGATTTTATAATCTCCATATTCTTTCCTCCTAGTGTAAGCATCTAAATAATAATTTAAAAGACATCCTTAAATTTATATCCACTACTAGGCTAAATTATAGCATATATTGTAAACATCATCTAATTGTTGTAAAGTCGCCTTTTAATTGATTAGGTAACCTATGGTTTATTGACATATCTCTTAACTGAATACGCAAAAAGATACAGCCAAATTATGGCTGTATCTTATATAAAATTTAGGGGAGATTAAGAGTGGGGTTTGGATATCTTTTGTATACATTTATATTAACACAATATTAAAAAATAATCTATATTTTTTGATATTGATTATCAGGTTTTTTTCGACAAATGCTTTTAATGTATTTATAGTGCTAAAAGAAGACTTTATCTAAGTTTTATAATTATTTTGCCTCTTACTTTATAAATAAGAAAAGAGATAGCCATATCTATAGTCATCTCTTTTCGAAATATCTTTAGTTTATTTAAATCTTTAGTTTTTTCAAATCATTTGTTATGTATATAATATACCATAGTATGACATATTAGTCTATATTTTTTCATCAAATCTTTTTTACAAAAAGACAAATTTATTATTTTATTGTTCCATTCGCTTAGGTATATTATTTCTAAATTCTACAGGAGTTATTCCATATGCTTTCTTAAACAATCTAATAAAATGCTCTACATTTTCATAACCAACTTGCTCTGCAATATTTTCTACTGTCATTCCACTTCCTTTAAGTAAGCTCTTAGCTTTATCCATTCTAATTTGTTTTACTATATCCACAAAAGTACTATTTGTACTTTCTTTAATATATTTCGATAAGTAAGGCTTAGATAAGTAAAAAGTTTCTGAAAGCTTTTCTAATGTAACCGTCTTATAGTTTGATTGAATATAATTTAATACCTCTGTCATTCTACCATCTGATCTTTTCATATTCTTAATCTCTTCTAATTGATTAACTGCTACTGCTAAAGCTGCAATTGATGAATTAATAATATCATTTTCTATTCCTACGCCCCAATAAAGCTTATTATGGCATTTAATTCCCACATAAGTAACAGCTTTCGATGATGACCCTCTTGTTAATGAATGTTCTTCATACACATCTAAGTCATAATCAATATCAAAATACTGTTTAATTGCATTGCTAACTGCATCTAATCTTCCGTTTCCATGCGCTGTTATACATTGTATTTTCCCTCCATGACAAATTGTAGTATCGGCTGCCATCTGCTCTCCTTGTATAAAATGACATTCTGGAATTTGAAATACATGGGAGTTACGAATAAACTTCTCTTCTAAAATTTTATAAATTCCTTCTGGTGTTAATTCTCTATGAGCCTTATCTGATACATCCTTTACTGTATAACCAAATGCTTCCTTCATCTGTTTTGGAAGTGATATTCCGAAATTCTTTTGTAATATATAAGCCACTCCACCTTTACCTGATTGGCTATTAATGCGGATAACATCTGAATCATATTGGCGCCCAACATCCATTGGATCAATAGGTAAATATGGAACTTCCCAATACTCACACTCTTTATTTTCACGCCACTTTATCCCCTTTGAAATAGCATCCTGATGAGAACCTGAAAAGGCAGTAAACACTAATTCACCAGCATATGGTTGACGCATACCTACTTGCATATTGGTTAATCTTTCATAATTTTCAACTATTTCAGGCATATTTCTAAAATTCAAATTAGGATCTACACCATGAGAGTAAAGATTCATAGCAACTGTAACAATATCTAAATTTCCTGTTCTCTCGCCATTACCAAATAGAGTTCCTTCTATTCTATCTGCACCTGCAAGTATACCAAACTCTGCATCACTCACTCCACTTCCTCTATCATTATGTGGATGTAAGCATAAAGTTACAGCCTCCCTATACTTTAAGTTTTTGTGAATATATTCAACTTGGCAAGCAAATACATGAGGCATTGCATTTTCAACTGTTGTAGGAATATTAATGATTGCCTTCTCTTCTTTTGTCGGCTTCCAAACATCCAATACTGCATTACATACTTCTACCGCATAATCTACTTCTGTTCCCGGAAAACTTTCTGGACTATATTGAAATGAATAGTTTCCTTTTTCTTCTTTTGCTATTTCTTTTAGAAGTTCTGCCCCGTTTACAGCAAGCTGCTTAATTTCATCCTTAGATTTACCAAAAACCTGTTCCCTTTGTGCAACTGAAGTTGAATTATATAAATGAATTACTGCATGCGGAGCCCCTTTAACCGCCTGAAAAGTCTTTCTAATGATATGTTCTCTAGCTTGAGTTAAAACCTGAATTGAGACATCATTAGGAATCATATTTTTCTCAATTAATGTCCTTATAAATTGATATTCAGTTTCAGATGCAGCTGGAAACCCTACTTCAATTTCTTTAAAACCTATTTTTACTAACATATTAAAAAATTCTAACTTTTCTTCTAAACTCATAGGTTCAATTAATGATTGATTTCCATCACGTAAATCAACACTACACCATCTAGGCGCTTTATCTATATAATCTTTTTTCACCCAATCATATGTCACTTTTGGTGGCATAAAATACATTCTTTTATATTTTTGAAAATTTTCCATCCCTATCACTCCCCAATATAGCAATTTTACAAATGCGCTTACATACATCTATTAAAAGATCAATTATATCTATTTTGGCATTAATCAATACTTTTTATTATGCGCTTTATGAAAATTTTGCCTTTTGCTTTATGATATATAGAATAGCACATTTTAAATATTAATTTTAGTGATAAATTTAATCATTTTTATTGATGTATTTTAATATGATACATATTAGCTTGCATAATTATAGAACATATAATAAATTACTCTTCAATCTCTACAAGTTATTTATCCTTGATAATTTCCGCAAAAAGAAAGAGATATTTATTTAAATCCAAATATCTCTTTCTTATTATCACTTAATCATTAACTTATATTTTTTATTAATTAGTTGCATACTAATCCGCTGTTTCTCACACCAGGTTCTTATCTTACCTTAATTTATTTACGTATACAACATCTGCCTCAGTTAAGACTCATTATATTAATACTAATCTAGCCTTTCAAAAGTGACTCTTCCCATAAACTCTCATCTCTAAAACCAACAAGTACAAAGTCATCTCCAACTACAATAGGGCGCTTAACCAACATTCCGTTTGTTGATAAAAGCTTTACTTGTTCTTCTTCTGAAAGTTCTTTAAGCTTTTGACTTAAATTCATCTCTTTATATAAAGTTCCACTTGTGTTAAAAAACTTTTTAATTGGCAATCCACTTTTCTTAATCCATTCTTGAAGTTCTTCCATTTTGGGATTGTTATCAACTATATGTCTATCCTCATATTCAACTCGATGTTCATCGAGCCACTTTTTTGCTCGTTTGCAAGTTGTACATTTTGGATACTCTACAAATAAATAAGACATTCTTATTCCTCCCTTTCAATTTAAAACATTAAATAAGCTTTTTCATCATTATATACCACTTTGCTGTCACTTCCAACATACTATAAAAAAATCGCAGGCGACTGTGGTTAAGTTCCGTATTGTGCATATAAAAACATTTTATGCAGGTGAATAAGATTTCTTTTTTATTCTTTTTAAAGTACCCAAACTATCCAAATAACCTTTTTTAAGTTATACCCTCAAGGAGTACCTCGTCCACAGATTTTACTGCAATATAAATTACTATCTGTTCGCAGTGCGTGCAAAACTCCAGTATATTTTCTTTTTAATAAGATTTTTATATCTGTAATATTATCATATGCATTACATATTCTATTTCTTATTTCATAGGTATACTAGCAATCAATATTGAATAATTATCTATATTTACAGTATCCTGTGTTAATATCATCTTTTTGCATGAATTTTCTGCTTTTATATGTCTATCAATTACCTCTAGTATTTCCTCTCTCATAGAATCTAAAACCTCACTAGATATATCAGTTTTATCATGTACCAATATAAGTTTTAGCCTCTCCCTCTCTAGACCATTTGATGAAGAAGAAGTTGAAGAAAATAAATTCATCATAATTACCCCCCTGTGTTATTTAATTTTTAAAATATTGTTTATAAAAAGAATTATTACAACTTTATTCTACAAAATACATTGTTGCAAATTTGTGGCAAGATATTATTATTTTTAGAAATTAAATAAAATAAAAGGTTAAAAATGTAAATAATGTACATTTTTAACCTTTCTTGGAGTATTTATTTTTATTTTATAATATAATTTCTTATTTGAATAATGCATAACAGTCTAATATCACCCAATATTTGTAAACACGTATAGTACTTATTATAAAAATTATTATTTAATTATTTAGAATATGCTTATATAATTCCTTTATAGACGCTGATGGCTCCATCTGCAAATCATTTTCCATCATTTCATAGTACTCATTATAATATTTTTCTGCTTTTTTTATTCCACCGATCCTATAATGAAGCATCAAAGCATTTTCTCTCATTTCCTCATCGTAAGGTTCATATTTAATAATAAGCTCAACAAGTCTCAAAATCTTAATTGGCTCAGCATTAATATCTTTATAATATTTTACAAGTTTACGTGCTCCATTCAAAAAATATCTATGATAATTTTCCCTTTCAAAATAGCACCAATCACTATTGAAATCTTCAAGAAGCATATATTTATAATCAAGAATAATACCTTCATAGCCTTCTAAGTTAGAAGCATTTATTTCAGTTATATTAAATACTAAGTTTTCTAATTCAAATGCGTCTATTCTTATATCTGGTTCTGCTACTTGTAACTTATATCCATTTCCAGTAGATATGATTGAAATTTTTATAGAATTTTCTCTAAAAGTTTTATTTAATCGGCTAATTGTACTTCTAAGATTAATATCTGCTTTTTCTTTATCCTTATCTGGCCATACTTCGTTCATTAATCTCCATTTAGATATCTCCTTATTATCTTTACCTAGAAGCATGAACGCAAAGATTTCAGCACTTTTAGCTGTCATCCACCTAATAGGTTTCTTTTCTTCTCCTATATATATAGATACCCCTACAAATAAAGAAATTTTTATCTTTTTATTTGGACAGACATTAGAATTTAAAAATCTTCTCTTTTTCACACGTTCAATTGAACTATATAGTTCTTCAACTATGATTGGCTTTAACAAATAATCTATAGCATTAACTCGAAATGCATTGAGTGCATATTGATTATAAGCTGTAATAAATACAATTTCACATTCATATCCACTTGAATTAACCATTTCTGCAAACTGTAATCCATTAATTTCCGGCATTTCTATATCTAAAAACAACACATCAGGTTTAAATCTCTTTATATTATCAAGAGCTTCATGAGGATTTGTATATCCTTCAACTTCAGCACTTGTATCTCTAATTAATTCACAAATATGATCATTAGTTAAAGTTTCATCATCTACCACCATTGCCTTAATCATAACTTCAATCCCTTGCTCTTAAATATTTAATTTCACAGGTATATTTATTGTAGAAGTAGTTCCTTGCCCTACCTTACTTTCGATAATTATACCATGTCCATACTCATTTATAAGTCTTTTGTTAACATTTTTCAATCCACTATTTATGGACACGCTATCGTCCAATAATCCCTTCAACTTATCAGCATCTATACCTATCCCATCATCCTGTATTACAATTTTAATATAATTATTACTTTTCTTAATAGATATCTTTACTATACCGCCAGAAATGCGTTTCACTAATCCATGGCGTATTGAATTCTCTACTAGAGGTTGTATAACTAATGCTGGAATAGTATTTTGCAAACACTCTTCATCAATATCAAATTCAAATTCAAGCCTTTCCCCAAACCTAGCCTTCTCTAACTTCACATAAGATCTGACAAAAGATATTTCTTCCTTTAAGCTTATAAACGAATTGTAAGGGTCTATATCAAAGGTGAAACGTAAATATTTGCTTAATTCTCCAAGAAGCTCTCCTGCCTTTTTCCCATCTCTATAGCACAGTGAAACAATAACACTTAAAGCATTATACAAAAAATGAGGTTTTATTTGAGATTGTAAAAATACAGTTTCCATTTTCAAAGCTTCTTTTACTGCAATTCTCATTTTTTGGAGAGTTGTTACTCTAGCTTTTAATTCCATAAAATTAAAAGGTTTGATTAAAAAATCGTTAGCACCTGCTTCAAAACCTAATGCTATATCATCTGGTGTACTTCTGACTGTTAAAAGTAATATTGGAAGTTCAAATAGCTTGTACTCTTCTCTTATCCTTTTACACACATCGTAGCCAGATAATCCTGGCATCATTACGTCAAGTAATACAATTGATATATCTTTATGTTTTTTAACTAATTCTAAGGCATCTGCCCCGTTATACGCAACTAAAGTTTCATAATTACTGTCATAAAATATTTCTTGTAAAACTTTGATATTGCATACATCATCATCAACAAGTAAAATCTTTAGCTTTTCTCCATTGCTTTTATTTTCGGTTGTTTCACACAATATATTAGTACTAAGTTTTTCATCGCTCCTTGAGGTAATGATGTTATTTTTAATATTCTGTTCTTCTTGTCTAATGACATCACTATTTTCGTTTGTTTTAGGCATCTTTACAACAAATATTGAGCCTTTATCTGGTTCTGACCACTTCAGATACAGTTCCCCACCAATTCTAGATGCAAGCAACTTAGAAATAGAAAGTCCAAGTCCAGATGGAAATATTCCATTAAAAACATTTTTATCTATATCAATGTTTCTTTCAAATATTTCATCATGATACTTTTCGTCAATGCCTATACCTGTATCTTCAATCGTTATATTAATATAATTCTTTTCTACTACATCAGCTTTAATTTGAATAAATCCATTTTCAGTGTATTTCAAAGAGTTAACTATAAGATTAAATAAAATTTGCTTAAACCTATTTTCATCTGTATAAACATAATATTCTCCAATTGGTACACTATTAATTAACTGTATTTCTTCATTTTTTCTCATATAAGCTAAAATATCAAACACTGCCTGTACAACACCATTAATATCAAATACTTTTTTATTAACCTTCAAATCTTCATTCTGCATACTTTGAAAGTCAATTATATCATTTACAAGGCTTGATAATCTTGTCGTTGTGGATATTATGTATGCTAAATTTTCATCTACCTTTGCTGTGTTTCTATCATTTTTATTTAAAATAGTCTGGGCAATATTTATTATTCCATGTAAAGGAGTTTTAAACTCATGGGAAGTGCTGATTAAAAATTCATTTCTTAACTTGTCTAATGATATTAAATCGCTATTTATTGCCTGAACTTTATTATATGCATTTATATGTTGTTTCAAAATAATAACTAAAACTACTAATAAGAAAATAAAATATGTAATAAAAGGAATTACGTTACTCTTAATTATTGAACAATAATATAATATAATATAAAGATACAATATTGAGTTAAAGCTGCAATAACCCCACAAAGCAAAAGTATTGTTCCTTTTTTCCCTAGCCCTCCATATCTTTTATGATAAATTGCTTTAATAATTGAAAAAGCTACAAGAACACAAATTAATATATTTATTGCATCAATTATATTTTCAAATAACCCCACAAATTCCATTGGTATTAGTAAAACTGCAAAAATACTAGCCAAAATTATATACTTTGCTATCTTTATATTTTTTCTAGTAATAAAATAATCGCCATATTGCCGTATAAGTAAGAGAACTAGATATATACTCAAACTTATTAATGCTAGCTTTATTTTTAAAATTCCAAAATACGATATAAACGAAAAGATTTTATTAAAAATCCTTTCATTCACTGTAGATGAAATGAAAGCATAAATTATACATACACTTCCAATATACAGAAATTTCTTTTGTTTAATATTTTTTAAATAAATTCCAATATAGTACACTCCAAAGATACCTAAAATTAATATATTGGCTATATCTAATACGATAAATATGATATAGTAATCTAATATCTTTTCATAATCTCCGAAGAAAACACTTTGGATTATACCTCCACTAAAATAATCTAAATTTGCTACCTGAATGACAATATCTAAAGTATCTCCTTCTGGCTTAAAACATGCAACAGTCCGTTGAATATCTGAAAAATATCCATCTTCAAAACTTGGCTTCGGGTTACCTCTTTGTCCAATTTCTTTTCCGTTCACAAATATTTTGTTTGCTGACCGTATATGTGTAGTCTTTATACCATACATTAAGACACTTTTATTTATCTTAATTTTTACTCTATAAGTTCCAATCCCTTTATCAGATATCACATTATTTGGAATTTGGTTTCTCCATGCACCAGGAGTATTAATATAAAACTTATGTAACTCCACTTCGTTATTAATATCTGAAGGAGATAAAAGTTCATTGGGATAGAATTCCCAATATCCATCTAATTTCACATTTCCATCCTTATCAAAATCCCAATCAGAAAGATCTATAAAACCATTTTCAACTAAAGGCGCTTTATTATAGAAACTTTTACTCATAAAATAGCTTATAGAAAATACTAATAAAATTATCAATCCAAATAGTAGATATATATATTTCTTTCTCAATTTTACTTAACCCCTCATCTATACCCTTAAAATTTTTATTTTAAAATATCTATTTTTTAATATGAATATACAAAACTTTTGCTCCTCAGAAACATAATTTCTATAATCCCTTTTAAATATTAACCGTTATACTTACCTAAATCATTTATAAATATAATAATGCGCATAAATAAAAACATATGATAAAGACATAGTAAAAAATCAGATAACTACCATCTTATTATATGTTTTCTATAAATAAGCGAATTTTAATATATTAATCTAACCATTATAATTAAGATCACTTCTTTGTAATTATATTAATATAATAAAAACTTAATCTTATATTCAAAGCTTTAAACAAAGCAAATCAATCATGACTAAGGATTAATTAATTCCAGTTGATCGGTTACATAACCAACTTCAAATATTTAAAATAATTATATAAAAAGGAACTACTTAAAGTAAAATGTACCCTTTGTCAAGGACAATTAAAAAAAAGATAGACTAATTTAAAAGATGATTTCTGTATTTAACGGGAGTCATCTTTTTTAAGTTCCACTGCCCTCTAAAGTTATTATAGTAATCTATATAATCATCTATTTCTTTAACTAGATCCTCAAATGTTTCACAAGTTTTTATATCAACTTCATCCTTTAAATGTCCAAAGAATGATTCCTGCGGGGCGTTATCCCAACAGTTTCCACGCC
>Ga0183101_1000670_pt4 | contig 11727 bp, 12 predicted proteins | sample Biomet3_FD_127790 | JGI IMG/M metagenome (GOLD analysis project Ga0183101, IMG submission 127790) | Microbial communities from bioreactor (seeded with sewage sludge) at LBNL, California, USA - Biofuel metagenome 3 | ecosystem: Engineered > Bioreactor > Anaerobic > Unclassified ... | reverse complement strand
TCCAGTTATGTCAACAATGCTTTTGAGATTTGAGATACCATGTTGAATAGGAATTGGAGAATATGGAAGTGATGAATTGTATAAAACTTTTCTATACAGTGGCTTTCCATCAATCCATTTTCCGATGACCTTTTCATCAGTCGAATATAAATCCAATTTATTACCATGTCCCTTGTTGAACATTACTGCATCACCCCATTTCTGGAATGATTATTTAGGGAGTAAAAGACCCCCCCCGAATATTTTTTGTCATATATGTTTTCTCCTTATTTCCATTTTCCTATTGCAGTAACATTTATTACATAATTAATATTTGTTAAACTAACGGCTGAACAAATATATATTATTCCTGCATTTGAATTTGTATATCTGCCAACAGTTTCCAACCATCCATTTCCATTTGATGAAGAAATGCAAACATTTACTGTCGGAACAGATATAAATAAAACTGGAAAATCTCCTAATTGAACTTTGTCTGGTGTTTCATATAATGAACCAAATGAATTTGTCAAATTTAATACTTTACTTATTTTCTTTGTACAAATCATAGTTCCATCAGAGAACTTGATATAATCGCCATTATCATTTGAACCACTTTCCACAATGTAATATGTTGGTTTATCAGTTAGATCATTGTATGAGCCAGTCCTAGCCACCTTATGCCACCAATGTTTTCCATTTAACATCATGCCACCCCTTTCTGGTAAACAATCGTTACATTTGCAACTGCCGTTGGTACTGCTAAGAAGTAGATTCTGATATTTCCTGCACTGGTCAGATTGCAACCATCAAGGCAAGCATCTACGACACTTGAATCACTCAATGCAGTTGGGTAAACGTCAGCCCATGTATCAGCAGTTATATCAGCCAGTGCGTAGTCATAACAGTAAGGATAATCAGCAGACATGCTGTCAGTGTTTGCAACAACAGATGCCACTGGAATGCTGATAGCTTTTGATTTCAATTCCTTATCTGCAATAGCAGTATCGACCTGTGCAGCAGTATAAGCAGCTTGCCAACCAGTATCATAAGAAGTAGCTGAGTTCTTAAATAAACTATCTCCTAATGCTCCACCAGTTGGAACACCTACGCCAGCTTGACCTTGCGCTCCGGTATCACCTTTATCGCCCTTCTCGCCTTGAATACCTTGAATACCCTGTTCGCCTTGAATACCTTGTACGCCTTGCGGACCTGTCGGACCTGCGACACCTTGCGGTCCTTGCGGACCTGCCGGACCTTGTAAACTTCCTACGTTCTGCCATGCGGAAGTATCTGTGTTCCAGATATAGATGATGTTTGATTCTGCTGAACCTACCATGTAAGCATCGCCAGCAACACCACTTGGGTGAGTAGCAATCATATCGGCATAAGTAGCGAATCTCGCAAGAACTAAAAATGAGTTTCCATCTGCTCCGGAATCTCCCTTATCACCTTTATCACCTTTGATACCCTGTACGCCCTGTGCGCCAGTAGCACCCGGAACACCTTGCAATCCCTGAATACCTTGAGCGCCCTGTGCGCCTGTATCGCCTTTTTCACCTTTATCACCTTTAATGCCGGCAATAACTGTCTCTGTACCATCATCTGTAATTGTAGTATTCAAGAACTTCATTCTTGTACGCTGTGGGAACTGGTCTCCATACTCGTTCAAGATGATATGTCCTGACGATGCAGTTGTTTGGAATGTCGTTCCATCAAGCGAATACTCAATCGCATTATCAGCGTTCATCCTCAATGCTTTGATTGTTGGAGAACCAATCTTTTCAGCTAATGTTAGTTCATCTGCATTAATTGCAACAACAAGAACATTGATAAAATCTCTTGTCTGTGAATGAAGTGACATTAACTGAGTTCGTGTTTCCGTTTCGCTCGCTGGGTCTGGATATGCGGATGAATCGTTGAACCCATCTGACGGGGTAAACGCAAATTTATCTATCGCCATTATTTAACCTCCTTGACTGTTGTATATTCTGCTTTGATTGCGGAAACTGACAAATCCTTATCCAGTTCATCGTTCTCAAGCAGTATTCCAAATAGTGTTACTTTTTTGATTGAACATTTACGTGCAAACGTCTTAGCAAAGTTGATTACCAGCCATCCCCACTTATGATAAGAAAAACCTTCCCAAAGTTTAGTAGGAACCATGATATTCTCAGGGTCTTCCTCACCTTCCGGAGATTCATCTGTAATATAAGTGATTTTAATGTTGCCCGGCTTGTCACCTCTGACCTCGAAGTACACCTTCTTGATTGTCTTTAAGTAGTCGTATCGGTTGAAGTCAAGCATAGGCGTTTGATAATACGCTGAAATTGCTTTCCCATCGTCTGACAGATTGTTGTTGAATGTATAGATTGTCTTGTCTTCGGTATAGTACAAATGGTTATCGAAAGATAACGCTGCCGAATGAGTTGCTAATGTAGGCTTATTCCCATAGAACATGTTGTTCCATAAATACCATGCGGTAGCCTTTGCCAATTCATCATGGGTATATTTCGTGGATTCAGAATAAGGTGCGTTCTCATAATCCCACGCATACGCTTCATGTGTCTTTTCCAAGAAGATGATATATTTACCGTCATAATCAACTGCGGTACAGCCATCAAGTCCAGAATGATTGATAAGACCGGATTCACGTTCACCACCATCGATGTTACGTGATATAGGCATGACATTACGTTCATCGGTAATTACTGTCGAGCATAGCGTGCATACTCCTCTTGTGGAGGAAACCCAAGTCAAACGGTTATCGATATAGCGTATCGTATCAGGACAATCACAGCCAATCTGATTATTCACCAATGCGGAAGTGAAGATTACTCTTGTCGTTCCGTTCGTGTCTTCCGAGAATGTATATCCGATATGGAATACTTCGGTAGGCTTGAATACAATCAATGAATTGTACTGTAAGCCAAAACCCGTAATATCTTCCTCTGTATTTCCTACGATTGCATAATTCTCAACGGGAAAATAATTAGCATCAAATACTGTATCTGTCTCTGTATCTTCGCCGCCGGCAATCGCTGACCAGTAATATTTCGATGTTCCATTACCAGCCAAGAAAAGGTGCGATGCGTTATTACCACCATAAGCAACGGAATACTTACATTTCCGGAGTTCTGCGGCATCGGTATCTACACCACTTTCGTTAGATACTGCGGTAATTACTACATTGTTCTGACCCGAACCGGGTGCGGAAGTAAATGTAATTGCACCATTCGCTGTATCAACGGAATAATTTGTAACCGTTGCATTACCTACAACGACCTTCTCTACGCTCTTGATAGGATAAGCGGAAAGGTAATACACCGTGTTTGAACCATCACCGTTGAATGAGTTCTTGAAACGACCACCCATACGGTTATAACTTTCGATAATATCTCCACTATCTCTGTTATTCGGTTTCACATTGATTTTTACATCAGGTGCATACGGAACAACTTCGGTAAATGAAGTGGCTGTTTTTGTGGTCTCCAAGTATTTAGATTCACACATGAAGTACAGCTTTGTATTAAATACAAAAAATATACCAGCAATCGTTGAAGCCAAGGTATATACCGTGGAAACTTCTTTAGTTGATATATTCATGCGCTTGATATTTGTTGTTGTCTGATAATACAGATAATCACCATATCGATACAGCGTAAGGATTGTGCTTTCATCTGTAATAATCTTCTCTTGACCGTATCTCTTGCCGAACACACCATTCTTATACATCATGTTCAACATTCGTGGAGACTGCGCCAAAGGCAAGGTATAGTCCAAATCTTCAATATTCAGACCGCCTCCACCCGGAGTAGGAATGTTCAGCATAGAATAAGTGGCTGGCTTATGCGTTTTCTGCTGAATAATCATTCTTCTTCATCCTCCCAAGTATTTGTATTATCCACTTCCATACCTCTGATGCAGCCGAACAATGAGTTCTGATAATAAGTATGAAGAATATCGTATTTAGAAACATCATCATCAATATAGAAATTTGCCGCTAATCCGTAAGGAAGAACTTCGTACAGCATTTCATCTTCATACGTCAATTCATCTGTTTCTGCGGTAACACGGGGAATAGAAGTAAGTGCCTCTTTCCCTTTGAATAATCTCAACTGATTATTGATTTTAAACCCTTCTGAAAGGAGTGTATTCAACCACGGCATGTAGTAGTTGTCATAATCACGAGAAGACTTTTTCTCAAACATCAAACTCTTAGCTTGTTCATATAATTCTTTTACCGTCATATAAACTCCTTTCAGGAGGGCTTAAACCCTCCGTGGCTACTTAGGCAGTAGTCTTGCAGTTCAATACGCCGATGGTCTTGAAAACTCCACCTTCGGTAGTCGTATCGTTGACTAATGTTTTAAGGACGAAAGCATCACCATAGTAACGACCTTCGACCAGTGCGCCGGAAATGCCCGGAGCATCATTGTACTTATGCAGTTCAGAAATCTTAGTTGGTGCTAAAACTTCCTTCTTGTGTGTGAACAGAATCTTTGTAGTAGCTGGAACGTAGGTGTCAGGAACTTCAACGATAGTCCAGTTCATAACCTTACCAACAACACCATTTGTCAGATGTTCAGCGCCTAACTTCTCAACTGAAATAAATTCAGGATTCATTAAGAGCAGAGCATAGACGGAGGCAGGTACATACGCAAAGCAATCTGTACCGACAGGAATATTGTTGTTGACGAAGTTCGTACGAGCGCCCAAGAATGGCTCTAATACTGTGTTCTTATCCCATGTAGTTGGTGCTGTCAGAACGTCTGCTGCACCAGCCCAAGTTGTCAGAGCGTGCTTATCGAAGAAAGGTGTTACCTGTTCTGCGATTTCAGCCTTGATGACTTCACCGGTCTTGCGGGATAACATAGAATCTTCATAGTTTCCCTTATCAATCGTCAGTGCAAAAGACTTATCCAGTCCAAGTAACAAATCCTGAACGTCTGTCTTTAATTCGTTTGGGTCGCCATATCTGTTAGAACCGGAACGCTTATAGTCATTGAGTGGCTGTGTAACTGCTGAATAGATGTGAATACCACGTACTCCTTCAAAGGAATACTCTGTGTTTACCTTGCCTGCAAGAATTGAAGCCTTTGTGTAAGCCTGTCTTAACTGGCTCTCATATTTACTTGCATAATTTTCTGCTGAAACTGCCATATTTTATTTTCTCCTTTTGGCTTATTTGCCTAGTAATCCTTCCAAGAACGAATCACCATCAGAAGTAGAAACATTGTTAGAAACTTTCCCAACATTCTTAGCTTTGTTTGATTTATTCAGAGCCTCATTTTTTACCCGGGTATTAAGCTGTGTGTTCTGATAACGCAACCAAGCTGTTTCCAGAGAAGAACCCGAATTAATATCGTCAATTACCTCAACCGGTAATTTATCAATCTTTACATCGGGGTATCTTTCTGAGAATGTCTGGACTTCCTGTACCAACGAATCGTTCTCAGCTTTTTGCTGTGCCTGTGTCTGCTGTACTTGCTGTGAGGCTTTCGCAATCTGCTGATTCTTGTATTCAGCCTCGGCATATTCCTTCGCAACGTCATCCGTCACATCGGGGTGAGTTGCCATGAAGTTATCTGCAATCTGCTGAATTTCTGATTGTTCCTGAAATTTAGATAATCTCTGTGCATAGTCATCGAGCGATAACCCAACGCTTTCTGCCTGTGCTTTAAATGCTTTCAGGACAGGGCTGTTTTCCTGTTCCTGTAATTTCTGAACCAACTTGTCGTAGTTCATTCCCTTCTGTGCAAGGGTGATAGCCTCTTCTCTTGAGAGAGATTTCTTCTCCTTGTTGTAGGTAATGTCTAAGAAAGGTGTGTCCTGAGGATGTTCAGAATCTGTTTCTGTTTCCTCCGGCTCACTTGGTTCTGCCTTTTGTTCAGTCTCGGTTTCTTCTTCTTCGTTTGATTCTTCTGAATTGGTTGATTCATCGTCTTCTCCAAAGTCGATTTCCTCCGTGTCTGTACTTTCATCTGCTGCTGGTGTTTCTGTGGTTTCGATAGACTGGTTTGTCTCTTCTTCTGCCATGTAAATCTCCTTCTTGCGCTATGGTTGGCGCATATAAAAAGACAAGCTATTTGCTTGTCTCTTTAGCTGATTCAGTTGTAACTACTTCCGGCTTGCCGATGGTATTTCCGCAAGTCTGACATTCAAAGTAATAAATCTCATTCCCATCGCTCTTACGAACCATTAGATGATGGCATTTTGGACACATCATTTGCATCGCCTCCATACTTATTCTTGGATTCTTGATAGACCTGTTGGAGCATCTTGCTACCTACTTGTCCGGGTGCAGCACGCATATCAACGTTTGACTGCGCCGCCTCTGCATCGTTATAAGGATTAAGCGATGGCTCTTGTGGCTGTGGGGTAGTAATGTTCGTGTTATTCTGAGTACCCTTCAATTTATCAATCAATTTCTGCTTATTTGGAATGTACTTGTTCGGAAGTGCTTCAAGATAAGTAACCGGGTCTGGAATGACACCATCTTTGAACAGGTTCGACATAGTTGTTACCTGTGTCTGCTCTGACCAATAGGTTGACTGTCCTATGTCAACGGAAATGTCATAATTCATGTTCTTCAACTGTGAGAAATCAAAACGGGTTGAAGTCTTATATACGACCTTCGGAACGACATAAGGATTGTTCTCTGGCATCACTATCTGACCATTCATCACAATCGGCTGTGCCGGAGTATTTGTATTTGTATCGATAAACTCTGTATGGTCAACTAAGTTCAATGCCTTTGCCTGTGAATCAGAAAGTTTGATAAGACGATTCCCATACTGACATGCAATCATATCGACCAAGATTCTCACGCATTGTTCAAAGAAATCGTGATAACCTAACTTCTGCAATTCCAGAGGAGCAGTTGAAGCCTCCTGAACGGCAACGATAGCGGAAGTATTGTTAGGGTTAGACAATTCACCTAACGCCGCATCAGATGCGCCCATAAATTCCTTTGTACGCTCAATCGTGGAATCAATCAGGTTAGTAATCTGATTAGAGAAGTCCGGTGCTTTGACTGCATCAATCAGCTTTCCCGCCATATCCATGTTCGGTAATGCGATATTCTTCGTCACATCATTCGACAGCTTGGATAATTTCGTATTGTCATAGAAGACCTTCGGGAATCCCTGATTAGTCATATAGACCATGCACATGGCATACGTCTTATTAATGAAAATCTGGTTCGGGATAAGCCCTGTGATTGGAGACCTACCATGATACGAGTTCTTTGTGAGTTCCCACGACATATAAGCGATTGGATATAACTGATATTCCAAGTCGATATCATCTTTTAGAACAACGTTCCGTGTCGTCTTGATAAAGTGGACGGAAGAAACGGTCTTCTGCCGCATCAGCCCGGTAAGCGGGTCAACGTCAACATCTACCATCTTCTTTTCCTTCCAGAATTTAGTAATTACAGTTGTCAGTTCATCGGAGGAATCATCCGCTGTGTAATCGTCTGCGGAATCCGAAGTAATCTTTTCAATATCACTCTTTTTAACGTCATATTCATCTGCCATATCCTTTACTTGTTCAGTAAACAAACGCTGCACGACCAAGATGTAAGGTTGTGTCTGAATATCATGTGAATATGGATTGCCGAACAACAGATTTGTATTATCGACAATCTCTGCGGTAATATCGCCCTTCACTTCATCATTCGTTTCAATATCCGGGTCAAAGGTGAACACCGTAGCGGTATCTCCATCGACTGCACAATTACGGATATTTGTACGACCCATTGATTTAAGGTTCGTTCTCTCGATGATTGCGTTCACTCTGTCAGAGACCATTTCGCAATATGCTTGATTCGCCTCGGTAGCATCAAATGGCTGGATATTTGCGGCAATATCATCGGAACAGAGTTGGGAAGAGTAGTAATTGCACACACGCTTCACGATATTGAACACTGGCTTCATCAGATTATCGGCTTTCACGCCCTTCCACTGTTCGCCAATGTAGAAGTTCTCATTCTTTTCCACGTTATCGTAAATATCATGTGAGGAATTATAAGTCTGACCTTTGGAATATTCTTCCCAAATATCCTCCGGCTTTAACTTTATCTTCATTTCTGCTCTCTCCCGTCATAGTTCAGGATATTCAAGATTTCCTGAATCTCTGCACACTCTTCCTTGGTAAATGAATTTTTAGCGGCGTGCTTTGCGCCAAAATAAAAGCCTCCGGCATAGCCTAATACAATGCCAGCAACCAAAAGTAAAATTTCCATATCAGCCTCCATAACCTAAGAAAGACGTAAGTTCATCTGTGTACTCGTCTGTTTCTGCATCTGTCGTATCAACAAGCATCTGCTGTGCTTGAGGTATGACGAAATAACCGATTGCCGCAGACATAACACAGTCATCATGGCAACCTTCCATAGCCTCCGGTTTCCCTGTCTTTGGATTCTTCACAAAGGACAGACATTCCCGGAGCAAATCAATATCATTAATCTTTTCAATCTCTTCATTCATCAGCGCCACAAGATTATCGATAATCAATGGACGGGTTCGTGAAGTAGTGCGGAAACCAAAAGAAGACTGCACCTTATATTTGAAAGTGTCAGTCTGTTCTCTTACATATAGATTCGGATAGCCCATTTCCGTCAACTTAGCGATTGGATAAGTGGAGAAATTGACTTCCGGTGCAATCATAGCGATGTTGTAATAATAGCCAAGGTAATAACTCTGCTGCACGAACAAGGTTTCATCGGATTGAGACCGATAGCGAGCCACCTGTTCGCCTGTATTCTTATCAATGACATAGCCATTGAAGTAATCTGAACCTTCGCCTGCAGTATCTTCACCCAAGACATAAACATGATTCGATTCAGGGAACTTCCAGATTGATATATAACCCTGTTCATCTTCGTAATAAGTACCGGAATCCGTGAACATGCCGCGGGATATTGGAGGCTTGACTTCTGCCATCCGATTAAGGACTTTCTGCACGTTGAAGACTGGCGAACCAGTCATTATGAACGCCTCTTCCGGGGTAGATGGATATTCTTGACGGAATTGGTCGATATTTCCACCGCATAAGTTAGCGATAGCGTATCTGCGCCACATCAACTGTTCTTCATCAATCGGAAATTTGCTCTTTAATTCCAGTTCTTCCGGGGTCAAAGGTTCATCATGGTACGGAAGACGGTATTCATCCATTTCAAACCATGGAATGAATAGCGGAACATAATCATTCTCGCCAGCAACAGCCTTATCCCAAAGAGATTTGAAGTAGTTATAGCCATTTGCAGTCGATTCAATCACCAAAAATGAGAAACCATGCTGAGGAAGTGTCTGCAATAGACCGGTCAACTGTGATTCAACCGTCTTTCCGTCCTCTTCCTTCCAGAAAGCCAACTCAGAAAGGTGCATATAGTTAAATGTAGAGGAACGACCAACACCGGATTGTCCGGCAGTCGCCACTCTGATGGACGAACGAAGACCTTTATTGTCCTCTTGCTTATCATCCGGGTTCTGAAATACCAGTTCCTTAGCGTTAGAATACTTCGTCATTGGCTTCAACTGGCTAGGAAGTTCATCGTAGTACAGTTTTGCCATGTTATAGATGTTCGTAGAGGCATCGGATTGATGCGCTACAATCAGTGCCGACACATAATATGTCGTCATTGTAAGACTGGAAATGATTGCCTCAGTTGCCGTTGAGATTCCTAACTGACGAGCCTTGAGAACGATAATCTTGCATGGTCTATCTGCGTTATAGCAATCCCGGAATATATCGTACAGTCGATTCTGTGCGTAATTCAGATGAAGAGGAATCAATGTTCCTTCCTTCGTCTTAATCTTGAGATAACTCTCTATGTATTCCTTGATTGTTATGCTCAGTTCTTCATCGCTCATGCTCTCTTCTTGACACCCTTTAGCATCTGCTCAACGGTAATTGAACCATCCAAGGTAGCATGTATATCATTCTTATCTGACCATCCCATGTTCTTCAATCCAAAGATAGCGCCAGTGACCATATTGGTAGTCGCCAAACGAATCTCATATACTTCTTGCTGTTTTAAGTCTGCATAGTCAACCGAATCCTTGAACTTCGGGTCTTTCCGCATAGACTGCCACATGCTGTCTCCGATATGCAAATATAAAAGCAGCCCAGCCTTTGTCGGCATAGCTGCTTCGTCATAATATTTATGCACTAATGATTCAACGACCTTTGGAGACTGCTTTAAATTGAACCATTTCTCACTTAGCTTTCTTGCCTCGTGTCTTTCTTCCTTCTGTCGCTTGTTCAGCTTTTCCATGTGACACCTCCTTGATTCCAAGTTCTTCTGCCACGCTTGCAGATACTTTGATTTTCTCCCCACCACCGAACACGATTAAATACGTCTTGACCTTTCCTTCGGTCAATTCTGTGATGTACTGGATTTGATTCTCAGGTATGTAATACGAACCTATCTTATAAAATGCCATTATCTGCCCTCTTATACGCTTTCATGTTATCTTGTGAAAATAAGTACATTGTGTACTTCGCATAATGTTTATTCCTTAAAAATTGCCCCGGAAAAAATTTTTTCTTATGCTGCACATCGATTCTGGAACAAAAAAAAGACGGCTCTCACCGCCTCCCATACCTTAACTTCTAGGGGGAAATATAGGTACATCTTTATTATAGCAATTTATCTGTACTTTGCTACCTGTTTTCGATATAACCCCCGTGATATTTGACACTTAGTAGGTTATATTACTGATTTTTTGTTTCATGTGAAACACAGGGAACACATACACAGGGAACAGAAAACCATGAGACTATACGACCATCGGCAAGGGACGGCAGACCACCCTTCTTCTACCCCCATCCCCCTCCCTCTCCCCTTGTAATTCCTGTATCGGAAATCAATTTTCCTTTAATATCGGCACTTTTTACCCCATTTATACCCAGCTTATACCAAACAATGCCAAAACAGCCCATTTCCTATCCTTATTAATAGACAAGCCGGATTGCCTTTTTTGTTTTGCCTTTCGACTTCCCGTTTTTTCTGTTTTTCCCCATGTTTTACCCCATTTTTAGAAAAGTTTTTGTGCAATTTTTCCGCGTGGTTAAGCCACTTTTGACAATTCACTGAAAAAAGTACTTGCAAGCCGGAATATAAAGCCTATTATGAAATTGCCGAAAGGGAACGGAAAGGAGCCAAGCGGTACAAGCGGTACAAGTTCTTTGAAAAGTGAACATTCTAAAACACCTAGGCGCTGAAAAGCGTAATTCCTCATAGAACGGGATAGCTTACTAGGTACGAAAGATTACGGGCATACAGAGGCGCAACCTAAAAGCGTTGGAGTACCCTTGCAAGTGGTAACTTGATAGAGTTATGGGATATACAGAAAAGCCTGTTAATATTGCAACAATAGGCACAAGCGTGGACCTATGAAACCCCACGGGCGGCGTAAAATACGTAATGACTAAAAGACCTACTAACTACAAAACCGGCATACAGTAATGACCTAGGGCTTATGATAATATGCGGATAGGCGCAGACTATAAATACCTATACTAAAAAGGGCAATGTCTTGGATTAAGAGGGTCAACTATTTCTTTTATTTTTACTTTCCAAATCTTGTATTGATATATCGGAATGTAACGTGACAGGATAGAAGGAAATGCCACAAAACTATTAAATGGGCTACCGAAAGATAGCCCTTACTTATGCCCAAAAAGGGCGCCAAAATTAGCGGAATAATACCGCACGAAAGGAGATTTTATGCTACACAC
>Ga0183101_1000180_pt1 | contig 11728 bp, 6 predicted proteins | sample Biomet3_FD_127790 | JGI IMG/M metagenome (GOLD analysis project Ga0183101, IMG submission 127790) | Microbial communities from bioreactor (seeded with sewage sludge) at LBNL, California, USA - Biofuel metagenome 3 | ecosystem: Engineered > Bioreactor > Anaerobic > Unclassified ... | reverse complement strand
CCGGCCACATTGGGACTGAGATACGGCCCAGACTCCTACGGGAGGCAGCAGTGGGGAATATTGGGCAATGGACGCAAGTCTGACCCAGCAACGCCGCGTGAAGGAAGAAGGCTTTCGGGTTGTAAACTTCTTTTAAGGGGGAAGAGTAGAAGACGGTACCCCTTGAATAAGCCACGGCTAACTACGTGCCAGCAGCCGCGGTAATACGTAGGTGGCAAGCGTTGTCCGGATTTACTGGGTGTAAAGGGCGTGCAGCCGGGCAGACAAGTCAGATGTGAAATCCTGAGGCTCAACCTCAGGACTGCATTTGAAACTGTATGTCTTGAGTATCGGAGAGGTAATCGGAATTCCTAGTGTAGCGGTGAAATGCGTAGATATTAGGAAGAACACCAGTGGCGAAGGCGGATTACTGGACGACAACTGACGGTGAGGCGCGAAAGCGTGGGGAGCAAACAGGATTAGATACCCTGGTAGTCCACGCTGTAAACGATCAATACTAGGTGTGCGGGGACTGACCCCCTGCGTGCCGGAGTTAACACAATAAGTATTGCACCTGGGGAGTACGATCGCAAGGTTGAAACTCAAAGGAATTGACGGGGGCCCGCACAAGCGGTGGATTATGTGGTTTAATTCGAAGCAACGCGAAGAACCTTACCAGGACTTGACATCCTGCTAACGAAGCAGAGATGCATTAGGTGCCCTTCGGGGAAAGCAGAGACAGGTGGTGCATGGTTGTCGTCAGCTCGTGTCGTGAGATGTTGGGTTAAGTCCCGCAACGAGCGCAACCCTTATTGTTAGTTGCTACGCAAGAGCACTCTAGCGAGACTGCCGTTGACAAAACGGAGGAAGGTGGGGACGACGTCAAATCATCATGCCCCTTATGTCCTGGGCCACACACGTAATACAATGGCGGTAAACAGAGGGATGCGAAGCCGTGAGGTGAAGCGAACCCCTAAAAGCCGTCTCAGTTCGGATTGCAGGCTGCAACTCGCCTGCATGAAGTCGGAATCGCTAGTAATCGCGGATCAGCATGCCGCGGTGAATACGTTCCCGGGCCTTGTACACACCGCCCGTCACACCATGAGAGTCGGGAACACCCGAAGTCCGTAGCCTAACAGCAATGAGGGCGCGGCCGAAGGTGGGTTCGATAATTGGGGTGAAGTCGTAACAAGGTAGCCGTATCGGAAGGTGCGGCTGGATCACCTCCTTTCTAAGGAGACCTCAGCGTATGAAACAAGACGCTGTAAGTTCCTAAGGTCAGCTGTCTGGGACGGAATGGACGTTACGTTGTTTAATTTAGAGGGTACACCTCGCGCGGAAGCGGGGACGGAGAGAGCAACGGGGATATAGCTCAGCTGGGAGAGCGCCTGCCTTGCAAGCAGGAGGTCGCCGGTTCGATCCCGACTATCTCCACCATTAAAGAACAGGGATATGGGCCCGTAGCTCAGCTGGCTAGAGCGTGCGACTGATAATCGCAAGGTCGGTGGTTCGAGCCCACTCGGGCCCACCAAAAGAAGACGGCATTTGCTGTTGGATCTCAAAACCCAATGCAGATTGGATTTTGAGATCTGGCTTCAAAACCAGAGCGTCGAAAAGGACGCAGTGCACCTTGAAAACTGAACAATGTATGAAAGTGAAGTAAGGCAACAGAGAGGTTTTCTGTTTGTCGAAAGACAAGCGGAAAAGTAATTTTAATTGTGGAACAACATCTGAAAAGATGAAGGGTAACGATTACAATTTCAAAGATCTTTGTGATTTGCCTGCATAATTCACAATAGAGAACAAGCGCATGTTTGTTTTCGATTGGTCAAGCTATAAAGAGCGCAAGGGGAATGCCTTGGCACTGAGAGCCGAAGAAGGACGCGACAAGCTGCGATAAGCCACGGGGAGGAGCAAATATCCATTGATCCGTGGATTTCCGAATGGGGAAACCCCCATGGTAACAACCATGGAGCGTGCATTGAATAAAATAGGTGTACGCGGGGAACCGCCTGAACTGAAACATCTAAGTAGGGCGAGGAAAAGACATCAACAGAGATTCCGCAAGTAGTGGCGAGCGAACGCGGAGAAGGCCAAACCGGAGGATTTATTCTCCGGGGTTGTGGACCGGCATAAGACATACAAACTTAGGAGAACGGCCTGGGAAGGCCGGCCGAAGAGGGTGAGAGCCCCGTATCCGAAAAGGGAAGTATGTTGGCTGGTATCCAGAGTACCACTGGACACGTGAAACCCGGTGGGAAACTGGGGGGACCACCCTCCAAGCCTAAATACTACTCAGTGACCGATAGAGGAGCAGTACCGTGAGGGAAAGGTGAAAAGGACCCCGGGAGGGGAGTGAAAGAGAACCTGAAACCTTGTGCTTACAAGCAGTCAAAGGCCGTTAATGGCTGATGACGTACTTTTTGTAGAACGGTCCGGCGAGTTATAGTAACGAGCAAGCTTAAGCGATTAAGTCGCGGAGGCGCAGCGAGAGCGAGTCTGAATAGGGCGTATGAAGTTCGTTGCCATAGACCCGAAACCGGGTGACCTACCCATGAGCAGGTTGAAGTGAGAGTAAAATCTTATGGAGGACCGAACCGACCCCCGTTGCAATGGTGGCGGATGACTTGTGGGTAGCGGTGAAATTCCAATCGAACTCGGAGATAGCTGGTTCTCCCCGAAATAGCTTTAGGGCTAGCGTTGTGTTAGATTACCGGAGGTAAAGCACTGAATGGTAGAGGGGCTGATAAAGCTACCAAAGCCTATCAAACTCAGAATGCCGGATAATTGATGCACAGCAGTCAGACGGCGGGAGATAAGTTTCGTCGTCAAAAGGGAAACAGCCCAGACCTACAGCTAAGGTCCCTAATGGATACTAAGTGGAAAACGATGTGGAATTGCGAAAACAACCAGGATGTTGGCTCAGAAGCAGCCACACATTAAAAGAGTGCGTAATAGCTCACTGGTCGAGTGACTCTGCGCGGAAAATGTAACGGGGCTAAGTATTCAACCGAAGCTTAGGATTGCAGCAATGCAGTGGTAGGGGAGCGTTCCATACAGGGTGAAGTCGCAGCGGAAGCAGCGGTGGACAGTATGGAAGTGAGAATGCCGGAATGAGTAGCGAGAATTATGTGGGAATCATAATGGCCGAAAATCTAAGGTTTCCTGGGGAAGGTTCGTCCTCCCAGGGTAAGTCGGGAGCTAAGGCGAGGCCACACGGCGTAGTCGATGCACACACGGTAGAAATTCCGTGACCACCGAACTTTAAGCATAGGTGACACTTGGAGATAGAGGAACCCGGGCGTTGGTTGACCCGGGCGTAAGGGAGCGAAATTATAGTAGCGAAGTCCTCGATGCTCTGAGGCGAGAAAAGCTTATGTGTATACTAAGGTGCCCGTACCGCAAACCGACACAGGTAGATGAGGAGAGAATCCTAAGGCCAACGGGAGAAGGGTTGTTAAGGAACTCGGCAAGTTGACCCCGTAACTTCGGAAGAAGGGGAGCCTCGAAAGAGGCCGCAGTGAATAGGCCCAAGCAACTGTTTACCAAAAACACAGGTCTATGCTAAATCGAAAGATGACGTATATGGGCTGACGCCTGCCCGGTGCCGGAAGGTTAAGAGGAGATGTCAGGGGCAACCCGAAGCATTGAATTGAAGCCCCGGTAAACGGCGGCCGTAACTATAACGGTCCTAAGGTAGCGAAATTCCTTGTCAGGTAAGTTCTGACCCGCACGAAAGGCGTAATGATTTGGGCACTGTCTCAACAGCCCGCCCGGCGAAATTGTAGTACTGGTGAAGATGCCAGTTACCCGCAACTAGACGGAAAGACCCCATGGAGCTTTACTGCAGCTTAATACTGGAAATCGGTAATTCATGTACAGGATAGGTGGGAGACATGGAAGCAGCGGCGTCAGCCGTTGTGGAGTCGCTGGTGGGATACCACTCTTGAGTTGCTGATTTTCTAACCTGCGTCCGTGAATCCGGACGGGGGACACTGTTAGGCGGGCAGTTTGACTGGGGCGGTCGCCTCCTAAAGAGTAACGGAGGCGCTCAAAGGTTCGTTCAGCACGGACAGAAACCGTGCAGTGAGTGTAAACGCATAAACGAGCCTAACTGCGAGGCCGACGGGCCGAGCAGTAACGAAAGTTGGAGTTAGTGATCCGGTGGTATGTGAGTGGAAATGCCATCGCTCAACGGATAAAAGCTACCCTGGGGATAACAGGCTGATCTCCCCCAAGCGTCCACAGCGACGGGGAGGTTTGGCACCTCGATGTCGGCTCGTCACATCCTGGGGCTGTATTCGGTCCCAAGGGTTCGGCTGTTCGCCGATTAAAGTGGCACGCGAGCTGGGTTCAGAACGTCGTGAGACAGTTCGGTCCCTATCTGTTGCGGGCGTAAGAGATTTGAAGGGAGCTGTCCTTAGTACGAGAGGACCGGGATGGACATACCTCTGGTGCACCAGTTGTCCTGCCAAGGGCATAGCTGGGTAGCTATGTATGGACGAGATAAACGCTGAAAGCATCTAAGCGTGAAACTCCCCCTAAGATGAGATCTCTCACTCTTCATGAGGTAAGGGCCCAGGAAGACTACCTGGTTGATAGGCCGGAAGTGGAAGCACCGTAAGGTGTTGAGCTGACCGGTACTAATAGCCCGAGGGCTTGACCTACGAAATTAGCAGGCAAAGAAGCCTTATGAGAAAGATCATACATTGTTCGGTTTTGAGGGCGCACGAGAGGGAGAGATCCCGAAGCGAACTCAGTATGCGCCTTTAGCTCAGTTGGTAGAGCAACTGACTCTTAATCAGTGGGTCCCCGGTTCGAGTCCGTGAAGGCGCACCATGGCCCGTTGGTCAAGTGGTTAAGACAGCGGCCTCTCACGCCGTTAACATCGGTTCGAATCCGGTACGGGTCACCACGACAAAAAGAGAAGCGCAGCGTGTCCGGAAGGGTGCGTGAAAGTGCTTGACAGGGCGCAGGAAAAACTTTATAATATGTTTGTTTTCAGGGAGACCTGATAACATAGTTGGTGCTGATTAGGGCGAGGGTCCACCCGTTCCCATCCCGAACACGGCAGTTAAGCTCGCCTCTGCTGACAATACTTGGCTGGTAACGGCCCGGTAAGATAGGTAGCGCCAACACGAAAGCGAGGGACAGCGATTGCTGTCCCTCATCTTTTGCTATTCTCTCACCCGCGCTCTATCTGCTTCCACTCCGCATGAAATGATTACTCATTTGACGGGAGGCTTTCTGAAATGACTGAGGAAAAGCGCACGGTTTTGACGGAGCTCTCACAGGCGAAAGAGGTATGCTGGATCAACCCGCAGCTGCGGAGATTTGAAGAGGTTCAGGACGGTCTGCCGGTGCTTCGGAGGGATTTGGAAAGATTCGAGAGTCCGGTACGCAGAGGCTGCATCTGAAATACAAAACAAAAGGGCGGCACCGCTTTGATGCGGTACCGCCCTTTAACTGTAAACTCAGATGACGTTCAGAACCAGCGTGAGAACCACAAACACAGCGCCAACCCACTTGGTCGCCTTTGCGAGCTTGGCGTCGGTGGTCTTTGCCTTGTTTTTGGAGAGGAAAGAATCCGCTACGCCGCCGATCGCACCAGACAGACCGGCGCTCTTGCCGGACTGGCAAAGAACAACGACTGTGAGCGCTACGCCGCAGAGCAACTGCAAAATTGTAATTGTTAAAACCATACTGGAAACCTCCAAAATTCAGATACACACAAACCGTGTGAGTCATATTCACAGGTTTATATAATACCATATGACTCCCCTTATTTCAAGAGGAAATGAAGATATTTTTCCTGTCGTGCAGGAGAGAACGGGAAAAATAAAACTCTTTTTGCCGGCAAAACAGGAAAGATAAATTTGCATTACTCAAACATTTGTGCTATTATAAAACCGTAAGTTTTGCCTGCTGTTCGGGCAGGTGCGCGATGCGGATTGTTCGACAGGCGGTATGCGGAAAACCGGAGGTGCGGAATGCGGGAATTATCTAAAATGCAGAAGAAAATCTTCGATTTTATTCTTGCCTATATTCAGAAGGAAGGGTATCCGCCCTCTGTTCGGGAAATCGGGGAGGCGGTGGGACTTAAATCCCCGTCCACGGTGCATTTCCATCTCAAGCATCTGGAGGAAGCCGGCTATATTGAAAAAAGCGCAGGAAAGGGCCGCGCAATCGTGCCGGTCCGCAGTGCGGAGGGGGCCGCCGTACAGAGGGAGACGCCTCTCCTGAGAGAACCGGAGCCGCCGGAGAACCGGATTCCCATTGTGGGCAATGTTGCGGCCGGAAGTCCCATCCTGGCGGAGGAGTGTATTGAGGATTATCTGACTTTCGATACAGAGGGCCGGGGCGGCGAGTATTTCGCGCTCCACGTCCGGGGCGAGTCTATGATTAACGCCGGAATCCTGAACGGCGACCTGGTGGTGGTGCGGCAGCAGCAGGTGGCCAACAATGGCGAGATCGTGGTGGCGCTGCTGGAGGATGAGGCTACGGTGAAGCGCTTCTCTCGGAAAAACGGCAGGGTGTGGCTGCTGCCGGAAAACGACGCCTATTCGCCCATTGACGGCACCTATGCGCGAATCCTTGGAAAAGTGACGGCGGTCATTCGGAGGTATTGAGCGATTCGCCGTATGCGCTCAGGCTGCCGGAGAGCAAGGAAAAGCACGAAACCGGGGCTTAAGCCTTGCGGATGCCTGTTGAGACAGCAGAAGAAGAGCTGACAGATATAAAAGGGCTTGCAGGCGGGATCTGCCTGCAAGCCCTTTTATTATCCCTTTCGGGGAAACTGCTGATCGAACGGAGAACACGTTTGCTCCCGCTACCTCCGCAGCGCTGGAGACGAACGCTTTTACGCCGCCTGCACCAGACAAATCGCTGACCGTGCCGCAGATTGTGCCGCGGTCCCGGAAACGCAGATGCCGGCACAGCTTCTTGCTCTGCCATTTGCGAAAAGCAAGTTTATATTGCTGTCCCGGGCGGCGATCAGCGTCTCACTTCTCCTTTGCCGAGCTTTTTAAAGCGGGGGAGCGGGATCGCAGCCCACCAATGTGGGGCCTTAGAGAGAAAAAGGCTTTAATCCCCTGACCGTCTCTGCCAGCGCGATGGCAGTGTCGCTGCGGTCGGCATCCAAAATGGTATAGCGGTCGTTTCCCATGCCCAGCTCTTTCATGTAGGTGAGCTGCCGCAGGCCGTGACGGCTGGTCATGCGTTCCACAAGGTCGTGATGCTCATGTTCCTGCATGGAAAAGACAATATCGACGCAGGCCTGATCCAAGGCGAGAATATCTGTCGACGCCAGAATTCCGACATTCGGCGTAACCACCGGCGCAGCGGCGCAGCCCTCACAGTCGCAGGAGACCGACATATTCCGCATAATGTTGATATAGACAATGTGCCTGCCGAAGTAATCGATAACCGACTTGGTGGATTCCGTCATCCGCTCCATGAATTCTTCCTTCGCAATGTCCCACTGATTCGGCTGACCGGGCGTTGTATGAATCCAGCGCTTTCCGATCCGCCCATCGGCGCAGCCGATGCCGAGATTTTTGTTCGAGCCGCCGAAGCCGCCTTGAACGTGCCCTTTGAAATGCGTCAGGGCAATCAGAGAGTCATAGTTCGTCAGATGGCCTCCGACGGACATATTCTCAAACCACTTGCCGCCCTTGACCGGAAGAAGGGCGGTGCCTTCCTCATCCAGAATGTCTACCGGGGCAAACGTCCAGCCGTTGACCGCAAGGGTTTGCCGATGCTGCTGCGTGGTGAAGCGGTCACCCTCGTAATAGGTGTTGGTCTCCACGATGGCGGAGTCCGGCAGCCGCTCCGTCATAAGCGCCCTGACCCAGTCCCGCGGAATGATATTGGGGCCGTTTTTCTCGCCGGTGTGCAGTTTGATGCCGACCCGGCCCGTAATGCCGCCGCTGACTTTGTCGTAAATGCGGATCAGCCCTGCGGCGGATAACTCCCGCGTAAAATAGACCGTCGACTCGCTGCCTGTGCGTTTTTCATAGGGAACCAGCTTGTCTCCGCCGATTCCGGGAATCATAGTTTGATGTTCCATGGTGCGCTCCTCCCTTATTTTGCATGATGTTCAGTTGATCCCGAGGTCCGTGAGCCACGCGGAGATATCCTTTGCGGATGCATCCGCGTCCAGCCGCTTGCCCTCCAGCCAGGTTCCGTTCCCCAAAGCAAGCGCCGCGAGGTTGGAACCGCTCTGCCCGATGCCGCTGGCGGCGGAAGTGCAAAATGGAATGACCGTTTTGCCGGTAAAGTCATAGCTCTCCGCAAACGTGTCGAGAATGCGCGGCTCCTCGCCCCACCAGATGGGATAGCCGAGGAACACCGTGTCGTATTGCTCCCAGTTCTCAATCGTGCCGCTGATCTCCGGCCGCGCGCTCTTGTCATTCTGCTCGGCAGTGGTGCGGCTTTTGCTGTCATTGTAATTTAAATCCGCATTCGTATAGGGCTGCGCAGGCGTGATCTCGTAAAGCGTGCCGCCTATGGCCTCCGCTACGGCCTTGGCCGCAGATCGGGTGTTGCCGGTACAGGAAAAGCAGACGACCAGCGTGCCGCTGGCGTTGTCCGCCGGTTCTGCCGATGCGGCCGGCGCGGACGAACCTGCCGGCGGTATGGACGGGCTGCTCACATTTTCGGGGGTGCCGCTGCCGCAGGCGGAAAGGCCTGCTCCCAAAGCGGCGATCAAAAGCAGCGCGGAAACCCCTTTCTTCCAATTCATTTTCATATTCTCCTTCAACGGCAGGACGCTCCTGCCGCGCCTTTGCACCGACATCTTTTTCCCTCTTTACCGGCGGGGCGGAGAAAGGCGTCCATTAAATTTTGAACGGGTTCATCTTCCGGCAGTCCATTGCGGTACTGTCTCCGCCTGTTCTGCTTTCAGTATACAGCCCGCTCCTTTTTATGTAAAATGCCGATATCATATTTTTATCATGCGTTGACCGTATAGTAAGCGCGGACTTTGACAGCCGGACGCGCTTCCGCCGTCTGTGACCGGCCCTGCCTGCGGGCGGAGCTGAGCACCCTTTCCAAGAAGAATCAGGCGTTTTCTTCGCTGGCGCAGGCGTTTCGGGATTTGCCGATCCGCTCTTTCACGAACTGATACCTTTCCGCGGCAGGCCGGACCCGCTGATTTTCCGCGCCGCCGAAAGCGCCGCCTATAAAATTGAGGTCTGCGGCGTCAGGCAGATTTCTGCGCTGGACGCGGCAGATCGGGGAGAGGCGAAGCCGCGCATTGCGGCGGGAGGGGAAGAACGCATCAAACCGCCGTCATAAAAGCGCAGAGGCGGATGATTTTCTATCATCCGCCTCTGCGCCTGATAATGCGCGGGTCAGAAAAGATGCCTGTGAATTTCACCGGAGTCCCTGCGCCTTTTCGCCTGCGCGGGTGCGATCTGCCCGACGGGCGGTTTACAGCTTCAGCCAGGCGTAGGCGTGCTCCACCAGTTTGCAGGCGGGCGTCTCCAGTTCCCGGGCGGCGTTTTTAAGCTCCTGGCGAATGGCGAGATGCTGCGGGCAGCGCTGTTCGCATTTTCCGCAGCCCACGCACCGGGAAGCTCCCGTGGAGGGCCTGCGCATGGCCGTGGTTTGCAGGTACTCGTGCCGGGCACGCTTGCGGCCGTCGATGCCGATTTCATTGCAGCAGCGGAAAATTCCCGGAATGTTGACGCCGCGGGGGCAGGGCTGACAATAGCCGCAGCCGGTGCAGCCGACGCGCAGCGCACCGCCGATCTCCTCTTTCAGCTTGGCGATCAGGGTGAAGTCCTCCGGCGTAAATTCTCCGGCCCGGGCTTCGGACGCAATGCGGCAGTTTTCACGGACCATTTCCATGGAGTTCATGCCGGAGAGCACGCAGGTCACGCCGGGCTGATCCCAGAGCCAGCGGAGCCCCCACTCGGCCGCGGACCGTTCCCGGCCCTCCTGCGCGAGAAATTCCCGCGCCCGGCCGGTCAGGCCGCTGGCCAGCCGCCCACCCCGGAGGGGTTCCATGATGACAACCGGAATGCCTCTGGCGGCGGCCGTCTCCAGCCCCCTGCGGCCCGCCTGGGTGGTCTCGTCCATGTAGTTGTACTGGATCTGACAGAAATCCCAGTCGTAGGCGTCAAGAACGCTCAAAAACGAGGCGGTGTCGCCGTGGAAGGAAAAACCGATGTTGCGGATTTGCCCCGAGTCCTTTTTCTCCTGAATCCACTGCTCAATGCCGAAGCCCCGCAGCTTTTCCCAGGCGCTCAGGTCCGAGAGCATATGCATGAGGTAAAAGTCCACGTGGTCCGTGCCGAGGCGCCGCAGCTCCTCCTGAAAATACCGCTCGGCGCCTGCCGCGGAGCGGACCAGATACTGCGGCAGCTTGGTAGCCAGATAGACGCGGTCGCGGCAGCCGTTCCGCCGTAGGATCTCGCCCACGGCCTGTTCGCTTCCCGGATAGATATAGGCCGTATCCAGATAATTGACGCCGGCTCCGACCGCCGCCATAACCTCCCGCTCAGCCTTGTCGAGGTCGATGCCGCCGCCCTTGCGAGTAAAGCGCATACAGCCGTAGCCCAGAACGGAGATCTGCTCTCCGTGGCGGCCCTCCCTGTACTGCATGACGGAAGCCTCCTCTCAGTCCCCGGCGGCCAGGTGCAAAATGGCCTCCATATCCTGGGGATGGATTTTTACAAAATTCCCGAAGGGGAACCCGTTGGGCTTCTCCGCCCGGTGGGCCACCATGCGGGGGATATCCTCGCTGTGGGCACCCAGTTCGTCGAAAGTGATGGGCATTCCGATGGAGTGGAGAAACAGGCAGAAGCGCCGGACGCCGTCCCGGGCGGTGCGCTCCGGGTCCGCGAAATCCATTTCGCAGCCGAACACCCGCGACGCGAGCTGCGCGAAACGCACGGGGTCGTGGGGCAGGACGTATTCCATCCAGGCGGGCATTACCACGGCCAGCCCCGCGCCGTGGGCGCAGTCGTAAAGGGCGGAGAGCTCATGCTCGATCTGGTGGCTGGCCCAGTCCTGTTCCCGGCCCACGCCGCAGGAGTTGTTGTGCGCCAGCATTCCGCACCACATCAGATCGGCGTGGGAGGCGTAGTCGTCCGGAGACTCCAGCGCCAGCGGAACAGCGTGGAGAATGGACTTGAGCAGCGCCTCGCAAAGCCGGTCCGTCACCTCTACGTCCGCCGTATTGGTAAAGTAGCGCTCCAGAATGTGGGCGATCATATCTGTGGCACCGCTGGAGAGCTGATAGGACGGCAGGGAGCAGGTGTAATGCGGATTCATAACGGCAAAGCGCGGCCGCAGCAGATCACCGCCGTTGAAGCCCCATTTGAGGCCGCCGGATTCCTGGGTGATGACGCAGTTGGGGGAGCCTTCGCTGCCCGCCGCCGCGATGGTGGGCACCGCGCCCACGGGAAGGGCGGCCTCCAGCCGGGCCGCACCGGTGAAAAAGTCCCAGAAGTCGCCGCCGTAGGGAATGCCCATGGCGATGGCCTTGGCGGTGTCGATGCAGCTGCCGCCGCCGAGGGCAAGAATAAAGTCGCTCCCGGCGCCGCGTCCGCGCTCAATGCCCTCATAGACCTTGCCGCTGCGGGGATTGGACCGGACGCCGCTCACCTCGTCGAACGGAAGCCCCGCGTCCCGCAGTGAGGCGGTCACGGCGTCATAGGCGCCGTTGCGGCGGACGGAGGCGCCGCCGGCGGCCCGCCGCACACGGCCGGCGCCGGGTTTTTTCTCCCCCTCGGCGCCGCGG
>Ga0183101_1000068_pt3 | contig 11729 bp, 9 predicted proteins | sample Biomet3_FD_127790 | JGI IMG/M metagenome (GOLD analysis project Ga0183101, IMG submission 127790) | Microbial communities from bioreactor (seeded with sewage sludge) at LBNL, California, USA - Biofuel metagenome 3 | ecosystem: Engineered > Bioreactor > Anaerobic > Unclassified ... | reverse complement strand
ACCGACAGCATCTACAACCTGGATCACTGACGCAAAGTTGAACTCAACAGTATAGTCAATGGTAATGCCCAATAACTGCTCTACTGTATCCACCATGCAGGATTCACTGACTGCATGTGCGCCATTGATCTTGGAACTGGTATTTCCATAGCAGCTGATTGGTACATAGGAATCACGTGCAATTGATGTCATGGTCACTTTCATAGATACCGGATTGACTGATAAGACCATGATAGTATCTGCCAAGCCCTCATTCTCACCTGTCAGTAAAATCGTAAATGGTTCTTTCGTAAGATCTTTATCTGCGCCAGATTTGTTTGTATCCGTCACTGAATCTGAGAAATTTAATATTGAAGAACACTTTTCGGCAAAGGTTGAAAGACTTTCATCTTCTTCTACTAAAGACTCCCAAGTTACTGGAAGTACTGCACATTGAACCTCTCCAGTTACTAGTGCCCTATATGCTTCTGTATAACCTGAATATTCTTTATATGTCGCATTAATTCCGTCATTCTGCAGTTTCTTTTCTGCGATGGAAGCAGTCTGCGTTCCTTTTGAAACAGCAATTGTCTTTCCTTCCAGATCAGCAGTACTTGAAATGACTGAACCGCTGTTCCCTGAATATATTACAAACGCTGCATTGACATCTGATGTCTGGGTAGAAGAAGTCATGTTGTCAATATTATTCTGCACTCGTGTAGATACATATGTTCCATAGCTGCCTGCCGCTAAAGAGGCACATAAGATGACAGCTGCTATGATGTAAACTTTCTTGTTCATTGAACGGATGCTGAAATATACAAGAAGGTCAATCAGCAGCAGAACAGCTAAAGTACCGACATTGACCCAGATAAATATATTTTTTGATAGTGCACTGTAATTTGAAATATAGATCAAAACAAAAGCAACTAAGATGTTTGCAAGGATTGTCAGCACTACCAAAACAATATTCCATGCAGTCATCTTTTCAGAAGGATATATTTGATTTTTATTTTCGTTTTTCATCTATCCTCCTATTCTGCAGTAATACCTGCAATCTCCCATCTTCCATCATTATTTACAACATGAAAAACAGCTTGATTCTGGAATTCTGCAGTATCAATGCTTGTGTTATCTTCATAGGTCCATTCGGCAGTCACATCAATGCAGGTCAGTGATTCTTTTGTTGCCTCAGAAGATGCACCGTCACTCGTAACTTCGCTGCTGTCTCCTGGAATTTCAACTGTATATGTTCCTGCATCCGCAGTTTTCATAATTGTTACATCTTTGACCTGCATGAGATTCTGGGTACCGTATTTGGTTATGTACAGATCCATGTCCGCATAAAAATTCCAAAGCGTATACTGTGCGAAATCGCTCTGCTTCTGTTTGAAAATATACTGCATACCGCCAATATCATAATTACCGTCTTTGTTAGTCCATGTATAGTATTCGGTAATAAAGCATTTCACAACTGCTTCAGAGATCTTCGCAGGATCTTCGGAATCTACTGCTGTATTCAATTCCTTGAAATAGGTCTTATTGATCTCTGTTGGGTTATTGCCGATTGAATAGGATTCGTTTGCATATTCATTCGTTGTCACAGCAGTTGCCAATGTGCTTCCAGCTCCTGTATCTGAAGTTGTGATTTTGATAATATTTACAACAAAAATAATGATTGTAACTGTCATCAATATCATGAGACATGCAATCAGGTTATTGTTGATTCTCCGTTTTTTACTGTCCGATAGTTTTGTCATGTTCATCCTTAAAAAATCTTTATTATCTTACCATAGAAATACGTGACAATAGTGTGAAAATAAAAGAAGGGTTTATATTTCCCTTCTTCTATGACAGTATTACTTGATTGTCTTCAGATATTCCATGAAGTTCTCTTTGTTTTCCAAAGCAGTCGTTGTAGGTCTTCCCAGATCTGCTCTGGCTCCGATGGAGCACTTCACTTCAATTAAGCTTAATTCGTCTCTCTGCTTTGCGGCTTTGAGCTCCTGATCCAGGTCTTCAAAGTTATCTACAGATACAGCATTTGGATATCCGCATGCCTTTGCAACTTCAACTACATTGACATTGCCAAGCACTGTCGGCATGCCGCCAACTGTTTCATGGGCACCGTTATTGATCACAACGTGGACCATGTTATGAGGATGATTTGTTCCCAAAACGGCCATTGACCCCATATGCATCAATACTGCACCATCTCCATCGATGCACCAGATCTTTTCATTTGGCTTATTCAATGCAACACCTAAGGCAATGGAACTGGAATGCCCCATCGAACCAACTGTCAGGAAGTCATACTTGTGCTCCTGGCCATTGGCAACCCTTGCCTCGAATAATTCGCGGCTTGCCTTGCCTGTTGTAGATACAATTGGATCTTCTCCTGTCACCGCAATAATATGCTTGATGATATCTTCACGCTTCATAGAGTAATCATTTGCATAGACAACCTTTTCATCATAAGAAAGAGCACCTTTGCGAATTACAAATGCAACATCTTTTCCTTTAGCAAGGATCTGCCTAAATTCATCCATTGCTTTCTGCACTTCTTCATCCGTTGTATCAGGGCCGATGATGAATGGCTTGATATCCATATCTTCCAGGAGTTTTACCGTTACTTCGCCCTGATAAATATGCTGCGGTTCATCATGGATGCCTGGTTCTCCACGCCATCCAACAATGAAAACCATAGGAATTGCATAGACTTTATCATTCAGCAGAGAAGCTACTGGATTAATAATATTTCCTTCTCCGGAATTCTGCATGTATACCACCGGTACTTTCCCAGTTGCCAGATGGTATCCGGCTGCTAATGCTGTGCAGTTTCCTTCATTGGCCGCAATAATATGATGTTTTGGGTCAATGCCATAGTTCTTCATCAAATAGTTGCAGAGTGCCTTTAACTGTGAATCCGGTACACCTGTGTAAAAGTCTGCACCAATGATCTTTAACAAATTCCCTACTTGCATGTTATGACCTTTCTTTGTTATCCGTTATATTTCATGTAATCTGGATCTACTTCTTTTAATTCTTCAACATTGTCGATTTCAACAATTTGATCTCTTCTGACAGGATTGACTGTCATATAGATCTGACGAATGACTTTATTGACAATATCATCCCAATACAGTTGTTCAAATTCACCTGGATGCTGATAAGCTTCAACCGCAGCATCTCTGACAACAGCCATATCTTCTGCCTTCAGATAGCATACGCCGCACATGTTGTATTTATCTGTGCCGCCCTTGCCTACTCTGGTAATCCTTCCTGCTTCATCCTGATCAAACAGCCAGTCAGAAGAATATCCAGGAACTTTGACACCAAAATAGCAGGAATATTCAAGGACTTGATCAAACATTTCAGGTCCGGAGATGACAATGTCTGCTTCACAGACAAAGCAGTCATGACCTTGAACAATATCTCTCGCATAGTAAATCGAAGAGATGTTATTGACTGTCTGATAATCTGGATTATTGACTAATGTGACATTGGGATACTTTTCTGTCAGGTACTGGAACTGTTCTCCCAAATAACCCACGATAATATAGATATGCGAAACTTTTCTTCTCAGCAGACCTTCAATCATTGTCTCAATCATTGGTTTCCCAAATACTTTGATCAGCGGCTTAGGTCTGTCTGCGGTAAGCGGGCGTAGTCTCTCCCCTTTTCCTGCCGCAATTAAGACTGCGATTTCATTGCTCATATCTGTTAGATTTCATCAATTAAACGAATGATATCCTTGAACGGCATCAGTTTAGAATCAACTTCCTGAGCGCGATGATATTTCAGGATATCTTCTGCAGTCTGCTGCATGACTGGGAACGCCGCTCTCATCAGCTGGTTTGCATAGATAACAATCTTGACACCATGCTGGGCAAGTTCTTCTTCTGTAATGGAATTAAATGAAGTAGGAACAACAACAATCGGTGTATCTGGATTTGTCTCTCTGAACTTGTCACAGAACTCAAGGATCTCACTTGGATCTTTCTTGCGGCTGTGGATCATAATGCCGTCTGCACCTGCCGCTGTAAATGCCTTGGCTCTAGCCAGTGCATCATCCATTCCACGTTCCAGGATCAAGCTTTCAATTCTGGCAATGATCATGAAATCATCTGTCAGCTGTGCCTGCTTGCCTGCCTTGATCTTTGCAGAGAAGTTCTCAATTGTATCCTGCGTCTGCTTTACTTCATTGCCAAACAAAGAATTCTTTTTCAGGCCTGTTTTGTCCTCAATAATAACAGCAGAAACACCAAGTCTTTCCATTGTTCTGACATAGTAAACGAAATGTTCTGTTAATCCGCCTGTATCAGCGTCAACAATCATTGGTTTTGTGGTGACTTCAAAAATATCACTGACAGCCTTAAATCTTGTTGTCATGTCGACTAATTCGATGTCTGGTTTTCCTCTGTCAGTTGAATCACAGAGTGAGCTGCTCCACATAGCATCAAACTGTCTCAGCTTGCCGTTATCTTCTACAACTGTCTTTTCGGCAATCAATCCCGTCAATCCGCTGTGAGCTTCTGTAACTTTGACAATCGGTGTCATATTGATCAGCTGACGGAGTCTCTTTCTTCTGAATTCAGGCATTGCCTGGCGTTCCTTCAGCTGTCTGTCAATCCGTTCTGTCTTTTCGTTGAATGTATATGGGACATCAATGATCTGGCCTCCGTAAACATCAAGCAGTGCTTTTACATTATTGCGGATGGCAGAAAGATATCCTTCTTTCCAGTTGTCACCATGGATGACATAGTCAGGATGGATCTTTTCAATGACATCTTTGTACATCATGTCATCCTGCTCTATGACTTCATCTACACCGTCAATCGCACGATACATCCGGCACCTGTCTTCAAAGGAAACGGTAGGAAACTTGTTGTAGCGGATAGATTCTTCATCACTTAATGCACCCACGACAACACGGCCGTACTTCTTTGCTTCGTTGATAATGTTCAGATGTCCGTCATGGATTACATCTGTGCTGAAGCATGTGTAAACTGTCTTTGTATCACTCATTTTCTTTCTCCCCTTTTGTTAGTCTTTGTAAATAACTGGAATCTGTATATTCAGTTCTTTCAGTCCTTCTTCAAAGACTTTCCAGAATCCTTCGATGTCTTCCTGATCAATGGCACCTAAAGCGCACAGACGGAATGTTCCTTTTCCCTGCATTTTGCCAGGATAGATTGTATATCCACGCTCATAGCAGTAATCATGTACCTTTTCAAAATCCCAGTTTGGATCATCCGGATACCGGATAGCCGCAACAAGGCCTGACTGAATTTCTCTAGGCAGCATTTCCTTGAATCCTAAAGCATCAATGCCCGTGCGGATTGCCGCCATGACACGCTGATGACGCGCCCACTTATTTGTCTCTCCTTCTGCCCAATACTCCTTCAATGCCTGACGAGCAGCATAGATTGTCTGTACCGGCGGTGTAAAGTTCATCTCACCCGTCTTTTCAAAATATTCATACTGGCGGTATAAGTTGCAGTAATAAGAATGTGTTGGGAAGTCCTTTGACTGCTCAATGATCGATCTTCTGCCAATCACATAGGAAAGACCTGTCATGCCCATAATTCCCTTCTGTGCTGAAGCCATGCAGAAATCCACATTATCTTCATTCACATTAATTGGGACCATTGCATAGGAAGAAGTCGTATCTGTAATGAAGAAAGCACCATATTTGTGTGCCAATGCTCCCACTTTACGAATAGGGTTCAGCAGTCCTGTGCCTGTTTCGTGATGTGTCATATACACGTAGCTGATATCGGAATTGGACTTCAGAGCTTCTTCTACAACTGATAGATCAGGCAGTGCATCATATGGCTGCTTCACTTCCAAGTACGGAAGTCCATAGTATTTCAATACGTCACATGCACGCTGACTGTATGATCCATTATTAATGATCAGTGCACGTTTCCCTGCATCTAACAAGGAATTTAATGTGATATCAATGCAGATTGTTCCTGAACCGCAAAAAAGCACTGATGTATATTCTTTTGTATCACCGTGTACGATTTTGACCAAGTCTTCACGCATTGGCTTCATGATATCTGCAAATTCTTTTTCTCTTGGACAGATATCCGGTACAATCTGTGCCATCTTAACAGTATCCGTAGTTGTCGATGGACCCGGATTCAGTAATATATTTCGTTTAATGTTCATAATAACTTTCCCTTCCGCCACAGTATTATACGGTTTTTGCCTATATTTATAAACATATTGCAGTTATTTCTGCTGTATCACAGTTCCGTCATTCTTCCAGATGCTGTTCTCTGGAATCACGCCTCTGACACAGCTTGTCGGATAGATACGGCAGTTCCTGCCGATAACAGTTCCTGGATTCAGGACACTGTTGCAGCCAACTTCCACATGGTCTCCCAGCATTGCGCCCATCTTCTTCAGACCGATTTCAATATTTTCATTGTTGAAGCGGTCATGAACAACAATCAGCTGCTTGTCACTCTTCACATTAGAGGTAATTGAACCTGCACCCATATGTGAATAATAGCCAAGAATGGAATCACCGACATAGTTGTAATGCGGTGTCTGTACATGATCAAAGAGGATGACATTCTTTAATTCAACACTGTTGCCAACAACACAGTCTGCACCGACCAATGCACTGGAACGGATAAATGCACAGTGCCGTACTTCTGTATTCGGGCCGATAATGCATGGTGCGCCTAAATAAGCACTTGGGAAGACATGGGCTGTCTTATGGACCCAGACATGTTCACTTACCTCGGTGTATTCATCCTTTGGAAGTGTTGGTCCTAACATCAGAATAAAGTCCTTGATTCCCTTTAATGCTTCCCATGGATACTGATACTGTGACAGATAATCCTTTGCCAGGGTATGATCTAAGTCATATAAGTCTTTGATTGTGTACATTTGTTTTCTCTTTTCTATTTAGTCTTCATGTGTTTCGGTCAGGTTCTTGCTGGCTTCCTTCTGCTCATGCAGGAACTTGTTTGCATTCATTTTATCTTCGTTCGTTGCTTCTGTTGTCTGTGCCGGCTGATTGACCACAATCTGCGGATAAGGAATAGAAATGTGGTTCCGATCAAAGCAGAGCTTGATCTCACGGTTCATATCACGGACAACCTGGATTCTGTTCTTTTCATGACATTCTGCCAGGATTCTAATATTGACTGAAGAATCTCCCAATGAAGTCACGCCCTTGTAATACGGTCCTTCAATGATTGCCGGCACATGTTCACGGATATGCGGAAGTTCTTTCTTCAGGACTGCTTCCACTCTTTCCAGAGATTCATTGTAGTCAATACCAACATCAATGACTGCCGTAGAGTACTGCTTGGTCATATTGATGACCTGCTTGATTTCAGAGTTATTGAAGATCTTCACATCATGACCGCCGCTCAGTACTTTGGTTGTGCGGATGCCAATCTCTACAACGGTACCGCGCCAGTCACCAATTGTAACGATGTCGCCGACCCGGAACTCTCCTTCAAAGACAATGAATACTCCTGCTAGGATATCACCAATCAGCGACTGTGCACCAAATGACAGCATCAATCCTAAAATACTTGCAGAAGCTAATAATGACATAGAGTCTAAACCCATTGCACCTAGGCAGTAGAAGATACCGCCGATAACTGCCGCATATTTCAAGAAGCTGTCCAGCAGCCGTCCAATGGTTTCGCTGCGGGCACCGAATTTTCTTAAGACAAGAAGGATAGTCTTGCGCACTGCCCAGGTCACCACAACAACTTCCAGCATCGTCAATAATACGAAGGTCAATGAGAAGATGTTGATGCCCTTCTCCCATTTCTGGCTCAATACATAAGCTAAGACAGAATGTGTCTCATTAGGATCAATTGTCATTGTGTTAATAACAATCAGGATCGCCAGCAGAATGATTGTCCAGCCAATGACAGAATATAACTTCTGCTCCGATGTCTTATCATCCCATAAAATATGTGTTTCATATCTGCTGGTCGCAGACTGAACTAATCTCTTTGTTCCATCAATTGTATTATGCTGGAAGAAAGCCGCATTACCGTCTTTTTTGTGAGCATTTTCTTCATCCACTTCAGCTTGAATCTCAGCTTCATCCGGTTCTTTATTCAGCACCAGCATCATTGTGATTGCAAACATGATCAGTCCGCAGATCACAGTCGTCCATAAGGTTGAACTGATCCGGCTGCTGTAAATGGAAACTAATGGCACCGCACAGTAGATATAGTCATCACCGCGCAGGATACCATTCATCATATACTTGGTACCGGCAATCGTCTGGAATCCTTCATAACCATCAGTGAACGCTTCTGATTTCATACCATATTCTGCAGCAGAATGCCCGATTAATTTCTCTGCAGAGATGTAGTCGAATTTCTTCGTCTCTGCGTTGACAGCGACCATTGTTCCTTTGTTGATCACTGCAATGTGTGACAGGACATAGCTCAGCTGCGTTGTCTTCAGTCTTTCTGCCATGACTGTCGAGTTCAATTTAATTTCTAACATGCCAAGAGAATTCTGAAGGGAGACACCAATAAACTGTTCATAGCTGTCCCCATCTCCTGAAATCTGTGCAACAACAGGCTGATATCCATTGATGACATCCCAGAATTGATAGGAATCATCTGCTTCATTCGTACTCAATGTATAGTTCAAATATGCCTTATTTGAAGTGGTCACATGCCCATTCTCATCAAAGAGATACACTGCTTCAATACCACCTCTGCTGGCAATCTCACTCAATGCTTCATTCGATACTAATGCTGGATCTTTATACAGCAGATACGATATGTTCTTCGCTCGTTCTGTATATTCTTTTGTATATTGATCCTTCAAGCTCTGGATCCGCTGTTCATTCACATCCAGTATTTCTGATACTGCATCCACCTTGATTTCATTCTTGATTCCCTGGTGCGACAATGGAGAAAGTGTATGCAGATAATAGGTCATGATGAATACAATGATAATTCCCATGACCACGACATTCTTCATTCTGGACATGATCTTCTTATTCAGATACAAATGCTTTCCAATCTGCTTGTAGTCATCTGGTGAAGGCTTGGTCTGCGCCATTTCCTTACGGATCAATTCCGCATAGATTAGAAGGAATATCATTGTAATAGAAACCAGCAGAATATTCAGCAGTTCAATGTCGCTGTAATTGGACTGGATCTCGCTCCATGGAACAACAGCAATCAACATATTGTTATCGATCCGTTTTGTTACAACATAATTATATTTCCCATTGATTTCAATTTTGCCAGAATAGCCATCTGATAATACTGTTGAATCCAGACCGATTTCAGTTGATTTCTTCCCGATCTCAGCTGTATTTTTCGCATAAAGAATCGTATCATCACTCAGCGATACTTCTGCAATATACCCTGTTTCGCCAACCACGATCGAACCTAAAGAATACTCCGGTGATTCTATCTTCAGCAGATCATTGTATTCATCTGTGTATGTCCGTCCGACGATCAATGACCCACCGTTCTTCAACGTACTGTAATAATACTTTACAGCACCGATCATGACCGGCATACGGGCACTCAGCAGTGTCTTCATTTCTGCTTCGTTCTTATCCCAGGCATGACCTGAATGATCCACCATGTTTCCCTGCACATCAAAAAGATAGTATTCTTCCACATGGCACTGTGTTACAAACCAACTCAGATCTGTTTCAGCTGGATTCTGGTCCAGGTAATAAGAAAGGATAGAAGCGCGGCCAATCGAGAATTCATCAAAGATCTTTTCGTTCTCCTGTGCTTCTGTCTGATTGTCTGACAGTTTGGCTGCGGCTACTTCCAGTTTATCCGATGAATTATTATACTGTTCATCGACTGCCGAACGGTCGTAGAGTTCTCCCAAAAAGACACCCATGACCAATAAACCGACTACAATCGTCAAAATGCCTGTCACTCTGCTTTTTGTCAGACGTATTTTTCTCATTCTATCCCCTGTTTGTCTGCATGAATTATATCACTGTATGAACTAATGAACCAATAAAGCTGGTGACTTCTCCATACGAAAAACGGGCCAGCAGGCCCGCTTTCTCAGTTCGTAGTTGATGTGGATATTGAAGTATTGTAATTTCCTTCAGGAAGTTCTTCTTGTTCAACACTATCACCTGCATCAATTTCATCAATTACATTTTTCACAAACGCAACTTGATTAGGATATGGGTAAACAACTGACAGCTTCTGCCCAGGTGCAGACGCACATATTTCATCACCTGTTAAGCCGACAACGTGATATTTTACAATATTCCACGACATGCCTTCATTTAACTGCTTATTTACTAATCCATATAATGCATCACTGGAAACATTTGTTAAAAACTGGCCTTTAATTGAATCCAGAATTGAATTAAACTTCAATATTCCTTCAGCACTAGTTATCTTATCGATGATAGCTGTCATTACCAACTGCTGGTGCGCATTTCTCCCAAAATCTCCATCTGGAAGACTTTCTCTTTCTCTTACATACATCAATGCGCCATCCTCATCAAGGTGAATATTGCCTTCAGGGAAATATTGTCCGTCAAGCGCAGTAAACTCATATGGATTATAAATATCAACACCGCCTAAGGCTGTAATTATATTCATGAAAGTATCAAAGTTCAGAATGACATAATTGTTAATTGATTCATCAAGATAATTTCCTAAACCCTTTAATGTATTATCTATACCGACAAGACCTAAATGCGTCAGCTTATCATATGAACTGTCACCACTGCCATAATATGGATTAGGAATATATGAGTCACGCGGCATATTTACAATTGCGACTTGATGTGTGTTCGGATTGACTGTAACGACCATGCATACATCCGTACGTCCTTCTAAGCTTAAGCTTCCAGTTTGATCGTTTCCACCAAAGAATATTGTAAATGGCTGTGTTGTTAATGTTGTGTCACCCTTTACAGTTGATGTTGTCTCTGAAACTTCTCGAACAAACGAATATACAATCTGTGTATCTGATGCAAAATTCTTATATTGTGCGGAATCTTCAAGCATTGACTGATAAGATTCAGCCATTATCAGGAAATCGCCTTCATGACTATATAATGAAGATACTGCATCAACCACTGTGTCTCGATCCATCGTTGTAACATTGTTTCCAAATTCTTTACTAAGTTCAACTATGGCATATTCACTATTGTCACGATCTTGATTCATTGATGTAATGAACTTTGCTTCTTTTAAAGAATCTAGCGATGACACTGTGCTATCTTCTTTTGCGTCGTATGAAAATACTTTTGTAAAACCGTTTGTCTGAGCATATGAATCACTCATACGATAAATGTTTATTACAGTTTTTTGTGTGGTTGCAGCATCAAGTAAATTGGATACTTTATCAACTTCATATGGGATTAAGATGGTACCTAATATCAACACAATTGACAACAAAATATTAACGAATTTAGTAAATATATTACGTGGATTTGTCTTGATACTTAGTAAAAAGGTAAGTCCTAACACAACAATCAAAGCACCGAATACAATCAATGTCCATTTTAATGGAAATACTGGTGTCCGCCAAAATGTAATCAAAAAAGCTATACCAGCAAGAACAGAAATAAGCCACAAAAATCGTGAACTGACTACTCTCTTGTACTTTTTATAGGTTGGTTTATTTGTCATATTCTTTTATTTTTTCCAGTTTTCCTATTAAAGCATATCTGCCGTCAGTATTTTTTGGTGAACACGTAGACAGCGTAATTAATTGATCAGATGCACTGACAGTAACACCTGAAG
>Ga0183101_1002669_pt1 | contig 11740 bp, 14 predicted proteins | sample Biomet3_FD_127790 | JGI IMG/M metagenome (GOLD analysis project Ga0183101, IMG submission 127790) | Microbial communities from bioreactor (seeded with sewage sludge) at LBNL, California, USA - Biofuel metagenome 3 | ecosystem: Engineered > Bioreactor > Anaerobic > Unclassified ... | reverse complement strand
CGCGGCCGGCCTGGAGTCGAAATCTCTTGAAGCGGCTTACTCGATCGTCTTGACGGCGTCGAATTCCGCCTCCATCTCCTTGGAGGGGGCCTCGGTCGCCAGGCTGACGGCAACGATAAAGATGCAGCTCACCACAAACGCGGGCAGCAGCTCATAGATATTCCATACGCCGCCCAGAGGCCGCACGGCGTATTTCCATACAAAGATCATAATACCGCCGGATACCATTCCCGCCAATGCGCCCCACTTGTTGGCGCGCTTCCAGAAGAGGCCGAAGAGCATGGCGGGCCCAAAGGCCGCGCCGAAGCCCGCCCAGGCGAAGGAGACAATGGAAAAGACAGAACTGTCGGGATTTCTGGCCATAATCATGGCAATCAGTGAAATGCCCACCACGGTCAGACGCGCCGTGGCCACCTTGGCCTTCTCGCTCATCTTCACATGGAAGCATTCATCCATCAAATTCTGAGACACGCTGGAGGCTGCCGCCAGAAGCTGCGAATCGGATGTGGACATGGTGGAGGCCAGGATGCCCGCCAGAACGATGCCGGCCATCAGGGCCGCAAAGACGCCGTACTGGCTCATCAGACTGGAGAGACGCACGATCACGGTCTCCGCCGCGGAACCCTCAAGCACATCAATGGCGCCGGCCTTGGAGGCTGCGTAACCCATGATTCCGATGAAAATAGCGATAAACATGGAGATCACGACCCAGACCGTGGCGACCCGGCGGCTGAGCGTCAGCTTTTTCTGATCCTCAATGGCCATGAACCGCAGCAGGATGTGGGGCATTCCGAAGTAGCCCAGGCCCCAGGCCATCGTCGAAACAACCGTGATGGCGCTGTATGGATTGGCGGTGTTGGTGGCCATGTCGTGAGTCATGGTCATGCTCAGATATCCGGGCAGCGCACGGGCATTCGCCATGACCACATCCAGACCGCCGGCAACCGTTACGCCGAAGCACAAAATGAGGATCAGGGCAATGGTCATCACAATGCTCTGGATCAGGTCTGTGGTGGAGGCGGCCAAAAATCCGCCCATGGTGGTGTATCCCACGATCACGAGGCCCGAGATAATCATGGCCGGCAGATAACTCACACCCAGCATACTGTTGAAGAGCTTGCCGCAGGCGGCAAAGCCGGAGGCGGTGTAGGGAATGAAGAAAATCAGGATAACGATGGCGGAGATCGCCGTCAGGACCCGCTTATCATCGTGGAACCGTCTGGAGAAGAAATCCGGAATCGTGATGGCATTCAGCTTTACCGTATACTGCCGGATCCGCTTTGCCACGAACAGCCAGTTGAGGTAGGTGCCCAGCACCAGACCAATGGCGGTCCAGCCGGCGTCGGCGACGCCGGTGAGATAGGCCACGCCGGGCAGGCCCATCAAAAGCCAGCTGCTCATGTCGGAGGCCTCGGCGCTCATGGCCGTCACGATGGGGCCCAGATGCCGTCCGCCCAGATAAAAGTCGTCGGTGGTCTTGTTCTTTTTGGAACAGGCGGCGCCGATCAGCAAAACCACGATCAGATAGACCGCAATTGAGATCAGCATACAGATAACAGATGAGGAAAACATACTCTCTCTCCTTATTTATAATGCGCACACACGTGTCCGCAGACTGAAACGGGGGTATTTTAACATAAATTAAACAAGAATGAAATACAGAACGGCGTATAGAATTGCTTCTGTACGCCGTTCTGTATTTCATCCGCAGAAAGATTGTGGTATAAAGAATTCAAATCTATCCGGTTTATCAGAATTCGTTTTGAATGCGAATCAGGCGGTCCCGCTCGGCGTCTCGGCCCGATACGCGCCCAGAAACCGCGGCATCATGGAATCGGTGTAGGCCGTCAGCGAGTATTCCCCGCTGCAAAGGCACCAGTCGTACAAAAGGGCACGCTCCATCATGGCGTAGGCCTTTATCAGCTCGTTGGCGGTGCACTCCCGGCGGAATTCGCCGGCTTTCACGCCCTCGGCAACGATCTGACGGAGGATTTTAAAATAGTATCGGTTCCGGTCCAGCAGGTGCTTTTCGCCCCGGGCCAGAAGCTGCGTGGAAAAAAGCCGCGTCAGCAGGTCCAGGGAGACGCCGCTCTCGATCATGGCGAAGAGCTCGTGGTTGAGATAGATCAGCCGGTCGAACGCGCTCATGCCCCGGGGCATCGTGCGCATCAGTTCCTCGTATTTTTCATCAAAGACATAGGCCAGTGTACCAAGAAGCGCGTCCTTTCCGTCGAAATAGTGGTAAAATGATCCCTTGGAGGTCTGGGATTCAAAAACAATGTCCTCCACGGTGGTATTTTCATACCCCTGCTCATAAAAGAGCTTCCAGGCTGCGGAAATGATCCGTCCCCGGGTATTTCTGCCGTTCTTTTTTACCATAGCCCCCGCGCACCTCCCCTCTTGCACTGTCAGCATACCACAGGCAAAGAAAATGTGCAAATCTGCAACGTGCCGGAGGACAGCGCAGGATTTTCAAGATTTTCAGCACATTCTCCAGTGTATTTGCTCAATTGGTGCTGATATAATACCTTGTAATAAGTTCTTTGACCGTTGGGAGGAAACTGTTTTGAAGTTCTGGAAAATGAATGGGGCGGGCAATGATTTTATCCTGCTGAACAATCTGGAGGAACACCTTCCGGAGGAGGAGTTTCCGCGGCTGGCGCGCAAGCTGTGCGAGCGGCATCTGTCCATCGGGGCGGACGGCTTCATGGTGGTGGACGCGCCGACGGCCGGCGGCGACTACCGGATGCGGTTTTACAACTCCGACGGCAGCCTCGGCGAAATGTGCGGCAACGGTGCCCGGTGCATCTGCCGGTACGGGTATGAAAACGGCCTCGCCGGCGAAACCCAGACGGTGGAGACCACCGCCGGCATCGTGACGGGGCAGCGCATTGACCGCCGCCTGTACCGCATCCGGCTCAACGACCCCACCACGGTCCGGCTGGACTGCCCCGTGGAGGTGGACGGCACGCGCTGGCCCTGTTCCTACGTGGAGCTGGGAAACCCCGGTCTCCCCCATGCTGTGGTCCCCTTCCCGAATCTGCGCGGGGCGGACGAGGAACAGCTCCGTGCGCTGGGCCGCAAGCTCCGCTGGCACAAGGCGTTCCCCAAGGGCGCCAACGTCAATTTCTACGAGATCACCGGTGCGGATGAGATTTTTGAGCGCACGTTTGAGCGGGGCGTGGAGGATTTCACCTACGCCTGCGGCACCGGGACCGGCTCCGTCGTCACCGTGCTGACGCTGCTGGGCAAGGTCTCCGGTCAAAACGTCCGGGTGGATATGACCGGCGGACGCCTGGTCGTGGACGCCCTTCGGGAGGGCGAACGGATTACGGACCTCTATCTCACGGGACCCACCAACATTGTTGCCAAGGGCGAGGTGACGGACGAAGACCTGGCCCCTGCAAAATAAATCGCACCCCCATTAAATCTGTGTGCAAGAAGCAATAGGAGGAAAATTCATGGAAAAGAAATCCGTCTGGAAGAACTACGGCCTGCTGATTCTAATGGTCGTGGGCATCGTGCTGGGCTGTGTCGTGGGCGCCCTGTTCCCCAACGTCAAGGATGCCGACGGGAACGTGATCTCCAAGGGAGCAAGCGTCCTCGCGCCTCTGGGCAAGGTGTTCATCAACCTGATGTTCTGCATCGTCGTCCCCATGGTATTCGCGTCCATCTCCAGCGCAGTGGCCAATATGCAGAGCCGTCAGCGCGCCGGTAAGATCATGGGTACCACCATTTTGACGTTTGTCATCACCGGCGCCATCGCCGCCGCGATCATGATCGTGCTGATGAAGCTGGTTCCCCCCGTGCTCGCCCCCTGGAGCGGCATGACCGCCGGCACGGTGGACGATCAGAAAACCATCTCCGATCTGGTCGTCAGCTTCTTCACCGCGGAGGATTTTGTGGGTCTGCTGAGCCGCAAGGCCATGCTGCCCCTGATCGTGTTCTCCATCATCTTCGGCTTCGGCGTCAATATGAACGGCGGCAGCGAGTGCATGACCGGCAAGTTTCTGGAGGATCTCTCCAACTGCATGATGAAGGTCGTCAAGATCGTCACCTACTACGCGCCCATCGCTTTCTTCGGCTTCTTCGCCGACCTGGTGGCGACCTACGGACCCCAGATCACGGCGGATTACGGCCGCGGCCTCGCCGTCTACTATCCCCTGTGCTTCATCTACGTATTCACGGCTTTCCCGCTGTTTGCCCGCCTTGGCGGCGGCAAGGGCGCCGTCAGAGTCATGTTCCAGCATATCCTGCGTCCCGCTGTGACCTCCCTGGGCACCTGCTCCTCCGTGGCGACCATCCCCACCAACCTGGAAGTCGCCGAGGATACCGGCATCCCCAAGGACGTCTCCGAGATCGTGGTTCCTCTGGGCGCCACCATGCACATGGACGGCTCCTGCTTCTCCTGCGTGCTGAAGATCGCCTTCCTGTTCGGCGTGTTCGGCATCCCGTTTGACGGCGTCGGCACCTTCGCCAAGGTCATCCTGGTGGCGGTTCTCTCCTCCGTCGGTATGTCCGGCATCCCCGGCGGCGGCTACATCGGCGAGTTCATCATCTGCTCCATCTTCTTCCCCACCCAGATGGACCTGGCCTATCCCATCGCCATCACCATCGGCAACCTGGTCGATCCTCCCGCCACCATGATTAACTCCTCCGGCGACTACGTGGTTTCCTACATCGTCGCCCGCTTTGTGGACGGCAAGGATTGGCTGCAAAAGGCCATGGCCGCCAAGAAAGAGGCGTAAACTCTCTCGGTGCCATCCCTTGCGGACGTCCTTTTTCCCGCGCAGTAAAGTTCAGCAGCCCGGGCCGCTCGTTTTCGGCGGTCCGGGCTGCTCTTTTTCGGCTTTTTCCCGTTTGGAAGCGGCGGTTAAAATACGATCGCCGCAAAACTGCTTTTCAGATTGTGGGAACGGCGGCTTGTGCGCCCACGGTCTTTACGGCGCGCCGCCATAAAAATAGAACCGCGCGCTTTCCCTTTACTGTCCGTCTGTACGCCGCTGCCGCGCAGAGCCGATGTACAATGGAATCGCAGCGAGCTGCGCAGTGACGGAAACCGCGATCATGGCCGGAATGCTCACGTCGTACAGCACGCCCAGAAGCCAGCTCCCCAGGAACCAGAAGATGCCGAAGGAGCACTCAAAAATGCCGTAGCCGGTAGCGCGGCTCGCTTTGGGGACCATACTGGTGACAGCTGCCTTGAGAATCGACTCCTGCGCGCCCATCCCTACGCCCCAGAGGGCAATACCGGCGAGCAGCATGGGGATCGAATGAAACGCAAATACGAAAACGGCGAACGGCGCCGAGATGACCGTTGACCACACAAGCGCCTGCACGCCCTTTTTGTCGTACAGCAGGCCGAACGCCAGAGCGGCTGCGGCGTCTACCAGCATCGCGCCCGCATACAGCAGGGGCAGCGTGCCGCTGTTCACAAGGGACGACGTCTGCGCAAGGCCCGAGGAAAGTCCGGCGTAAGTGTTGGAAACGTGCATGATGATGATGGAATAGTCGATGAATCCGAAAGCAAAAAGGCTGATGCCCGCGATGTAGAGAACGAATTCCCGCTTCATTTTAAAAGGAACGTATTCCTTGGGCTCCGGCTCAAAATGCTCCGGGTTGGGAAACTTCCGCCTTGTGACCAAAAGCAGGATCAGCGTGATCGCGCCGGGGACCGCCAGCACCGCAAAGCAGGTCGAATAGATTTCGTAAGTTGTTCCGCTTGTCCTGAACAGCATCACAAGATACAGCAGCACCGGCCCCAGGAAGGCGCCGATCTGGTCGAGCACCTCCTGAATGCCGAAGCTCTTGCCCACGCCCTCCTGGGAGGCGGCAAAGGACATGATCGTATCCTTCGCCGGCTTTTTAATGGCCTTGCCCATGCGCTGGATGACCAGCAGGCCGCAGGCCGGAATCCATCCGTGCGCGCCGACCAGCGCCAGCGCGGGAACCGCCAGCACATCCAGGACATATCCCGCAATGGTCATGGGCCAGTAGCATTTTGTCTTGTCGGTCAGCTTGCCGAACACATAGCGCATGGAGTAGCCGATCAGCTCGCCCAGTCCGGAAATGAAGCCGATGGTTCCGGCGGACGCCCCCAGCAGCGATAAATAGGCGCCGCGGATGCTGCTCGCGCCCTCGTGCGTCATATCTGAAAACAGGCTCACGATGCCGAACAGCAGAATAAACAGCATCGCCTGCGACAGCGACTTTTTCCGACTATTATTCATTCCGCCCGTCCCCCCTCACGATCGCGCTCATTTCAGGAAATTCGGCCTTGCTCTCGGCCTTGCAGCGCTGGTAAAGGATGTCCAGCAGCCGTGAAAATTCCTGCCGGTCGTCCTGCGTCAGCGGCTCCAGCAGCCACCCGTAGAACAGCGTCTCGATATGCGCCTTGGAATTTTTCAGGAGCTCCGCCTTTTCGGTCGCAAACAGCAGCCGGCTTCGCCCGTCCGCGGCGTTTTCCTTTCGGGTCAGATACCCCTTGGCCTCCAGATTTCTGGTCTGCCTCGCCACCGAGCCCTTGTCCAAACCGGTAATTCTGCACACGCCCGCCTGTGTGATCCCCGGATTTTTCCGGATCGCGTGGATCACGTCGAACTCCGCCGTGCCGATCCCGTCGGCCCGCAGCGTGCGGACTGTGAACTTGCTCACCTCACGGGCGATCTTGGTGATTCTCCGCCTTGTAATATCCATGGCCGCCTCCCGTGAAAAAAGATGTAGTATCAACCAACTGTAAGTCAGATGATACTACATCTTTTTCATCTGTCAATAGCGAAGAGCGGTTTTATCCTCCTGCGGCCATGCACGCTCTTTCAATTTCCGTTTGTATTTATGCGCGTCCGGCCTCCGCCGCGATCTCCTCTTTCAGCGCGGTCCCGCAGCTGGGGCAGAAATTGCTTGAGGCGGCGCAGATTCGGCCGCAGTTCGGACAGGCGATCTGAAGTCTTGCGCCGCACTCGCCGCAGTAAGGCGCGGCTTTTTGCCAGGTTCCGCAGGCGGGGCAGCGCGCCATCCGGCCCCGAACGATCAAAAACGCGAGCACGGCGATCAGATTGGTAAACAGGCCGAGGATGCTCCAGAGCGCCCGGTTCATCTTCGCCTTTGCAGACGCTTTGTAAAGCCACGCCGCCACCAGCAGCCAGTAGGCCAGCGCGCAGAGGCCGCACAGGACGATGGAGGTGACGGCGGCCGCAGCGGCCGCTGTGGAGGGCCGGGTCACAAGGCCGGAGTCGAACAGATCCGCTTCTTCCCGGTCATGGTCGTGGAATTCGCCGTCCGCGCCGGGGCCGGTCTGCGTCTCCGCAGTCTGCTCGTTTTGAACCTCCGCGCTTTTCAATGCCGCCAGCTCGGAGATCTGGGTGCGGAACAGATATGCGTTCAGCGCGCCGCAGCCCAGAACGACGGCCAGCGTGAGGATCACAAGCCGCTTTGCAGGCTTGCGGAAATCGGCGGCCTCGATCTTTTCAAGAAACTTTTTCATACGAAACGCCTCCTTTATGTTATAGGAAGAGTATAGAGGCAAGTTCTAAACCGCCGGTGAAGCAGAGATAAACTGAACATAAAACAGCCGCGCGGAGATTTTCCGCGCGGCTGTTTTATGTTCCTCACGCCCGAAACCGGTATCCCGCGCCCCACACGGTCTGAATGTACTGCGGATTCGAGGGGTCCCGTTCGATTTTTTCCCGCAGCCGGTTGATGTGCACCACAACGGTCGCGTTGTCGCCCATGGCGTCCAGGCCCCAGATCCGCTCATAGAGCTGCTCCCGGCTGAACACGGCGTCCACGTTCAGCATCAGAAACACCAGCAGCTCGTATTCCCTGTTTTTCAGTTCCACCTCACGGTCATCCACATAGACCCGATGGAGATTATCGGAACTGGTGGACGAAGGCCGACGAGGCTGCATTCGAGCAACGAACGCAAAAAATCGTTGCCTACTATTCCGCCTACAAGACACCGGGCGTGATGCAGCAGGACGGTGCATATACGTTGGGCGAAAATATCGCCGACCTCGGTGCGATGCACTGCCTGACGGAAATCGTTAAAAACCAGCACCTTTCTGCAGACCAATTTTTCCGGGCCTACGCAAATTCCTGGGCCAGCGTTACCAACGCCATGACGGACGCGCTGGTTTCCGGCCTGGATGAACACGCATCCGACAAGGTGCGGGTAAACGCGGTGTTGGCTTCCAATTCGCTTTTCTATGAAACCTATCAAATCAAAAGCACCAGCGGGATGTATCTGGCTCCGGAAACCCGTGTAGAGCTTTGGTAAAAAAATAAAGAAAGCAGGTATTTTTTATGAAACGCAGAAATATGATCGCCCTTGCCCTGAGCGCTGTGCTCGCGTTCTCTATGCTGACCGGCTGCGGTGCGAAAAGCGGGACTTCCGCCCAAGGCGATTCTGCCGCCGCGACGTATTCCCAGTCCCAGAGCAGCTCCACCGCCTCCAGTCTCGGAAATCTGAAGAATTTCAAGGCAGACACCCTCGCAGGCGGCAGCTTTACGCAGGATAACTTTACACAAAAGGATGTCACCGTCATCAATTTCTGGTCACTGGAGTGCGGACCGTGCGTAGACGAGCTCCCCAGTATTGCAAAATTTGCCAAGACTCTGCCGGATAATGTTCAGCTCATCACCGTCAATCTGGACGGGGAGGAAAAGGCGACGAAAAGTGCGGTCGAGGAAGAGCTGAAAAAAGCCGGATTAGACGGCGCCACGCTGGTAGGCAGTGACGGCGACTTGAAAACGCTTGTCAGCAAAATTCAGTATACGCCGACCACCATTCTGGTAGATAAGGACGGAAACACGCTTGGCGACGGTATCGTTGGAAGTCCTGATGATTTGGCCAAGGCGTATAAGGACGCAGTCAACAGTGCGCTTAAAATCCTGGGAAAGGCGGAGATCAAATGACGAGAATAAAAGCGGTGTTCCTTGCCCGCTACGGCTTTCTGGCGGCGGCAATCACGCTGATTGCCATCGGCCTGGCTCGAAACGAGCAGCAGGAAGTATTACATAAGGCGGTGAAAATATGTCTGGAATGCATCGGGATCGGTTAAAACACGGCGGATTGTCTTTCCAGCGCGTGATGCAGCTGTTGTCCGCCGCACTGCTCAACGGCTATCTTGTTGGCTTTCAAAAAAGCAAAATTTTCACGGGCAGCTTCAAAATGGTCTGTGTGCCGGTTCTGAACTGCTACTCCTGCCCAGGTGCGCTCGGAGCCTGTCCCATCGGTTCATTGCAGGCGACGCTTGGTGTAAAACATCACTTTCCGTTCTATGTGCTGGGACTGATGATGCTTTTCGGTGTGCTGCTGGGGCGGCTCGTCTGCGGGCTTCTCTGCCCCTTCGGGCTGGTGCAGGATCTCCTTTATAAGATTCCGGTTCACAAACGCAGCGTGCCAAAGAAGATTGACAGGCCGGCGCGGTATCTGAAGTATGTCGTCCTGCTTGTTCTGGTCATCCTGCTGCCCGCCTTTGCAGCGTCCAAAAGCGGAATCATACCGCCGTACTTCTGCAAGTATCTCTGCCCGGCGGGCACGTTGGAGGGCGGAATTCCCCATGTGCTTTTAAACCCGCAGCTGCAGAAGGTGGCCGGTGTGCTATTCGACTGGAAGCTGTTGGTGCTGCTTCTCATTGTGCTGGCCTCCACCATTGTCCACCGCCCATTTTGCCGCTATCTGTGCCCGCTGGGCGCGTTCTATTCCCTGTTTAATCGCTTCAGTTTTTTCCAGATGCACGTGGACAAGAGCAAATGCGTCGGCTGCAGGGCCTGTGAGCGAGCTTGCCCCATGGCGGTTGAGGTGACGAAGAACTGCAACAGCGCCGAATGCATCCGCTGCGGAAAGTGCAAGACCGTTTGCCCAGCAGGCGCCATCTCCTGGGGCTTTACAGGGAAGGTTCCGGCTGCGGAGCCGAAAACGGTAGAAACTGCGGACAAGGTGTGATAAGATAAAGTCAAATTTAAAAGCGCAGGGGGTGCGGTAGATGGCGCTGATCTATTATGCAGATGACGAAAAGGAAGTCCGGGACATTGTAACCGTTTTTCTAAGAAACGACGGCAATGATATTGAAGCGTTTCCCACGGGCGACCTGCTGTTGGAGGCTTTCCTCCGCGCGCCCTGCGATTTGGTATTGCTGGACATCATGATGCCGGGGACGGACGGCATCGGCATCTTGACCAAGCTCCGCGAAATCTCCAAGGTTCCGGTGATTCTGCTGACGGCAAGGGATACGGACAGTGACTGCTACACAGGCATCACGCTTGGCAGCGACGACTATATCACAAAGCCTTTCAAGCCCATGCTTCTGTCCGCTAAAATCCATGCACTGCTCCGGCGGGTGCATCTGGAAAACGACGGGATCGCTCGTTCGGATGAAGACGGCCTGAGCTGCGGGAATCTCCACTACGAATGTCGTCGGCACGCTTGCACTGTAAACGGCACGGTTCTCGCGCTTACGCCGACGGAACTGAGATATCTCACCTTTTTGATGGGCCATTTCGACGAAGCGGTCAGCCGCGATGAGCTTCTGAACAAGATCTGGGGCATGAGCTGTGAGATAGAAACCCGGGTCGCGGACGAGACAAACCGGCGACTTCGGAAGAAACTAACCGCCGCCGGCGCGAATGTCTATGTGCAGACGGTGTGGGGGTATGGTTTCAAGTTGACCCAAAAGGCTGGTGCGGTATGAACAAGGCAGCCTCCAGCCGGAAAATGCTCCGCTGGCTCACATTATGCTCCATTCTGATCGGGCTGATCCTGATTGGCATGTTCTATGGCTTGGAAATGCAGCATATCCATACGCAGGCTTCCGTCGCCTTGAAAAACAAACTATTCGATAATGAAAACGAAAAGGGCGAGTTGCTTCCGGCACTCGACTACGTCTATACCGGGCAGCGCAACGAGACAGATATGCTGTTTGCGGTGGAAGCTGCCATGATTGATGATTATCAGGCCAATCGAAACTCCATTGCCTGCAATAGTATTCGTCGCTTCCAATATAAAAATGAAGAAGTATACTATATGCCGCTCAGCGCCGGGATTGCGGGAGAAAAGATCTCCGCGGAGGATGGCACGCTGCTCCTATACGCCGATGTCAGTTTTTCGGTAAATCTGGTCAGACGAACGACTTGGATTCTTCTGTTCGCATTGGTGGGTTTATCCGCGGTGCTTATTTTTATGGAGCGAAAAACGGCGTCTGCACTGGATCGGCGTGATGCCGAAATGAAGGCATTTTTCGCCAATGCCTCCCATGAATTAAAGACGCCGCTGATGGCGATCTGCGGCTATGCGGATGGAATCCAGCAAGGGATTGTCAAACCTCGCGAGGGACTTGACGTCATAGTAAGGGAGACCGATCGAATGTCCGTCCTGATCGGCAATATTCTGGAGCTGAGCAAGGTAGACAGCGGGGCGATTGTTCCTCAGATCGCCGAAAATGACATTCGGGAAATTCTATACGATGCGGCCGGGGTAATTTTACCCGCCGCCAAACAACGAGGGATTGAGCTTTCATTTGACCTGCCTGAGCCCATTATGTGCTTCTGCGATGAGGGCATGATTTTTTCCGTTGTGTCCAATCTGCTGACCAACAGCCTCCGCTATGCACAGAGTGCGTATTCTCCGGCATCCGGCCAAGGTTCGCATCTGATCCGGCCAGATGTCGCATGACATCCGGCCGGCAATGACCGCCGGTTTAGCATAGTGACGCTGTATTGTTTTTTGCAGTATAGCACGGTC
>Ga0183101_1000861_pt3 | contig 11742 bp, 8 predicted proteins | sample Biomet3_FD_127790 | JGI IMG/M metagenome (GOLD analysis project Ga0183101, IMG submission 127790) | Microbial communities from bioreactor (seeded with sewage sludge) at LBNL, California, USA - Biofuel metagenome 3 | ecosystem: Engineered > Bioreactor > Anaerobic > Unclassified ... | reverse complement strand
CAATACTGCTTTTTTTGATCAGGCAGTCTGTTTGCCTCAAACCATTCAAGCTTTTTAAATATCCACCGAGCTTTTCCTTCAACCATTCCCCGAATAGTATCCGCACTCAGACCCTGAGGTGCCCGAAACTCGACTTTCATGTCCGGACGGACTAAAATAGCTGCTCTCTTTCGCTTTTTACTGTACACGATCTCGTAATTTATAGTCCTGCCACAGGCACTGATTCTATCGTTTTTCCTCATCCCGATTTCCTCAGATAATAACGAGTTTTTAATTCAATTGTTTTTTATTGTTCTTTTGAAACCTTTGTTCGTCCATTTCTATCTTGGGTACACCAGGTCTTTCATCATACTGTCATTTACTTTATCACATTGTTTAGCTGCACGAGCTAACCATCGCTTTACACTGGCAGATTGTACCTCTAAAACATCGGCAATAGATTCAATGCTCATTCCTTTCATAGACATTTTCAGAGCTAAATCAATAGTTTGCTCATCTTTACGAAGATCGTAATAAAAGATACCTGTATGATCATTGAATACTTTGCCACATTAGTGGCAAACAGATCTTCTTGTTTTCTTTCCACGACTTATGTAAGTTCCATTTCCAGTAATATTGCATTGGTTAGTAAGACCATAGAGCTTGCAGTTTTTGTTCGGACAAGCAACGTCAAAGAATTGTGGTTTTGGGCCTCTTTTTCCTATTATATAAACATATGATGTTAAAATATATAATACCAATCGGATACAAATTGGCCATCATTTAAATCATAAAGACTATATAAAGAAAATTGTGTTATTATTATACTTATTCATCAAAATAATTAGAATACCTATAAAAATTATAATCAAAATTTTTGAAACATTAATTTGATGGGTGATATATGCATGAAATGTTACATATTAAAGTATTTATTATTATAAAATAACCTAAATAATATAGGTAAGGCTCTAATCATGACGAAAAAATGCAATACAAAAAATAATTCAAATGTAAAAAAAAGGGCAGTAATCTTCAGCGTACTTCTAGTCCTGCTTTTGATTATAGGCTCATCGATAGCGATAGCTGATACGAACTTCTCAGACAATAACAAAGCTTCACAGCTTGTATTTGCGCCAAAAAACCCTGATTTTGTAAAGTATCAACAGGAAAAAATTTCCAGTCAACTATCTATTGACGGACACAAAACGGGTTTAGTCCCCACAATTGTGGATCTTAGTCATCTCAGCACTGTTTTTAGCAGCACGGCATCTTATCCAGCTAGATATGACCTCAGGACGCTGAACAAAGTAACTCCTGTGAAAGATCAGGGTAAAGCAGGAACTTGCTGGGCATTTGCAACCTACGGGTCTTTGGAGTCATATTTAATGCCTGGAAAAAGCTGGGATTTTTCAGAAAATAATCTTAAAAACGTGCTTTCCAGTGATGCCCCAGAAGGGTTTGATTATTCAGAAGGGGGAGATATACTTATGTCTACTGCTTACCTGGCTCGATGGAGTGGACCCGTGAAGGAAAGCAATGATCCTTATAGTGATTCATCAGTATATTCACCAGATGAACTCGGACTTCCTGTATACCAACATGTACAGAATGTTTTATTCCTTCCCGGCAGGCAGGGATCTACGGACAACAACGGAATAAAATCTGCAATTGAAAAATACGGAGCAGTCTATACAAATTTATATACTGGTGGTGACGACTTTTACGATTATTATTCTAATGATACAAATAGTTTTTACTATGATGAATCTTCGTACTCTGACCATGCTGTGACTATTGTGGGTTGGGACGATTCGTATGATAAGAATAACTTTACCCACGTTCCGCCCGGAAATGGAGCGTTTATCGTGAAAAATAGTTGGGGTACAGGTTTTGGTGAAAACGGATATTTTTATGTTTCGTATTATGACTCCAATATAGGTAATACAAATGCTGTCTTCACGGCAGAAAATACTAACAATTATAAAAATATCTATCAGTATGACCCACTTGGATGGGTCACAGATTGCGGCGACGGAACTTCTACCTTATGGGGTGCAAATATCTTCACTGCAAAATCCGATGAGATCCTCAAAGCCGTAAGTTTCTATACTACAGACTCAAACTGTAAGTATATTTTTTACATATATACTGACGTTTCGTCCAGCCCTGTAACTCAAGCCGGCCCGGTTATTTCAAAGAGCGGGAAAATCCCTTATGCAGGCTATCACACGATTCCTCTGGATTCCAAAGTTAATCTCAAAGCCGGTCAAAAGTTCTCAGTAGTACTGAAGCTTACGACCTCTGGATATGCTTATCCGGTTGCCTTAGAAGAGCCGTCCTCAGGCTACAGTAGTAAAGCAACAGCAAATGCTGGAGAGAGTTTTATTAGTTCTGATGGACAAAACTGGGACGACGTAACGACATATGTTACAGATGCGAATGTATGTATTAAGGCCTTCACCACAACAGGAAGTACATCTCCTGTAGCCAGCTTTTCTGCGAACCCTACCTCTGGAACTGCTCCACTGAAGGTAACGTTTGCTGATAAGAGTACAGGCTCAACTACTTCCTGGAAATGGGACTTTGGAGATGGATCAAAGTCATACCTACAGAACCCAATTCACAAGTATTCAAAGGCAGGAGTATATACTGTTAGTTTAACAGTAAAGAATTCTCAAGGCAGTAACACAGTAACAAAAAAAGGCTATATAAAAGTGGTAACAAAACCAGTTGCCGCCTTTTCAGCTTCTCCTACTTCAGGAAAGGCTCCACTGAATGTAAAATTTACTGACACAAGCACAGGCTCACCTACTTCCTGGAAATGGGACTTTGGAGATGGATCAAAGTCATACCTCCAGAACCCAACTCACAAGTATTCGAAGACAGGAGTATATACTGTTAGTTTAACGGCAAAGAATTCTCAAGGCAGTAACACAGTAACAAAAAAAGGCTATATAAAAGTGGTAACAAAACCAGTTGCTGCCTTTTCAGCTTCTCCTACTTCAGGAAAGGCTCCACTGAATGTAAAATTTACTGACACAAGCACAGGCTCCCCTGCTGCATGGATATGGGACTTTGGAGATGGATCAAAGTCATACCTCCAGAATCCGACTCATAAGTATTCAAAGGCAGGGGTATATACTGTTAGCTTAACAGTGAAGAATGCTCAAGGCAGTAACACGGCGACGAAAAAGAGCTTTATAAAAGTAGTAACAAAACCAGTTGCTGCCTTTTCAGCCTCTCCTACTTCTGGAAAAGTACCACTAAAGGTTCAGTTTACTGATAAAAGCACAGGCTCACCTACCTCATGGAAATGGGACTTTGGAGATAAAACGTATTCAACAGCCAAGAGCCCCATGCACAAATACACGGCAGCAGGAAAATATACTGTCAGTTTAACAGTAAAGAATACTGCTGGCATTAATACTAAAACCATTTCTGGATATATTACAGTAAAAAAGTAATGAGCACCTTAGTTAAAAAGTAAAAACGGATCAGGCATAAAGAGGAGTGGGGAGCTTTTTATAACTCTTTGTGTGAGAACATGACATGAGAGGAAGAAAAAGTTGAGAAAATAAAACAGTCATAACAGTCATATTTTGAATATGCAAAAGATAACGAGCTTTCAGCTTTTGATACTTCTAACTATTTTGCAAGACAAATCATGACGCTGCAACAACTCGTCAAGATGCAAAACTTCAGACGTTCATGATGAAAGCACCATCCTATTATTAATGATAAGGTAACTATATTTTTTAATGAGTTTGTTTACAGGGTAGAATAATTATGTTCGGGATATTCTCTATAAACTCACAACTGTATCCCAACGCCAAAATGATGGTGCAACATAGGGTCGGGTAGCCAATCAGAGACCTACCAAATGGTTGATGCCCAGTTCTATCAATAGCCGAATGAAGATCATAAATAAGATTCTATAGAAGTTGCGAGTTGTGGCCGATTGTATCGATGAGGTTATTTTCGGGAGATATCAATTTTGTTAATAAGATGACGTTCAATAATTAACCAACCTTAGTACTAATTTTTTACTCCCTGCCTTCAACCCAAAAAAACCTTTATTTTTAAACTAATTTAAAAAAATGGATTTGGTTAAACTAATTTAAAATCATCTACTGACAAACATTTTAATTGAATTCTTTTTTATATAACTATCAATATAATACAAAATGGAGGGTGGGAAACAGGTGAGAAGGTAGCAACTACCGTATTTTAGGAACGTGAACTTATCAAAAGAAGTCCACGCGCGATTAAAGAGTATATATCCGGCAGAGGTATCGGTTATCCTGCAAATAGAAAAGACATTATGCGGTTTGCTGAAGGAAAGCAGGCAGAAAGTGACTTTCTGGATCTTCTGAAGGAAATGCCTTAAATAGAGTACAATAACCCCTGATGAAGTCACCAGAGAAATTGAACGTCTGGAAAGCTGCGTACAAGAGAGTTCACCAGATCAGAATACTGAACTTGCAAATGGCTTTCGTTTAAAAAACTCATTTAGAGAACACGTTATTTCATAGAGAATGCACTATAAAACTTAGGCAACAGAAACTGGTCTCTAGAGAATACACTATAAAACTCAGGCAACAGAAACTGGTCTCTTCGTTGATAAGGCTGTGGCTATTTAGATGGGTTTTTGTTTAAAATAAGAGTTAAAAGTTCTGATCAAGAGGATAATAGTTAGTTACTATAGCTTTTTTCGATACATGTTAAGTTCTAATATGAAGATGGGGGTTGTCATCATTTGGCTGACAGGGAAAAGATAACTACAAAACTAAAAGTCGCAGAAGCTGATCAAAGAGATGTCGGAAAAGGAATCGTCCGGGTAGACGATAGTTTCAGGGAAAAGCTGGGCCTCAAGCCCTTTGACGTTGTGGAAATAAGAGGAGGGAAATCTACTTCAGCTCTGGTAGGACGTCCATATCCCAGCGATTCGGGTCTGGACATTATCCGCATGGACGGGCTTATCCGTACCAATGCAAAAACCAGCATAGGGGAGTATGTGGATATTCGCAAAGCCGACTGGAAAGAAGCAAGGAGTGTAACTCTCGCGCCTGTAGCTAAGGGCATGCAGATCTATGCCCCAAGTGAAACTCTTAAAGCCGTGTTTATGAATCGTACGGTTTCTAAGGGAGATTTTATTTCCACCACAAGTTTGAGGCGGTCCCGGGAAAGAGAGACTTTCGGAAAAGGAATCATGTTCGAAGATTTCTTTCAGGACTTTTTTGGTCCAGGTATGGGGCAGTCATTTGGGCTGGGAGAAATAAAGTTACAGGTGGTCTCCACTTCCCCGTCTGGAATAGTAAAGATTACAGACATGACAGAGGTTGAGCTCTTACCTGAAGCTGCAGAAATAACCCCAGAACAGAATGTTCCTACTGTTATGTATGAAGATCTGGGTGGAGTTAAAGAGGCTATCGCCAAAATAAGAGAAATGATAGAGCTACCTTTGAAGCATCCTGAACTTTTTGACAGGCTTGGAATCGATGCTCCAAAAGGAGTACTGCTTTACGGGCCGCCTGGAACAGGCAAGACAATGCTTGCAAAAGCAGTTGCAAACGAGACCGATGCTTACTTTATCTCAGTCAATGGTCCGGAAATTATGTCCAAGTATTATGGAGAGTCCGAAAAAGGGATCAGAGACGTCTTCGAAGAAGCAGAGAAAAACGCTCCTGCAATCATTTTTCTTGATGAAATCGATTCCATTGCGCCTAAGAGGGCTGAGGTGACTGGAGAAGTCGAAAGGAGAGTTGTAGCTCAACTTCTTTCCCTGATGGACGGACTTAAAGCTCGCAAGAACGTGATTGTGATAGGGTCAACTAACCGTCCTGAAGCAATTGATATGGCACTCCGCCGCCCTGGTAGATTTGACAGAGAGATTGAGTTAAGGGTTCCAGACACTGAAGGAAGACTCGAGATTTTCCAGATTCACACAAGAGGTATGCCACTTGCCGAAAACGTAAATCTCATGGACTTCGCTCAGATAACTTATGGTTTTGTGGGAGCTGACATTGCTGCGCTTTGCCGGGAAGCTGCAATGAGTTCCTTGAGACGGATTCTCCCAAAAATTAACCTCAATGAACCTGAAATTCCAAGTGAGATCCTTGACACACTTCGGGTCACAAGGGAAGATTTTGAAAATGCCCTTAAAGATGTCCAGCCGTCTGCTATAAGAGAAATCCTTATCGAGATTCCTAATGTGAGCTGGGAAGATGTAGGCGGCCTTGAGGAAGTAAAACAACTTTTGAAGGAAGCTGTGGAGTGGCCTCTTAAAAGTCCGGAATCGTACAGGGATATAGGAGTTGAGGCTCCCAAAGGAGTGCTTCTATATGGTCCACCGGGAACTGGAAAGACTCTCCTTGCAAAAGCCATTGCCCATGAGTCCGAAGCTAACTTCATTACCGCAAAAGGAAGCGATCTGCTTTCCAAGTGGTACGGAGAGTCCGAAAAAAGGATTGCTGAGGTTTTTTCACGGGCAAGGCAGGTTGCTCCATCTATTATTTTCCTGGACGAACTTGACTCTCTTGCGCCTATTCGCGGGGCTGCCATAGGTGAGCCACAGGTTACAGCTAGAATCCTGAATCAGCTTCTTTCTGAGATGGATGGGCTTGAGGAACTCAGAGCTGTAGTAGTAATAGGTGCAACCAACCGTCCTGATATTATAGATCCTGCTCTTCTAAGGCCTGGACGTTTTGACGAGTTAATTCTAGTTCCCGTTCCGGATGCTGGAGCTCGCAAGGAAATTTTTAAGGTTCATACCGCAAAAATGTCGCTTGCAGAGGATGTTGATATTGACAAACTCGTTTCTATGACCGATCAGTATACAGGTGCTGATATTGCAGCTGTGTGCAAAAAGGCAGGAAGAGACGCACTTCGCGAAGACCTTCATGCCAAAGAAGTAAAGCAGAAACATTTCCTTCAAGCGATTGCTGAAACCGGGCCTTCGGTTACTCCTGATACCATGAAATATTACCAGGCTGTACATAGTGGCCTGAGAAAAAGGCAGTCAAAAGAAATAGAGACTCCATTTTATACCTGAGTGAGAAACAGGAAGTTTGATCTTCTTTTTTCTGTCCTTTTTCTTGTTTTCCGTTCTCGTTTATTGTTTTCCTCTATTTTCTCTACTCTTTTATTAGTATTCTTATTCCCCATATGCAGCTGTTGTGATTTATTACGGTAAAATCTCTCTTGTTTGAAAACAATTTTTATATAGCCAGATTATAACAAATTACTGCTTAGTTATAACAGATTATTGCTTAGTTATAACAGATTATTGCTTAGTTATAACAGATTATTGCTTAGTTATAACAGATTATTGCTTAGTTATAACAGATTATTGCTTAAACAGATTATTGCTTAGTTTATGTAGAATTGAAAGTAAAAGCTGAGTATGAGCAAATGGGGGAGAGATGACAAAGGAAGTAACCAGAAATTCTGGCATTGGTGCTATTGGGAGTATTAATTGGGGAACACACTTCTGCCAGTTCTACAATACAAAACAGGATCTGGTAGATATAATTATTCCATATTTAAAAGTAGGGTTAGAAAATAACGAATTTTGTATATGGGTTGCATCAAATCCTCTGGAAGCAAAAAAAACCTTTAAAATGTTTGTTTCTAATCCAGAAATTTATCTGGAAAAAGGACAAATAGAAATTATTCATTATGACGATTGGTATTTGAAAAGAGGTTTTTTCGATACACAGGAGATCTTAAACGGCCTGATGGAAAAACTTAACAAAGCTCTGGCCAATGGCTATGACGGTTTGAGGTTATTTGAAGGGATCTTCTCGCTGGAAGAAGAATATAGGGATGATTTTGCTGAATATGAAAAAGAAATAAACCGGATAATCGACAACTCTCATATGCTGGTTCTCTGTACCTATTTTCTCAGGAAATATAATGCATCTGAAATTTTCAATATCATTGAAAGGCATCAATTTGCTCTGATTAAAAGGAAAGGGAAATGGGAAAAAATAAGAAATTCCAGATGAAGAAATTCCAGATGAAGATATTCCAGATGAGAAATTCCAGATGAAGAAATATTTTTTTGTATTCTTAATGTTGAGTTCTTAATGTTGAGTTTGGTCAGGTTCTTGGCAGAATCCTCATGATTTAAGCTAATCCGTTTTTACGCTGGGTTTCCAACCAATAACACTGAAATCCTTCTGCCCTTCGCCATTTTCTACTGCTCTTGCGTATTTCTCTATGGCCACCTCTGTCATTGGCAATACGGCCCCGGTTCTGGTTATCTGTGCGTTTATAAGTTTTAGATCCTTAAAGTGTCCGAGATTTTTTCTTTGTCCTGTTATATACGTGAACATCTAGCCTCGTGATAGAAGGTTCGAAGCAAAAGAACTTCCCATGATCCCCAGGCTTATCACGCCAATAACTGCTTTTTTTGTCAATACCTTAAGTTCTCAATTGATCACCTCATGCTCTTCCTAAGCTTTTCTGTGTCCCGAAGTTCTTCCAAACTTACATCAGTTTGGGCTTGAGGTTACACGTAGTCTTCCTTTTAGATACACGTTTCCTCGATTCCTGATGGCAAAACCATTTGTAACCTGATTGCTTCTTTCCAGCGTATCCAGAGGATAAACAACCCAACAACACCAATCGCACACCATGCAATTAACACGCCTAAATCCTGGCCAAAGATAGAAGAAACGACCAGGGGCAGCCCGTCCCACGTTGCATGTAGAATGGAAACAAGCAGATAAGCATTAATTACCTGCCAGTTAATGCGGAAGTTGCAACTCTTGCTTTCCCGGAACAGTACACTGGCTAAAATAGCTGTCCAGGTTCCGTGCCCCAGCGGAGCAAGCAGACCGCGAAGTAATGTCACTTCCACTGTTGTCGAAATGCTCCCATGACTTTCCAAAAGAGACGTAAAGGCGTAACCGTTACTTTCCAGGGCTGCAAATCCCATTCCCGCTGCCGCACCCAGAATCAATCCGTCCATTTCCGAGTCATGCCGCCTGCGGCGTGCAATCACCAGCACTCCCAGGATTTTAGCAAACTCTTCGATGAGTCCTATTCTTAAAATTGCCCCAAGATTCAGCTGCCTGATAAAAAATGGCTCTAGAAATGCCGCAGCAATAATACCCAGAAGCCCGCCATATATAAAAGCCAGGGAGACCGTTGGCATTGTCAGACGGCTGAGGTGCCTGCGTTCGTATATAAAAGCCACATAAGCGACAGGGACCATAAAGCTGCCGACCATTGCCAGGGTGGGAAAAAGGTTTGAGTTCTTCGTCAGCAGCAAGGCCACCAGTAAGAGAACGTAGAAGACTGTTGCTGTGGTTAGAACCTTTAACCAGCCGTTCCGTCGGACCACCGGCACAGGCGGCTGAACTTCCGTCGTGCTGTCCATAATATCCTCCTGTTTAATTCGTTAATCTTATTCCGCTACGTTCAGACCCTTATTTGTCTTCAAGGTCTGTTATTACAGGCTAATTTGGCTCCTGAAAGTTTTCAGTAACCACAAGTCAAATTACCGCTGTGAAGTCAAACCGTTTACGTGGCTCAGAAGCCTGTTTCCTATCTGTTCCCTGTAGCCTGTACCTAAAAATATCCTTTTCTCATCCTCTAATATACTATTACAGGCAGATTTTTAAATATTATACATCCAACAGCCGTATCCAACAAATGTATCCAGCAAATATTACTAAAATTGTGAAGAGGAATGACATAGTGCAGTAAAGTATGGTTAATATCCTGGAAAGATAACTCGCTTAATGGCAACAATAGAGATCTTCGCTCTGTCAGGATAATACCTTAATCACCGGACTTATGGTTTCCAGAAGCTTGCTAAAGAAGCAATCCCTGGGAAAGTGAGAAGATTTCTAAAGATAGGGGTTGAGAAAGTTTTAAAGGCATTATTTAGAGATTCAGGTTTAATAGATTCAGGTTTAATAGATTCAGGTTTTATTTTATGAATTAATATTTTTTTCCTGGCAGACGTGCTCTCAATTCCGTTAAAGTTTCTATTCCGCGCCTACGTAATTCTTTGAGATTTCCCTGGTATACGAATGCTGCCGGCACTAACAGTAAAGGAATAGTTGCTGCAGCTTTAGCTCCTTCTGAAATAGGCAGCGCAGCTAAAAAGCTTGCTCCAGTAACACCATAAATAGGAACTATAGGAAACAGCATAGCTAAACCAAATGCTCTTCTGAAATGGATGCCTAATTTTGCAGCCAGAAAACCATTAGACCCTATAACCACACCGATGCCGATACTTGGTCCTATAGTCCGAAACGGATTATATGATGGTCCGATATATAGTCCAAAATCAACACCGAAAAAGGAAACAAGTCCGTTGAATTGATCCCTTTCCTGATTGGAGTGTCCTCCAAGCCCTGATACAACTATGCCTATATCCAGTTGCAGAGGTCCTCTTTCTGCTCCCCTTCCGTCCATTATATCATTACTTTCCTTAAACGATAATAAGATTTACCTATATTCTGATTTCTCCATAAAACTATGGCCTTTATTTCGATGACGAAGTTTGCATGCGTACTACTCTAACAGTTTTTCTATTCGGCAAATCGTTCACGATTTCATATTCAAACCCCATGGCGCCTAAATTTGTGACAAACCACTTCGGAATATGACCGCAAATGACATCCAGTCTGTTAAATTCTCCATTTTCCAGATAGGGGATCAGAATTTTCTTTGAAGTCAAGTCTGGATTTTTAAACATGACGTCTTCTATATTAATCGAAAAATCACCTTTATTCACACCGGGTTCCAGAAACTGCGTGATGTCAAATTTGGGCGGTTCTTTCTGACGCTCCTCAATTGTTTCAAGCATTTCTTTTTTGACTGAATCAAGAAGATCCAGCACATTACCTTCCACAATGAATATGTCAAAACTCGCTGCTTGAAAAGTCCCGGACGCTATTCCTGGAATTTCACTTGCAACAATTACTTTTACGTCGCCAAGCTGCTTTATTGTATCCGCTACAGCCGTGCGTACCGCAGCCATACCTCTCGCGTTGCAAACCTGATTTTCAAATCGAGTCAGAACTTTCCATTCCCCGCCGTCTTCCTCATATATTGCAATGAATCCTGGTTCAAATATCGAACTCGCTTTCTGGTTCTCGTTTTCCACAACTGCTACTTTCAAGGCGCGTCCTCCTATCGTGTTGAAATTTATGAGATGTCGGAATGCGATTAAAACAATTGCTTACCATTTGATTATTACTTGATTTATATAATCTCTGCTGGACTCATTCAGCAACCTGTGATATATCTCGCTTACAGACAGGTTTTTAGTTCATTCCATCAGGTGAACAATAGTGTTTTCATATCTCTGAAACACGTGTGCCAGCTTCTTATTTTAATATAATAATAAACTCCGGATTTCCCGAACGAAGACCAAAATTTGTAAGTAAACAAAGACAAACCATATAAACTCCACCAAAAGATATTGCAGCCACGTAAATACTGATCACTTTAGCTACTAACATATTTTTTTGCTGATCATCTCCGTTTTTCGGACAAGTACTGGATGAATAGCGCAGAAGCTGGCGTTACAAGTACGAGAAGAAGAAAGAGTTCTTCTTAAACATGCATGTTTAAGATTGAGTCAATGTCTTCCAGCCTCCTGAAGACATGGAACAGCCAGCATTCCTGAAACATAGAGGCTTAAGATCAATGTAAAAATTACAATAATGAGGAGAAGTCCCAGAAACAATTTATCAGAATTTTTTCTGATTTTGTGCAACAAAAAAGTAGCCCGAAAAC